>Ga0114931_10000023_pt1 | contig 149054 bp, 142 predicted proteins | sample 2SBtaG_FD_89579 | JGI IMG/M metagenome (GOLD analysis project Ga0114931, IMG submission 89579) | Deep subsurface microbial communities from Kolumbo volcano to uncover new lineages of life (NeLLi) - 2SBTROV14_V59a metaG | ecosystem: Environmental > Aquatic > Marine > Volcanic | place: Kolumbo...
CTCCTGGTTCTGGTACTGCGATGCTTCCTTGGCGCTGCTGGCGCGCAGCGACGATTCGGAGGCGTTCCTGCGCCGCTGCTGGAGCGCCTTGAGCTCGAGCTCGGTGCTGGCCACGCGCCTGCGGAGGTCGTCGCGCTCCTGCTGCTTCCGCTCCAGGCGGCGCACAAGGTCGCGCCGCTTCTCGCGCGTTTCCAGGAGCTCGGGCGGCGTCTGCGCCCGTTCCTCCTGGAGGGCGTCGAGCTGCAGGTCGAACCCCTGGACTTCGCTCAACTTCTCCAACATGCCGCCTCCAGACAGTAAAAAACTCCGTTCGCCCGGACCCGAACGGAGTTCATGAATGCGCCTTCGTGAACGGTCGCTTCACGAATGCGAGTGTAGCACGACGGCGACGGGGCGCGTTCCTCGGCGGCGCGCCGAACGGCCGGGGTCGGCCCGCCCGGCGCGGCGGTAGAATGCCGACGGCATGATCGAAGACTCCCCCGAGGTGTTCGTCCAGCGCTGGCGCGCGTTCGCGGCCGAGGTCCAGCTGTTCGCGCGGACCGAGGGCTCGCCCCTGCTCGAGTGCATGGTCGACGGCGTGATCCTCCAGCTCCTGGACCGGACCGGCCCGTATGTCGCTCCTCCGGGACGCCACCGCGTCATCCTCAACCCCATGGTCGAACGGCTCATCGGGGCCGACGGCGAGGGGAAAGGGCTCGAAGTCACCGGGCTCGGACAGCTGCGCGGCAGCGGCCGCGTGATTCTTGGCGAGGGCCGCGTCACGGTCGTCGACTGCGGTGTGCCGATGGTCATCGGCGTGTTGGACGACGGTGCCGCACCCTTCGAAGAGGGTCGCTTCGTGCGCTTCGAGGGGCTGCCGCCGGTCCACGGGTTCCTGGTGCCGCAGACGTCGGGCACGCAGCGCCGCGACGCCCACGACAGCACCGACGACGCCATGTAGACGCGCGCGCGCCCCGTCGACCCGGGTGCGCGCCCCCGAGCGGGCGCGCACCACCTTCTGCTAGAATGCCCGGTCATGCCGAAGGTCGTTCTCAGCCGTAGGGACCCCAGACCCCTCGAGGTCACGCCGGCCGCCATCGTCCGGGTCGAGCCGGGCTCGCCGGCCGATCGGGCGGGCGTGCGTCCGGGCTGGGAGTTGCTGCGCGTCAACGGCGTCGCCATCCCCGACGTGTTGGCGTACCGCCGCGAGCTCGAGCGCGGCGACGTCGTCGTCGAGGTGCGCGAGCCGTCGAGCGGGCGTGACGTCACCTTCGACGTGTCGTGGGAGGATCCCGGCCTCGAGTTCGACGACGTGATCTTCGACGGCATCCGGTTGTGCGCCAACAAGTGCGACTTCTGCTACATCCACCAGATGCCCAAGGGCATGCGCAAGAGCCTGTACATCATGGACGACGACTACCGGACGAGCTTCCTCTACGGTTCGTTCGTGACCCTGACCAACCTCACCGAGGCCGATGTGCAGAGGATCCTCGACGAGCATCTCAGCCCGCTCTACGTCTCGGTCCACAGCACCGACGAAGCGATGCGTGACGGTCTCATGAAGCCGTGGCCGCACAAGGTCCCGAACCCAGGCACGCTGAGGATCGGGGACATGCTGGACCGCCTGGCCGGCATCGACCTCTACACCCAGATGGTGCTCCTGCCCGGCCGCAACGACGGGGCGGAGCTCTCGTCCACCCTGGAGAGCCTGGCGGCCCGGCCCAACGTCCAGGCGGTGGCCGCCGTGCCCGTGGGGCTGACGGCGCACCGTGCCCATCTGCCGAGGCTCGAGCCCCACACGCCCGGGCAGGCGGCCGACGTGCTGCGACGGGTCCACGGTTTCCAGGAGCGCATGCTCGCTGAGCGCGGCACGCGCTTCGTGTTCGCCAGCGACGAGTTCTACTTGCGCGCCGGCGTCCCGCTGCCCGAGACCGAGGCCTACGAGGGGTTCCCGATGCTCGAGAACGGCATCGGCATGGTGCGCGACTTCCTGGACGAGGGCCTCCCTGCGTTGCCCGAGCGGCTCGATCCGCCGCGGCGCGTGCTGCTCGCGACCGGACGCCTGTTCGCTCCGGTTCTGCGCGCGGCGGTCGAACCCTTCGCGGCCGTCTCCGGGCTCGACGTCGAGGTGCGGTCGGTGGCCAACCGGACCTTCGGTGCGGTCACGACGGTGGCAGGGCTGCTCGCCGGCGGCGATCTCGTGGCCGCGGTGGAGCCGGGCGAGGCGGACCTCCTGTTGCTCTCACCCAACATGCTCAAGTTCGGAACCGATACCTTCCTCGACGATCTCACCCTGGGCGAGGTCCGGCAGCGGCTCGGCATGCCCGTGCGCACCGGCGGCACCACGCTGGGTCAGCTGGCCCACGCGGTGGTGCACGACCGCGAGCGGAGCGACCTGCCCGCCTTCGGCTTCAGCACCCATGCCATCAAGGAAGCCGTCAAGCAGCACTGACCCCGCGTCCGGCAACCGGGCTCCGGTGTACGCGTGGTAACCTTCTGGCGTGACACGCGAGACTCCCGGTAGGCCTTCGGTAGGCCGTTACCTCGCTTTGGTCAAGTTCGAGCACTCGCTCTTCGCCCTGCCCTTCGCCTACGGCGGCATGTTGCTGGCGGCCGGCGGCTGGCCCGGCTGGCGGGTGTTCGTGCTCGTGACCCTGGCGATGATCGGGGCGCGTAGCGCCGCCATGGCCCTCAACCGCGTCATCGATGCGCGTATCGACGGCCTCAACCCCAGGACGAGCGACCGCGAGATCCCGGCCGGCCGCCTCACGCGGCGCGACGGGTTGCTCCTGGCCGCGTTGGGGCTGGGATTGCTGGCGGTCGCCGGAGCCCTCCTCAACCCCCTGACGCTGGCGTTGCTGCCGGTCGCCGTGGTGTTCCTGACCGTCTACCCCTACCTCAAGCGCCTCACCTGGCTGTGCCACTTCTGGCTCGGCGCCACCATCGGCGCCGCGGCCGCCGGCGGGTGGATCGCCGTGACGGGGGCCTTCTCGTTCACCGCCGTGGCGCTGTGGCTGGCCGTCGGCGCCTGGATCGCCGGTTTCGACATCATCTACGGTGTGCTCGACCTTTCGTTCGACCGGCGCGTGGGCCTGTACAGCATCCCCGCGCGGTTCGGCGTGCGGCGGGCGCTCGCGGTGTCGGCCGGCGCGCACCTGGTGAGCTTCGCGGCGTTGGCCGCCGTCCTGCTGTGGGTCCATCTCGGGTGGCCCTACGGCGTGGCGCTCGCGGCCACGGCCACGGTGCTGATCTACGAACAGGTGGCGGTGCGTAGGCTCGATCCGGCGGTGGTGCTCCGGTCGTTCAACGCCAACCTGGTGGTCGGACTGCTGATGCTGCTCGGTATCGTGGGCGGCCTCGCCCTGCACGGCTGAGCCCTCCTGGTGGGCGCGGCCGGACCGGGCGGCGGGGAACGGTGCTGCGGGGTGGACCTGTTACCGTAGCAGGCGTGAGCGAGGTCCCCCTGTTCCCGCTCGAGGCCGTGGTGTTCCCCGGCATGACCGTGCCGATCCACGTCTTCGAGGAGCGCTACAAGCGGCTGGTGCGTTTGTGCCTGGAGCACGAGCACAAGCGGTTCGTGGTGGTGCTGGTGACGCACAACGCCCCGATCCGCGATACGCCGGTCGGCATCGCCGCGACGGGGGCCCTCGTCGACATCCTCAGTGTGCAGGAGAACGCCGACGGAACGTTCGAGCTGTTGGTGCACGGTCAGGAACGGTGCGAGGTGGACGTGCTGCGGCGCGAGGACATCCGGGAGGCCGACGGCGGCCACCGTCCTCTGTTCTTCGTCGACGATACGCCGACCCCCGTCGTGCGCGGCGACCCGAACCAGGAGCAGGTCGCCGCCTGGGATGCGCTCGACACCTTCCGTGCGTACGCGGCCGCGTACTTCGCCGACGGCGCGGTGTCGCAGGTGGAGGCCAACCTGCCCGAGGACCCGCTCTACCAGGCCTCGTTCGTATGTGCCAACATGCGCGTGCCGCTGGCGTCGCGGCAGGTCCTGCTCGAGGCCACGTCGCTCCGCGAGCGCTTCGAGCTCGCCCGCAAGATGATGACGGAGCAGCTCGAGGCCGCCTCCGGCAGGGAAACGTGAGCGGGCTCCCGGAGGTCGACGCCGAGCACCTGCGCTTCCTCTGGTCCGACCTCCCCAGCCCGACCGCGGACCTTCCCGGCACCGGAGGGCGCATCCGACGGCGCCCCGACGATTTCCGCGTCGAGGAGGTCCCGGCCTACCTTCCGCAGGGGAGCGGGTCGCACCTCTACCTGGAGGTCGAGAAGCGCGACCTCACTACGCGCGATCTGGTGGCAGCCCTGATGCGGCACGGCCTGCGCGAGAACGAGATCGGCGTGGCCGGGTTGAAGGACAAGAACGCGGTGACCGTGCAGTGGATCAGCGTTCCCAGGCGCAGCGAGGCGGCGGCCGACGCCCTCGAGGCGCTGGCCGGGGTCCGGGTTCTGGAGCGCAGCTACCACCGCAACAAGCTCGGGATCGGGCACCTACGGGGCAATCGCTTCGTGGTGAGCATCCGCGACATCGACGACCGGGCGGAGGCGGCCGATCGCGCCCGCGCGGTCGTGCAGGCATTGCGCGAGCGCGGCGCGCCCAACTACTTCGGCCCGCAACGCTTCGGCCGCTTCGGCAACAACGCCGTCGACGGCCTGCGGGTGCTCCGGGGGGAGAGCGTTCCCGGGGGGCACCGATTGCGGCGCTTCTTCGTATCGGCCCTCCAGTCGCTCCTGTTCAACGCCCTCCTGGCCGAACGCATCGACGAGGGGTTGTTCGGCTCCGTCGTCACCGGCGACTGGGCGCGAAAGCACGATACCGGCGGGGTGTTCCGGGTCGAGGACGGCGCCTTGGAGTCCCCGCGGGCGGCCAGGATGGAGATCAGCGCGACGCTTCCGCTGTACGGCCGTCGCGTGCGCCTGTCCGACGGGGAGGCCGGTACGTTGGAGAGCCGCATCCTGGAGCGCTACGGTCTGCGTTGGAGCGCCTTCGGTTCCAGGAGGGGCGACCGCCGGCCGAGCCGCCTGTTGCTCGAGGACGTCGAGATCCGGGAGGACGACGGCGCGCTCGTCGTCGCGTTCATGCTGCCCAAGGGGAGCTACGCGACGGTGGTGTTGCGCGAGCTGATGAAGGTCGAGGTGGACGCTCCGGTCGCGTACGACCCCGACGGACGCGACGACCACGACGGAGAGGACGACGCGAACGACGAAGAGGACGACGAAGAAGGCGACGGCTGAGGACCTCCTTCCCGGAGCGGGTCAGTCCGCGGCGGCGGCGCGCGCTCCCCGATCGGCCCGCCCGCCGCGGCGCGCCGCCGCCGGCCCCAGCCGCCGCGCCAACAGCTCCACCAGGAACAGCACGGCGCTCGCGGCGGCCAGGAACGGCCACAGCGGCAGATGCCCCCCGCCCACCGACGGGCCGTACGGCGCCGAAGGATCGACCACCGTGCCGCCCGTCCTGCGCGCGATCTCTGTGAGCAGCGCCGCGCCGTTGGTGTCGGCGAACTCCGAGTCCGGGCCGCCGACCCCTGCCCGCGCGACGGCCTGGGATCCCTCGGAGACGACCACGTCGCCGCTTCCGCCGTCCTGGTAGGGGAGGCGCGCCTGGTAGCGGCCGGGGGCCACCTGCTCCATGGGCGCTGCACGACCTGCGAACCGTGCGGTGAGCGTCTTGTTGTTCACGTACCGCCCCCCCTTGACGGCGTCCACCACGACCTGCAGGCCGTTGCCGTCGCGCTTCGCGCGGGCCTGGTACACCAGCGGGCTCGCCTGGAGCCAGCGCGTTAGGGTCGCGAGGTCGCCGGGGAGGCCCGGCCACGCCCCGAACGCCCCCGCCCACTGGTTGAGGTCGGTGGTGAGCGCCGCAGTGCGGCCCAGGCCGACGTGCCGGATGGCGAGGATGGGCTCCTGGCGCTTGCCCTCGAGGAGCTCCTGGGCGCCGGAGCGCAGGCTGGTTGCGACGTAGGCCTCGACCTGGGGGAGCGTGGCGGGGAACTGGAGCAACGCGTTCGGGCGCGCCTGCGGGACCGTCGGGTCCTCCACCAGCAGCTTGCGTGTCGCTGTCAGGGCCTCGTTGGTGAAGATCGACGGGAGGGTGTTGACGTCGAGCGCCTGGTAGTACCGCCCCCCGCCGGCCTGCGCGATGGCCGAGAGCCTCTGGAAGTCCGCAGCGTCCCCGATGGCGATGGTCGAGGTGGTGATGCCGTCGGTGCGGGCCTGCGACGCCAAAGCGTCGAAGTCCGTCACCGGCCCGCTGTTGAACGGCCCCTGCCCGTCGTAGAGCTTCCCATCGGAGAGGATGATCACGTGCTTCACGGAGGCGCGTGCCTTGCGCAGCGCATCCAGGGCCTCGGTGTAGGCGGGACCGAGGACGGTGCCGCCCGCCGTGGTGATCCCGAGGATGCCCTGCAACATCTCCCGCTTGCCCCGCTCGGTCGCCTTGCGCAGCTGGAACACCCAGTCGGTGCTCGACGGGTCGCTGAACGCGATCAGCCCGATGAGGTCCTCCTGGTAGGCGAGCTCGACCACCTTGACCGCCCCCTGCTTGGCGAGCTCGAGCTTCGGCGGCGATCCCGCGCTCATCGACTGCGATCGGTCGAGGATGATGACCATCGCCACCTGCGGGAGCGAGACCTCGGTGCGCACGTCCGTCGTGACGGGAAGCACGTCCTCGACCGGCGTGCGGTACCAGCCGCCCAGCCCGAAGCTGTGGGGGCCGCCGGTCATCCAGAGCCCTCCGCCACTCTCCACGTACTGTTTGAGGAGCTCGAGCTGGCCCGGGGTGAACTGGGCCGCGCTCCCGCGCAGCACGACGGCACCGGCATCGAGCGGCGCCTCGACGTCGGCGACGGTGCCGCTCCGTACGTCGATGCCCTGGGCGGTGAGCAGGTGGGCCAGCGCCGGATCGCCGATGACGAGCACGGGGGGCTTCGCCCGCACCGTGATCCGGGTGCGCTGGGCGTCGTCCGCCGTGGGCTGCGCGAAGTCCGCGGACAGCGAGGCATCGACCTCCACCGACGCCACGGCGGTCCCCACCCGGAAGGTGAACGGGATCGCGGTGCGCCCCGTTCCGACGTCCTTCGTGATGGGGTCGAGCAGTCGCCCGTCGACGTTCGGTCGAAGGGTGACGGCCCCTGCGCGGTCGCTTTCGACGACGGCGACGACCTGGACCTGCTGGCCGGGGGCTGCCTGGTCGGGGGCGAGGAGCTGCGACAGGCGCACGTTCGCTCGGCGGGGAACGACGAGCGTGTCCACGGGGATATCGGGGAGGGCGTCCAGGGCGTTCCCGCTCGACTGCACGCCGTCGCTCACCAGGAGCGCCCGGCGCGCCCCCGAGGCCGCCGCCACCTGGAGCGCGCGCGCCAGGTCGGTGGACCCCGTGTTCAGGACCGAGGGGACCTCGGCGCTCAACGTGGGGACGCGGGCCGTGTCGCCCGCGAGATAGAACACCTCCGGACGGGCGGCCGGGCCGCGGCGATCGAGCGCGCGCGCGGCCCGCAGCGCACCGTTGCCGATGCTGTCCGAGACGTCGACCAGGACCGCCAGGCTTCCCCCCGCCCTCGGCAACGAGGGTTGTGCCAGGGCGACCACCAGCAGGGCCAGGCCCAGCGCCCGCAGCCACCACCAGGGTCGACGCGGGAGCAGCAGCATCAGCGGCAGCGCCAACAGCGCCCAGGGAAAGCCCAGGTTTAGGCCCGCGGGGAGCACGCCTCATGCTAGCAGGCCCGGGCCCCGGGCCGGACCGTTGGCGACCACGGTGCCGGGCCCGCGCCAGACGCGAAGTTTTCGCCCTGGAGACGTAGGCGCGCCCTGGTATGATCTGCACGATGACCGCGGCCCAGCAGCCCTACGTGCTCGTCGCCATGACCACCGAGGAGCGTGGTGAGGGGCTCCGGGGCGTCGTCACGGAGATGGGCCTCGAGGCGACCATGTTCAGCGACGTGGAGGAGCTTCTCTACCACACGCGCGTGTCGGTCCCCGCGTCGCTGGTGCTCGAGCACGGGCTCGCGGCCAAGGTGCCCCAGCTCGATCTGGTGGCGCTGCTGCGGCGGCGCAAGGCCCTGGCCGAGGTTCCCTTCATCTATCTCGGTCCCCCGGACCCTCAGGTGCACGCCGCCGTGGTGCACTCGGGAGCCGACGCCTACCTCGCCTTGCCGACGCGGCCCCAGGTGGTCAAGGCGCACCTCGAGCGGCTGCTCGACCGCCACGAGATGGAGCGGACGCTCCGCGAGACGCTGGAGCACTCGCGCAGCTTCGAGCAGGCCTACAAGGAGAGCGAGCGGGTCAAGGACGACCTCATCCACATGCTCGTCCACGACTTGAAGAGTCCGATCGCCAGCGTGATGGGCCTGCTCGACCATAGCCTCGAGATGATCAAGTCCGATCCCGGCGAGGCCGGTGTCGAGGAGCTGCTTGGATTGGCGCGGAGCGAGTCGCAGCACCTGCTCAACCTCGCGGCGAACATCCTCGACGTGCGCCGCATGAAGGAAGGGCACATGCCCTTCGAGCCGCAGGCCATCGGCAGCCTCACCGACCTCGCGAAGGAGGCGCTGGGTGACGTAAGCGGGGGCCCGCGCGACCGCAACTTCGGCTTCCTGGTACGGCCCGAGGCGGAGAGCCTCCAGGCCGACCCGCGGCTGCTTCGGCGCGTGCTGGCCAACCTGATGGCGAACGCCATCAAGCACACCCGGCGCGGCGGCTACATCGACTTCCGCGCCTGGAAGCAGGACGACGACTTCGTGCTCAGCGTGCGCGACGACGGCGAGGGGATCCCCGAGGCCGATCAGAAACGGGTGTTCAACGCCTTCGAGCAATCGCGCCACACCGTTCACGACCGTTACGACACCGGCATGGGGCTCACCTTCTGCAAGCTCGCCGTCGAGAAGCACGGCGGCCGTATCTGGGTCGAGTCCAAGGTCGGACGCGGCAGCACCTTCTTCTTCACCATCCCCGCCAACGTGCCAGCGCGTGCCGACGATACCGTCGCCGTCGGCTCCGTGTGACGACGGCGCGCCGTCGGCTCCATCCGTCGACCGCTGCGCCGCCGCCGCCCTCGTGGTCGCTGGAGGCCGTGCTGTGGGAGCGCGGCTTCAGCCCGGTGGCCGGGGTCGACGAGGCGGGGCGGGGTGCGCTGGCCGGCCCGGTGGTGGCGGCCGCCGTGATCCTGCCGCCGGGGGAGCATCCGTACCGCGACTCGAAGGTGCTCTCGGCCTCCCGCCGCGAGGCCCTGGCGGTGCGCGTGCGCGCCACGGCGCTCGCCTGGTGCGTGGGCGAAGCCAGTCGTGAGGAGATCGATCGACTCAACATCCTGGGGGCCACGCGGCTCGCGGCGCGCCGAGCGGTCGCCGGGCTGGCGGCGGCCGCGCCGAGCGCGCTGGTGACCGACTACCTGCGTCTGGGCGCCGGCCTCGCGGAGCTTGCCGTGCCCCGTGCCGACGGCCGGAGCCTCCAGGTCGCGGCCGCCAGCATCCTGGCGAAGACCGCCCGGGACGCCCGGATGCGGAAGCTCGCCGAGTTGCACCCCGGCTACGGCTTCGAGGCGCACAAGGGTTACGGCTCGGCCGCCCACCTTGCCGCGCTGGCACGGCTCGGCCCGTGCCCGGAGCACCGCCGCAGCTTCGCCCCGGTTGCACAGGCCGGTCTGTTCGGGCCGTAGAATGGGACGTCCCCCTCGGTGGGGAGCGCCCGGGTGTGGCGCTCCCGCGGTCGCGCGGCAGCGAACGTTGCGCTCCGAGGCAGACCGGACCGACGGGGCGTGAGGGAGCGAAGACCATGCCCGAGTGCATCGGCGTGAAGTTCGACAACGGTCCCAAGATCCACTACATGGAGGCGCCTCCCACGCCGCCTCGGGTCGGCACGCGGTGTGTGGTGAGCACCCGTCGCGGTCTGGAGCTGGGACGTGTGCGCACCGAACCACGTGACGTCGCCAAGGCGAACGGCCACTACGTGCGCGACGCCCTCGAGGACGACGTGCAGCGCTACGACGAGCTTCGGCGCCGGGCCGACGACATGAAGTGGCTGTTGCGGGCCCGTGCCCGCCAGAGCGGCGCGGACGTCAAGATCGTGGCTGCCGAGTTCACCATCGACGAGGAGTTGATGGTCGTGAGCTACTCGGCCGAGGAGCACCCTCCGCTGCGGGTACTGGCGCAGGAGCTCATCCGGCACACGCGGGCGCGGGTCGAGTTCAACAACGTCGGCCCGAGGGACCAGGCCCGCATGCTGGGGACGCTCGGGGCGTGCGGGGACGCCTCGTGCAGCTCGACCTGGTTGCAGAGCTTCAGCGCCGTGAGCATCCGCATGGCGCGCGACCAGCAGCTGCCGCTGAACCCCGAGAAGATCAGCGGCCCGTGCGGCCGCCTGATGTGCTGCCTGCAGTACGAGCACGACATGTACCGCGAGTTGCTCAAGGGCATGCCCAAGAAGGGCGGCCGGGCCTGCCACGACGAGAGCGGCACCTGCGGACGGATCGTGAAGCTGAACCCCCTGAAGGGCACCGTCGATCTGCGCACCGAGGAGGGCGCGGTCGAGGAGTACCCCGCCTCCGAGGTGAGCCGCACGCGCGCCTGACCCGAAGGCGCGCTACGTGCGGAGCGCCGCACGGAGGTCGAGGGTCAGAGCCGTGAGCGCGAGGCCCGGATGGGCGTAGGCCTCGAGCGCGCGCTCGCAGCGTTCCACGGCGTCGAGCGTCACGGCGTAGGTCGGGGCGGGAAGCCCGCGGAGCCCCTCACGCAGCAGGGTGAACGGAGCGCCCCCCTCGGCCTTCTCGAGGCGTTTCTCGAGCGCCCCGGCCGCATCGAGGGCCTCCTGGAGCGTGCCGCCGAGCGCGTCGATCAGGCGGTCGACGTCCTCCTGATCGGCCGCATAGGCCGCGCCCTCCTGGCGTGCCCGCACGAGCGGTCCCGGCAGCCCGAGCCGGTACGCGGGATGCCGCTCCATGCCGGCGAACATGCCGACGTCGACGGCGCCGAGTCGGACGGTGGTGCACCGCGAGGCCACGGTGGGCAGCAGGGCCTCGGGCCCCGTGGCGATCAACACGATCGACGCCCAGGCGGGAGGATCCTCGAGCATCTTGAGGAAGGCGTTGGCGGCGCTGACGTTGAGCGCGTCGGCGTGGTCGATGATGCCGACGCGACGGGCGTAGCGTGGGCGGCCCTCCAGCCACGGACCCAGGGGGTCGGGGTCGGCGTTTGGCCTCGGTACGAGCTGGTCGATGGTGATCTCGAGCTGGCGGCGCTGCCGGCCGCTGCGCGTGATCTGCGAGGGCGCCACTTCGCGCACGTCCGGGTGCTCCCCGGCGGCGAGCGCCCGGCAGCTCGGGCAGGCCCCGCAGGGCCGGGCGTCGACGTCGGGCGCCTGGCAGTTGAGCGCCGCCGCCAGCCAGCGCGCCACCGGTCGGCGCCCCACCCCGTCGGGGCCGGCCAGGAGCAGGGTGTGCGGACCGCCGGCCCGGACCAGGGCCCGCAGGGCCGCGCGGGCCTCGGCGTGGCCGAGGACGTCCCGGGTGGCGTTCAACGCCCCACCGCCAGGCGTGCGGCCAGGACCTCGGGGTACCCCGCCGACCGGACCGATTGTTGCACCGTGAGCACGTCGAACTCGACACGGAACAGCTCCAGGGTGCGTGCCGCGTCGTCGAACAGGGCGTAGGCGGCGAGGGGGATGCCGTCGCGCGGCTGGCCCACCGACCCGGGGTTGACGAACAAGCGGGCGTGCGGCGGGATCCGGTAGAGTGTGCGCTCCCGGCGGAACTGCACCGTGCGCCACATGGGCCCGCCGTCGGCCTCGACCGCCGCGAAGATCTTGGGGACGTGGGTGTGCCCGACGAGGCACACCTGCCGCTCGAGCAGCGGGAAGTTGGCCTGGGCGCTTTGCACGGTCGCCAGGTACTCCCAGGGGTTCCGGAGCGCCCCGTGGGCGGCCTCCCAGCCGTCCTCGACGACGTGGTCCTGCAAGTCCCGCAGGAACTGCAGGCTCTCGTCGGAGAGCTCGGAGAGCTGCCTGGCCAGCACGTCCGTGACGATCCCCTCCTCGCGGTGGCCGCCGTTCTGCCCCCCCTCCATCGCGAGCAGCGCCGCGTCGTGGTTGCCGAGGATGCCGACCCTGGGGCTCAAGGAGAGCAAAAGCGCGACCACCTTCTCGGCGTCGGGGTAGTAGCCCACGGCGTCGCCCAGGAACAGCACCTCGTCGTAGCCACGGTGGTCGGCATGCCGCAACACCGCCTCGAGCGCGGGAGCGTTGGCATGCACATCGCTCAAGACCAGGAACCGCATGTGCGTCGAGAATACCATCTCACCGGCCACGGCCCGATGGGAGAACGCGCGATGCGCAGGGCTATACTGAGGCGATGCACAGCCCGTCCCAGCGCTGCGGGCTCTCCCCCGAGCGGCGTCGTTCCTGGTGGCTACTTCTTGCACGTGGGAGACCGTGGGTCCGGACGTGGTCGGCGTGCTGAGGATGCGGGCGGTCGTGCTCGCGGCGCTGCTGGCGGTGGCGTCCTCGGCCGCCGCGCAGATCTCGGTCCCCACCTTCGGCACGCGCGGTGGCGTGCCCGCGGAGGTCCTCGACAGCTTCATGCCGGTGCTCCGGCAGGCCATCGGCCAGGCCACGGGCCTCGACGTCCGTAGCGGAGAGCTCGTCACGCCCGGCATCGCGGGCAGCCTCGAGCCCGAGTTCGCCATGCTGATCGCCGAGCTCGACAACGCCCGCTACGCGGTGTCCGGCGAGATCGCGCGGAGCCAGGCCGAGGGCGGCGAGCCGTACACGGTCAACCTGATCGTGGTCGACGCCCTACGCAAGCGCAACACCGACCTGATCAGCCGGCCCCTGCAGCCGGGCTCCGTCGGCGACACGGCCAGGGCCCTCGCCGCTGCGGTCGCCGCTTTCACGGGGGCGGCGGTCAGCCTCCCCCAGGGCAGCGCAGGTCTCTTCATCTCCAGCGAGCCGGGCGACGCCGAGGTGTTCCTCGACGGTGTCGCGGTGGGGCGCACCTCGAACCTCGACGTGTTGATGCTCCAGCCCGGACGTTACGACCTCGAGGTCCGCAAGGAAGGGTTCCTGCCCGAGACGCGCTCGGTCGAGATCCGCGCCGACGACACCAGCTTCGTGCACGTCATCCTGACCCCCATCTCGGGGGGCAGCATCCAGCTCTCGGCCCATCCCGAGGCGCGCGTCTTCCTCGACGGCGTGCGCGAGGGCACGACGCCGCTGACGTTGCCCGCCCTGCCCGGCAGCCATATGGTCCGGCTCGAGCGCTCGGGGTTCGACAGCGAGAGCTTCGCCGTGCTGGTACGCAACTACCGGGTCACGCGCGTCGCCGTGACCCTGAAGCCCGCGAGCGACCCGCTGGTGTTCTGGTCGGAGGACCGCTCTCGGGTCGTGTCGATCGACGGCGTGGTGCAGAACGGCGGTTTCGCCGTCAGCTTGCAGCCGGGGTTGCACACCTTCGAGCTCCGCGGCCCGGGCGGCGCCACCAAGGTGCTGCGCGCCGTGCCCGTGCACGGTGTGTTCCGCCTCGATCTCGACAGCGGCGAGCTCGTCCCTGTTCCGCGCTGAGGCCGTTCCGGCGACGGGACGCCGGACCTCCGGTTCGCGGCCCTCCGTCTACGGCGCAGGGGGCAGGTGCACGGGCAGCGCGTAACGCACGGCCACGGCTCCGGACGTGCCGTCGGGGCCGTGTGCGGCCGCGCCGGCCACGGCCGCGGTGCCGTTACCGACGTCGAAAGACAGGTCGAGCCGCGCGCGGTACGGGGGTACGTCGCGCCGGTACGGCTCGGCGTGCAAGGCGAGGCTCGCCTGGACCGGACCCAGGGCCTGCGCCAATGACGCGGTCAGGCCGGGGGCGAAGCCGCCCGCCCCCACCCCCAGGTAGAGCGCCCCGTCGAGGTCGGGCGCCCGACGCCGGTGGTAGGTGAACCCGACCCCGACGGCGGCGTCGCCTGCGGCGCCGGGTGGGAGGTAGCCGCGAAGCCGCAGCGACAGCTCGTGCGGCCCGATGGCGCGCAGCCACCGCACACGCGCGTCGGCCCGCCAGGCGGTCCCGCCAGGGAGCACGTAGACTTGTGGGTTCGCCTGCACGATCCACGTTCTCGCAGGGCGCCCACTGGCGTCGAACGACACGCCCCAGCCCCCCGAGGCGAGGTCGGGCCGCGCGTCGCCGGCGACGGCGAGGGGATCGAAGCGTGCCGGCGCGTCGGTGAAGCCCGCGAGCTGCGCGCCCAGCGCCACCGGCCCGAGCACGCCCCTCAGGCCGAGCGTGCCCTGCGCCGCACCGTCGGTCCGCACCGTCAACGTGCCCTCGCCGACGACGTTGCCGACCGGGCCGAAGCTCTCGTTCGCCTGCATGCCCAGGACCAGCTGGGCCGCCCCGTCGTAGCTCAGGCCGAGCGTCACCCGGTCGCTCCCGACGCGGGCGTTCTCCACCCGCAGCGAGACCCACGGGGTGGCGGTGGGCGACAGCGCGCCGGCCACGCCGAAGCGCAGGGTCTGGGCGCGACCCGCTGCGCTCAGCGCCAGGGAGACGAACAGGACGGCGTACGCGAGCCGGAGCGGGTGCGAGAGGGCGCGTGCCATGGACCCCAGTGTGCCCCCTGGAGGGGTGCTGGGGCCAGGGGACCAGGCGCGCCGCCGCCGGCGACATGTCGGCCCGGCCCTTCCGAAGGCACCGGGGGCGGGTGCTAGACTGTGTGGCGATTCCCGTTTCCGGGAAAATCCCCCTACCCATGAACATTCTCGGACACATCACCGTACTCCCCCGCATTCCCGAACCCATCCGGCGCCTCGAGGACCTCGCCCACAACCTCTACTGGACGTGGGAGCCGGGCGCTCGCCGGCTGTTCCGCGAGCTCGACCGCGAGCTCTGGGAGGCATCGAACCACAACCCCATCGCGCTGATGCGCGACATCCGCCAGGACCTGCTGGACGCTGCTGCCGTCGACCCCGAGTACCTGGAGGCCTACGCGCGGGTCGTCGAGCGCTTCGACGCCTACCTCTCGGCGCCTAGCTGGTTCCAGCGCCACATCGAGCGGCCCGACGACCTCTACGCGTACTTCTGTGCCGAGTACGGCTGGCACGAGGCGGTCGCGCTCTACTCGGGCGGGCTCGGTGTACTCGCCGGCGACCACACCAAGGCCGCATCGGACCTCGGCGTCCCGTTGGTCGCCGTGGGGCTGTTCTATCCCGAGGGCTACTTCCACCAGCGGGTCGCCAGCGACGGGCGACAGGAGGCCGTGTACGTGCGGCACAGTCCTTCCGATCTGCCCCTGAAGCTGGCCGTCGACGACGACGGCGAGCCGGTGATCGCGCGTGTCGACGTCTTCGGGCGTGAGGTGGCGCTGCGGGCGTGGACGGTCCGCGCCGGGCGCGCCCGCGTCTATCTGCTCGACGTGGACTTCGGCGCCAACCACCCCGACGACAGGCAGCTCCTGCGGCGTCTCTACGGCGGCGACCAGCGCACGCGGATCGCGCAGGAGATCATCCTCGGCATCGGCGGCGTGCGCATGTTGCGCGCGCTGGGCGTGAGCCCCAGCGCCTGGCACATGAACGAGGGCCACAGCGCCTTCATGGTGCTCGAACGATGCCGGGAGCTGGTGGCCGAAGGGCTCTCCTTCGACCAGGCCCGCGAGGCGGTGACGGCCAACACGGTGTTCACGCTGCACACGCCGGTCGCGGTCGGCAACGACGCCTTCCCCTTCGATCTGTTGAACCAGGGCTTCGGCGGGTTCTGGGGCAGTCTGGGCCTCAAGCAACAGGAGTTCCACCAGCTCGGCAAGGCCGACCACGGCTGGGGCGCGGTGTTCAGCATGCCCGCTCTGGCGCTTCGTTTCTCGTCGGGCCGCAACGGCGTCGCCCGGCTGCACGGCGAGACCAGTCGGCGCATCTGGAGCGACCTGTGGCCCGACGTCCCGATCGACGAGATCCCGATCGAGCACGTGACCAACGGCGTGCACCTGTCGAGTTGGATGGCGCCGGAGATGCAGGAGCTGCTGTGGACAGTGCTGCCGAAGGACTGGCCCGTCCGTTTCGACGACCTCGCCATGTGGGACGGGGTCCGCGCCTTGGACGACGGCGCGCTGTGGAGCGTGCGGCAGAGCCTGAAGGCGCAGAGCGTCCGCTTCCTGCGTCGGCGCGTGCTGCGCCAGCTCGACCGGCAGGAGGCCAGCCCGACCGCGCTCAAGGACACCGGCGAGCTCTTCGACGCCGGTGCCCTCACCATCGGCTTCGCCAGGCGCTTCGCCACCTACAAGCGCGCCACCTTGATCTTCCGTGACCTGGACCGCCTCGAGCGCATCCTCGGTGATGAGCAGCGCCCCGTCCAGCTGGTGTTCGCCGGCAAGGCACACCCGGCGGACGAGGCGGGGCAGGCGCTCATCGCCCGCATCCACAACCTCTCGAAGGACCCCCGCTTTGCCGGACGCATCCTCTTCGTGGAGGACTACGACATGGCGGTCGGCCGCGCCCTCACGCGCGGCGTAGACGTGTGGCTGAACAATCCGCGGCGCCCGCTGGAAGCGTCGGGGACGAGCGGCCAGAAGGCGGCGATGAACGGCATCCTGAACCTGTCGGTCCTGGACGGCTGGTGGCCCGAGGGGTACGACGGCAGCAACGGCTGGGCCATCGGCGGCGCGCGCGCCTTCGAGGACGACGAGCGGGCCGACGCCGAGGATGCCGATGCGCTGTACGCCATCCTCGAGCGCGAGCTGATCCCCCTGTACTACCGCCGCGACGGCGCGGGCGTGCCGCACGAGTGGCTGGCGCGCGTCAAGGAGGCGATCGCCACGGTGGCGCCCCGCTTCAACGCCCAGCGCATGGTGAAGGACTACGTGTCGAGCTACTACGCCCCGGCGGCGCGCCGCGGCGAGACGATGGCCGCCAACGGCTTCCGCAAGGCGACCGAGCTGGCCGCGTGGCGCAAGCACGTGGCGGCCCAGTGGCCCGAGGTGCACTTCAGCGCCAAGCCCCTCGAAAACCAGCTCCGCCGCATCGGCGAGGAGCTCGAGGTCAGCGCGGTGCTCAACCCGCGCGCCCTGTCCGACGACGAGATCCGGGTCGAGGTGGTCTACAGCACCGAGGAGGACGCCCTCCAGCGCAACCTGCACGTCGTGCCCATGCGCAAGGCCGACGTCTATCCCGACGGCGGGAAACTCTACCGGGTGCGGTTCCGGCCCGAGGCCAGCGGCCGGTTGGCGTAAGGGGTACGCGCCTATGCCGTGCACCCGTTGCTGGTCACGCCGGTCGACGCGCACGCGGTGCGCTGGGCCTGACCGCGGCGCCGGTCGGGAGTTACACCTCGTCGAGGTCGGTGATCACCAGAAGCCGCTCCAGCGCGCCGATGGCGCGTGCGGGGAAGCGGTCGAGGTCGCCCGTCCCGTGCAGGGTGGCACGCAGCGCGGCGCGCTTCTCCTCGCCCCCTATCAGGAAGGCCACCACGCGACTGCGGCCGAGCGCCGCCGCCCCCAGGCTGAGCCGGATCTGCGGCTGGCCTGCGGGGCGCACGACCAGCGTCGGGCCGGGCTCGAGCGCGGCGCCGGTGCCGGGGAAGAGGCTGGCGGTATGGCCGTCGGCACCCAGACCGAGCAGCGTCAGGTCGAACGTCGGCGGGTCGCCGAGCGCGTGTCGCAACGCGTCGGCGTAGGCGCGCGCGGAGGCCTCCGGGGTGGCGAGGTGGGGCCAGGGGAGCACCTGCTCCGGTGGGATCGGCACCGCATCGAGGAAGGCCCCGCGGGCGGCGCCAGCGTTGCTGTCGGGGTGGTCGAGCGGGACGTAGCGTTCGTCGCCCCACGCGACCCAGGTGGCGTCCCAGGGAAGGTCGGCGCGCGACGCCAGCGCCCGGTACATGGGGAGCGGCGTGGAGCCACCGGACAGCGCCGTCACGAAGCGGCCCCGCGCCGCCACCGCCGACCGCTGGGTCCGTACGAACAGCTCCAGCGCGGATGCGGCGACGTCGTTCACGTGTAGGATCTCGGGATCACGCATGGCGCGAGTATACGGGGGCTCGGCGGAAGGCCCGGTTACACTGGCGCATGACGCCGACACGTGACGATGCCCTGGCATTGATGGAGTCCTGGACGGAGTCGGACAGCCTCCGCAAGCACATGCTGGCGGTGGAGGCGGCGGTGGCCGCCTACGCCCGCGATCAGGGGGAGGACGAGACGCTGTGGTCGGTCGCGGCGATCCTGCACGACTTCGACTACGAGCGCTACCCCAATCCCGACCGGGACGAGGGCGGCCACCCCTGGGTTGGGGTGGCGAAGCTAGAGGAGCTCGGCTACCCCGAGGTGGTGACCGACGCCATCCTCGGCCATGCCGACTACACCGGGGTGCCGCGCCGGACCGCACTGGCCCGCACGCTGTTCGCCTGCGACGAGATCACCGGGCTCATCACCGCGTCGGTGCTGGTGCGCCCCGATCGCGACATCGCCAAGCAGACACTCAAGAGCCTCAAGAAGAAGTTCAAGGACAAGGCGTTCGCGCGCGGCGTGAACCGTGACGACGTGCGTGTCGGGGCCTCGGAGCTCGGGGTCGAGCTGTGGGATCACGTGGCCTTCGTGCTCGCGGCCATGCAGGAGCGGGCCGCCGTGCTCGGCCTCGACGGGCGGTTGGCCGAAGCCGGCTAGCGGGACGCGCGGCCGCCGCTGCGGCGCGCGTCAGCGGGCGGTCGCGCGGGAAACGCCCGCGGGCGCGGCGGAGGCGCCGTGCCCGGACAGCAGGCGCACGTTCCAGCGCCACCCGCTCGGTGTGCGCCGCACCAGGGGCCACACCACCATTACGGCGCGACCCTCGATGGAGCTGGTCGGCACGGGACCGAAGCTGCGGGAGTCGAACGACTCCGTGGGCCGGCGGTTGTCGCCCATGACATAGACCTTGCCCGCCGGGACGTGCGTCGGGGCCACGCTGCCGAGGCCGCGGAAGGCGCCGGCGAGGTAGCGCTCCGGGCGCGGATCGCCGTCGACGTAGAGCACGCCGGCGCGCATGTCGACGCGCTGGCCCGGCCCGGCCACGATGCGCTTGATGAGCAGATGCTGGTTCCACAACCGCGCCACCCCGGGGGCCCTGCTTGTCGGATCGGGGAAGAAGACGATGTCGCCTGGGCCGAACGCCTGCCAACCGAGCCGATCCAGCCAGGACCCGGTCCGGAGCACCAGCACGCGTTCGTCGTCGTGGAGCGTGGGCTCCATGGAGTGGCCGTGCACCACCACCACGCCGGCGACGAACTGGCTGAACAGCAGGCCGACCAGCACCGACGCCAGGCCGAACGTGAGCCAGCGCGTCGCGGACGGACGCGTCGCCCGGCCGACCGTCGTAGGGGCCGGCGCGATCCCCGCGTCGCCGTTCGGAAGATCCCCGTTCGCACGGCTCACGGCGAGCAGTTTAACGCCGTGCTGGAGCCGGGTCTGCAGCCTGTGAGGCGAAGGTTCAGCGAGTCCGGGTGATGGCGCGCCGCGGTTTGGTCACCGTGCGCTCGGGGGTGCCGTAGCGCGGGGGCGTGAGCAGCGCGTCCAGGCCGCCGACGGCCTCCAGCGCGCGTTGTGCGGTCTCTTCGCCGTAGCGCACGATCTTGTGGAAGTCGCGGAACGACTCCACGCGCACCTCCGGCATGTCGAGCCGGATGCGCAGGTCGGCGGGGTGAAGGCTGTACTGGATGTCGACGAGGATGGCCTGCATGATGTCGCTGGTGCGGAACAGCATCTGCGCCATGGGCATGCGGCGCTCGAGCCGCACCGTCTGGACCATCCGATCCCACCAGGTTCCGTCCGACGGGGCGGCGGCGTACACCGAGCGCCGCGGTGCGGTGACGTCCGAGGCGATGCTGCGCGTGGCGCCCAGCAGCGTCGCTGCCGCCACCGGCAGGTTGTTGACGATCCCGCCGTCGGCCAGCGTGCGCCCCTCGAACTGGATCGGCTCGAAGGCCCCCGGGAAGCTGCTGGAAGCGCGCACGGCGCGTACCAGGTCGCCCTCCATGTGCACCACGCCCTCGCCCGTCTCGATGTCGGTGGTGGTCACCGCGAGCGGCAGCGCGAGCTCTTCGAAGGTGGCGGGCAGATGCTCGGCAAGGAAGGCCTCGAGCCGGTCGCCCTTGAATAGGCCCGTCTGCAGCGAGAGGTCGACGACATCGCGCCAGCTGGTGGTGTCGGCGAGCTGGTAGAGGTCGTCGGCGCGGCGGCCGTTGGCGTAGAAGGCGCCCAGGATGGCACCCATCGAGGTGCCGGCGATGACGTCGAAGTGGACCCCCTCGCGCTCGAGCACCTTCAGGACGCCGATGTGCGCGAAGCCCCGCGCGCCGCCGCCCGAGAGGACCAGGCCCAGGCGTCCGCGGTCGTTCGGCGATTCCATGGCGGTCAGCGTAGCACGCGCGCTCGAGGGCCTCCGTGCGCCGTAGACGGGGTTCGTCGGGCGCAGACAGGCACTGCGTTAGACTCCGGCATGGCGAGCGGAGCACGAGCGGGACGGGTGAGCGCGACCCCGGACCGACCTCCGCCGCGCACCCGGTACGACGTCGCCGTCCTCGGCGGAGGACTGCTCGGTGCCGCGTCCGCGGCGCTGCTGCGACGTTGGGCGCCGCAGCTCGACGTGGTCCTCATCGAAGCCGACGGCGTACCCAACGAGGCCGGGGCCACGGTGGCCTCGCCCGGGCTGGTCCCGCCGATCGGGCCGGTGGGGGAGGGCCCGGACACGGCCGCGTTGGTCGGAGCACGCAGGTGGATCGAGGAGGCCCTGCCCGCCGCGTCCGGGGTGCACGCGGGGTGGCTCGAGCTCACGCCCGCGGGGGCGGCCGACGCCCGGCCCCTGGATCGGCTCCTGGAGCCGGCCGCCGTCGCCGCCGTGCGCGCCATGACCGGCTTCGCGGCCGACCACCCGGCCGTGCTGCGCGACGGAGGGTACGCGAGCGCCGAGACGCTCGCGTACCGCTTCGCCCGGGAGGCGGTCGGCAACGGGGCGGACCTGATGCTCAACACGCGCGCCCGGCCCCGGAGCGGCGAGGAGCTGGTGCTGGAGCGGCTGGCCCTCGATCGGCGCATGGCGCTCGATGTCCGCGCGCGCCACAGCATCGTCGCGGGCGCCGTGGTGGTGGCCTGCGGTGCCGACGGCGCGGACGTGGCCGAGGCCGGGCTCGACCGGCCGGTACGGCTCGGCACGGCCTATCAGCAGTACCCGAGGCTGCGTCTCGATCCCCTGCCGGCCGGCGTAGTGCTTCCCGTCGTGCGCCTGGGCCGTTGGGCATTCCGGCCGGCACCCGACGGCGCCTGGCTGGTGCCCCCCGTCCGGGGTGCCGATCCGGTGGGTTACCGGCCCGTCGGCGGGCGTCTGCTGGGCGTTCCGGTGGGGCTCCGGCGGGAGCTGGTGGAGGCCCTCCTCGACGCGCGTGAGCTCGAGGCGTTGGTGGCCTCGGGCCGCCTGGAGCTCGGCAAGAGCGTTCGCAGCGTGCGTGGCGCCCGCATCAGTCTGTCGCCCGACGGCATGCCCGTCGCCCGTCGCATCGCCGGACGCTGGTGGCTCGTGGCGGGGTCCGCCGCCGGGCTGCCGGCCGACCTCTCCGCCGCGGCGACGGTCGCGGCGGAGGTGGCGGCGGAGGTCGCCGGCGTTCGTGCGCCCTGGCCGCCCGAGCCGAACGGAGGCGCCCGACCGGCGTAACGAAGGAGGACGGCCATCGGGCCGCCCTCCTTCGTGCTTCCGGTTCGTTGGCGCGCGTCAGGCGCTCACTGGCCGGAGCCGCCCGAGCCGTTCGAGCCGTTCGAGTTGGGGCTCTGCTGGACGACTTCGAGCGTGACCGTGACGCTGCGCGTCTTGCCGTTGCGCTCGACCCGCAGGTCGAGCCTGTCGCCCGCCTTCTTGCTCAGCACGATGCGCTGGAGGTCGGTCACGGTGTTGATGGCCTTGCCGTCGGCCGAGAGGATGATGTCGCCGCCGGCGGGGTAGTTCTGCCCGTTGACGTTGGCCTGGTAGCTCGGTCCCTCGAGCCCGGCCTTCGCCGCGGGGCCGCCGGGCGCCACCTGCATCACCACGGCGCCGTGATCGGGCATGTTGAGCGTCTTGCGGACGTCGTTGGGGAAGTTGTCGACGCCGATGACCGACACGCCGATGCGCGGCTTGTTCTGGATGTCGAGTGCCTGCGCATAGATGCCGATGAGGCCGCCCTTCTTCAGGTCGGGCAGGGCCTTCTGGATGAGGGTGGACGGCACGGCGAAGCCGATGCCGAGGTTGCCGGCCTGGCCGTTGGCGCTCATGCCCGGGATGATCATCGTGTTGATGCCCATGACCTGCCCCGCCGAATCGAGCAGCGGGCCGCCGGAGTTGCCGGGGTTGATGGCGGCATCGGTCTGGATCATGGAGATCTTGACCTGGCCGACCGACGGCAGCTCACGGCCCATGGCCGACACGATGCCCTCGGTCACGGTCGATTGGAGGCCGAACGGGTTGCCGATGGCGATGGCCTTCTGGCCCACCTTCACGTTCGCGGCGTCGGCGATCGGGATCGGCCTGGCGCTGCTAGGCAGGTCTTTCGGGTTGTCGAGCTGGATCAGCGCCAGGTCGTAGTCGGGATCGGCGCCCACCACGTGCACCGGCAGCTCCTTCTGGCTGCCCGGGAAGGTGACGGTCATCTTGGCGTTGCTCTTGAGCTTCACCGTTCCCTGCTGGAGGGCGTCACGCACCACGTGGTAGTTCGTGATGATCTGCCCCTGGCTGTCGATCACGAAGCCCGACCCGGCCGCCTGGATGACCTGCGGCTGCTGGGGCAGGAACTGGCGGAACTGCGGCGGCACGCTCTGCTGCTGGAACGGGTTGACGCGTTGGCCCTGCACGGTGACGTTGATCGCCACCACGCTCGGGCCGTAGGTGTTGACGACGTTGACGGTGTTCTGCTCGTTCTGTAGGAGCGCCGAAGACTGGCTCCCGGACGAGGTGGTGCTCGACTGGGCACTCACCACCGGGAACAGGTTGGCGCCAGCCAGCACCAGCCCCACTGCCACGATCAGCGTTCCCAAGCCGAAGGCTATGCGCTTGCGAAACAAGGTCCTCCTCCTTTACCCAGAGCCGTCCCCCGGCTTCCGGTCGCGGTGTCGGTCGGACGCGGGATGCGTCGTCGGAGCGGGCCCGCACGACCCGCCTGCCTCCGGTACTCTACGGCCCCAGAGTGAAGGTGAGCCGAGACCACAATGAACTTCCTGAGGGCGAACGGGGCCTCAGACACCGGAGCGCGAGCCGGCACGCTCCAGCCACGGCACCAGCACCGCGCCCACCACCAGCAGCACCACGAGCAGGGGAGCGCCGGGGCTGCTCCAAGGCCAGGTGACGTCCCCGGTGGACGCCAGGAACGGCCAGACCTTGCGGAGGCTGCCGAGCATGAAGCCGGCCAGCACCGCGAGGGTCGTATCGTGCGCCCGGCGAAGCAGCCAGGCCAGCACCCGCGCGAACGTCAACAGGCCCAACACCGCACCGATCCCCAGCGGCACCAGCACCGCCAGGTCGAGGTTCGACACGGCGGCGAGGGCCGCATCGTACTTGCCGAGGAGCACCAGCACGAAGGCGCCCGAGATGCCTGGGAGCATCAGTGCACACACGGCCAGCGCACCGCTCAGCAGGACGAACGCCGAGGCGTCGGGCGTTACGGCCGGCGTCAGGCCCACCAGCCAGAACGCGCCCACCGCGGCGACCGTCGCGCCGGCGACGCCGCCGGGCGTCCAACGGCCGACGCGCCTGGCAACCAGCCCGGCCGATGCCAGGATCAATCCGAAGAAGAAGGCGTGCACGCCGCCGGGATGAGCGCCGAGCAGCCAGTGCATCACCCGGGAGAGCGCGCCGACCGCGGTGGCGATGCCCAGGAGCACCGCGAGCAGGAAGCCGCCGTTGGCGAGCCTAAAGGCGCGCCGCAGGCGCAGGCGCACGGCCGCGGCCAGGAACGGGCCCGAGGTCAGCGACCCCAGGCTGGCGATCAACTCCTGGTAGATGCCCAGGATCAGCGCCATGGTGCCGCCGGACACGCCGGGGATCAGGTCGGACGTGCCCATCGCGACGCCGCGGAGGTAGAGGCCCAGGGGCCGGGGGAACGCCGACCGGGGCCGCGCTCCGGGACGCGGGGAGGGAGGCGTTGCCACGCCGGTAAGCTACCACGCGCGGCGACGGTCCGCGGGTCGGCGTTCGGGCGGCCCTGGAACGTGGTCGTCGCGTGCCAGCGAGCGCCGGTGGAATGCGGTAGGCTGAGGCCAGGAAGGGACCCTGCGGTGGCCGAAGGCGAGGTTCAGGAGCGCGTGAGCGAGCTGTTGTCGGGGACGGGCGTGAGCCTTCCCCAGCTCGATGACCTGGCCGGTCAGTTGCTGTGGCGCATCGGTCGGGTCGGCGACGATGGTCCTGTCACGGTACGCGTGGGTCTGGCCTCGAGCGCCGGGCTCTTCCACGAGCTCCCGCGTCTGAGGACGGCGAGCGACAGCGAGGTCGAGGCCGCCGTGCAGGAGAGCGCCCTGCGGGTGGAATGGGTCGGGCCGCGTCCACGCGGCCAGGCCGACAGGTGAACCCGTGGACCTGACGCACGAGGTGAGTTTCGTCCTGGACCTGGACCTGCCCTCCGAGGCGGGCAGGAGCTTCGTGCGGGACGTTCCGCGGTCGTTGTCGCAGGCGACGTTCCTGGCCGACCTCCAGGTGGTCGAAGGAACCCCCAAGATCGTGACGGCGACGCTCCCCGTGAACGCCGCCCTGTTCGGCCAGCGCGAGTTGCCTTTCCGCTCCGAGCTCAACTACACCGATACCGGAGCCCGCTTGACGGGCCTTCCGCTCGCCCCCGACGGTCCGGGTTGGGCGGAGGTGTCGGGCGACGCCCGCGTACTGCACGCCGAGCGGGGTTGCCGCGTGGAGTACCGCTTCCGCATCACCATCCACCTGGCGCTGCCGGCGCCCGAGAAGTGGGGCGGGAGGGCGCTCCTCAGCATGATCGAGTTCACCGCCAGGAACGTGCTGCAGGGTGTGATGGCCAGCTTCCCCGCGGCCGTCCGGGCGGCGGCCCGTGAGGTCGAGGCCGCCTGGGCTTGAGGGCCGGCTTCACTTCCCTACGCAGAAGTTCGCGAAGATCGCGGCGAGCGTCTCCTCGGCCACGTCGGTGCGGCCCGTGATGCGTCCGAGCGCGTCGAGCGCGTCCTGCAGCTCGAGCGAGGCGACGTCGGGGCTCGCGTCGCGGGCGCCTGCCAGGTGGGAGGCGACCGCGCGGAGCGCCTGGGCATGACGCTCGTTGGAGATCCAGAGCTCTGAGCCGGAGGCGTCGCCCAGCAGGCGTTCGCGCAGCCGCGTCCCGAGGGTCGCGAGGCCCGCGCCCGTGCGGGCGGACACGGGTAGGGCCGGAGGCGTGAGGGCGCCGGCGTCCCAGGCGGGGGCGAGGTCGGCCTTGCTGGCGACGATCAGCGTCCGCGCCGGCGTGAGCTCGCCGACGAGCGCCATGTCGTCGGGATCGAGCGGGGCCGACCGGTCGAGGAGCAGCAGGCACAGGTCCGACGTTTCGGCGATCTGCTTGGCGATCCGAACGCCGGAGGCTTCCACGGCGTCCTCGGCATGGCGGATGCCGGCCGTGTCGATGGCGGTCACCGGGATGCCGCCCAGTGAGAGAGGTGCCTCGAGGTAGTCCCGCGTGGTCCCCGGCGTATCGCCGACGATCGAGCGCTCGAATCCCAGGAGGGCGTTCAGAAGGCTCGACTTCCCGGCGTTGGGACGCCCCAGGAGGGCGATCCGCGCGCCGTGACGGCTGATCCGGCCCGCCTCGGCGGTGGCGAGCAGCGCTTCGACCTGCGAGAGCGCACGCGTCAGCGGAACGCCAAGCTCGGCGTCCGGCACCCCTTCCTCGGGGTAGTCGAGGCTCGCCTGCAGTGCCGCGTAGGCCTGGGTGACGTCGGACTGGATGGCGTCGAGCTGCTCGCCCAGCGCCCGGGACAGGCCCAGGGCGGCGTTGCGACGGGCGCTGTCGGTCTGCGCCTCGATCAGATCCATCACGCTCTCGGCCTGGGTCAGGTCGAGACGACCGCCGAGGAACGCCCGCAGCGTGTACTCGCCCGGTCCGGCCAGACGCGCGCCCGCAGCGACGCACAGGTCGAGCACGGTGCGCAACACCGCGGGTCCGCCGTGCGTCTGCACCTCGACCACATCCTGCCCGGTGTAGGAGTACGGCGCCCGGAAGGTGAGCAGCAGGGCCTCGTCGATCACCTCGTGCGGAGTTCCGGCCGCACGATCGTCCACCACGTACCCGTGCACCACGCGGCCGGCTGGGCGCCGGCTGGGGGGCGGGCCGCGGCGGGGCCGGAACAGCCGGTCCGCGACCTGGTAGGCCGCCGGTCCCGAGACCCGCACGATGCCGATGGCGGCCGCACCGAGGGCGGTCGCGATGGCGGCGATGGTGTCACCGGCGGGCGGCAGCGGCACGTCAGGCTCCTGCGGCGACATCCGTGAAGGCGCCGCCTGCGGCCTCCACCACCTCACGCACGGCGCCCTCGTCGTGGGCGTACGACAGGAACGCGGACTCGAAGGGGCTGGCGGGCCAGTACACCCCGCGCTGTAGCATGCCGTGGAACCAGCGCGCGAAGCGTTCGCGGTCGCTGACCGTGGCCGTGGCGTAATCCGAGACCTCGGTGTCGGTGAAGAACACGGTGATCATGGAGCCCACGCGGTTGATCCGCACGTCGACGCCGGCACGCCGAGCGCCTCCGAGCAGTCCTTCCTCGAGCAGCCGACCGTGCGCCTCCAGGGCCGGGTACACGTCGCCCGCCTCGTCGATGACGCGCAGCGTGGCGAGGCCCGCCGCCATGGCGAGCGGGTTGCCGGAGAGGGTGCCCGCCTGGTACACGGGCCCGAGCGGCGAGACGCGGTCCATGAAGCGCACCTTGCCGCCGTAGGCGCCCACCGGCAGGCCGCCGCCGATCACCTTGCCCCACGTCACCAGGTCGGGGTCGAGCCCGAAGCGCTCGACGGCGCCTCCGCGCGCGATCCGGAAGCCGGTCATCACCTCGTCGACGATGAGCGCGGCGCCGTGGGCGCGCGTCAGCTCCCGCAGCCCCTGCAGGAAGCCCGGGGCGGGGGGCACCACGCCCATGTTCCCCGCCACCGGCTCGACGATCACGGCCGCGATCGCGTCCCGATGCGCTTCGAAGTGCGCGCGCACGCTCGCCAGGTCGTTGAAGGCGGCCACCAGCGTGTCGGCGGCGGTTCCCGGAGGCACACCGGCGCTGGAGGGCACGCCGGTGGTGAGCGCGCCCGACCCCGCTGCCACGAGGAGGCTGTCGGCGTGGCCGTGGTAGTTGTCTTCGAACTTCACCAGCAGGTCCCGACCGGTGACGCCGCGCGCCAGCCGGATCGCGCTCATGGTCGCTTCGGTCCCGGAGTTGACGAAGCGGACGCGGTCCATCGCGCTCACGCGCTCGAGCACCGCTTCGGCCAGGAGGACCTCGTCTTCGATGGGAGCCCCGAAGGAGGTGCCGCGCAGCAGCGCGACCTGCAAGGCGGCCACGACCGCCGGGTGGGCGTGCCCCATGAGCAGCGGTCCCCACGACCCCACCATATCGATGAGGACGTTGCCGTCGACGTCCTCGAGACGGCAACCGTCGCCCGCGCGCATGAAGCGGGGCGAGCCGCCCACCGACCCGAAGGCGCGGACCGGGGAGTTGACGCCGCCGGGCGTGACCCTGCGCGCGCGTTCGAAGAGGCGTTCCGATCGAGCCGTGTCCATGGGCGTAGAATCGCACGCCTCCCCGGGGGCCGCAACGTGCCGGGCCGAGGCGATCGGCCGCGTAGGCCGGCTGCTACAATCCCGGGGGCCGCCGGCGGTCGGCAACGGCACGCTGCGCTGCGGTCGGGAGGAGCGTATGGAGGTCATCCACGCCCTGCAAGTCGTCGCCAGCCCGCCGCTCGACCGGGCGATGCTCGTCGTGACCCAGCTCGGTTCGCAGCAGGCCTACATCGTGCTCCTGTTGATCGCCTACGTCGGCGTCGACGCGCGGATCGGCAGGCGCCTGGCCGTCTACTTCCTGGCTGGCTTCTACCTCAACGAGCAGCTCAAGGCGCTGTTCCACACGCCGCGCCCCTTCACCATCGAGCCCGGCGTCGTACGCTCGCAGGCCGCCCTCGCCACGGCCAAGGGCAACGGCTTCCCGTCCGGGCACGCGCAGTCGAGCACCACCTTCTGGGGCCTCGCTGCGGTCTACGGTCGGCGCGCGTGGCTCACCGTGGCCGCCGTGCTGCTGGTGCTGCTGGTGTCGCTGTCGCGGCTGTACCTCGGCGTCCACCTCCCGGTCGACATCGTGGGAGGCATCCTGGTGGGGCTGGCCGTGGTGAGCGCCGGCGCGGCGATCGACCGGCTCCGCCTGGCGCCGCGGCGCAGCACGGCGGTGTTGCTCGGGCTGGGGGTGCCACTCGCCGTTCACCTCCTCGTTCCGACGCCCGACTCGGGCGTGCTCACGGGTGCGCTCGCGGCGTTCGTCATCGGCCCGGAGCTACTCCCCCACAGCACCCGAGGGCCCTGGCCGGGGCGCGCGGCGCTCACGCTGGTGGGGGTCGTCCTGGTGTTCGCGGTCCAGCTCGGCAGCGGCCTGCTCCTCCCAGACGCGGTGCGCCACGCCCCGCTGGTGGCGTTCGCCCGCTACCTGGTGGTCGGGCTTACCGGTACGCTCCTGGTGCCCGCCCTGGGGCGCGGGCTGCGGTGGACGCCCGCACGCTCCGAGGCGTGAGCACCATGCGCCGCGTTCGCCTCACGCTGGAGTTCGACGGCACCGCCTTCCACGGCTGGCAACGCCAGGCCGCCGGCGAGCGGACCGTGCAGGCCGTGGTGGAGGAGGCCCTGGCGCACCTGCCGGGGGACCACGGGCGCGTGGTGGCCGCAGGGCGCACCGACGCGGGCGTGCACGCGCTGGCCATGGTCGCCCACGTCGACACCGGCTCCGCCATCCCCGACGAGAAGCTGCGCCTCGCCCTCAACGCCCACCTGCCGAGGGACGTCGCGGTGTTGCGCCTGGAGACGGCCGCGCAGGACTTCCACGCGCAGTTCGACTGCCGCTACCGTCGCTACCTCTACCGCCTGCGCGTGGTGCGTGACGATCCACGTGGGCTGGCGATCGAGCGCCGCAGGGTCCTCCCGGTGTTCCGCCATGTGGACGTGCCGGCGATGCGAGCGGCGTGCGACGCCATGCTGGGCAGGCACGACTTCAGCACGTTCGCCACACGTGAGACGCGCACGCGCGAACGGACGCTCTACCTGTGCGAGCTTCGGCGGGAGGCCGGGGAGCTGCGCCTCCACATCGCCGGCGACGGGTTCCTGCGCGGGATGGTGCGCACCATCGTGGGCACGCTGCTGTGGGTGGGGAAGGGGAAGCTCGCGCCCGAGGCGATCCCCGGCCTCCTGGCTGCGCGCGACCGCACGCGGGCGGGGCACAACGTCGCGCCCCACGGCCTCTACTTCGTCGAGGCCGGGTACGCAGCGTGGGACCCGCTCCGGTCGGACGAGGCCCTGGAGGGGCTCGTCGTGTAGCGTCGGGCCGTACAATGGGCGCATGCCGTCGAACCACTTCGAGGACGGGCACCCGACCGTGGCGGACGTCGCCGCCAAGCCCCCCACCGTGCGACGCGCCGTTGCCGAGGCGCTCGTGGTCCTCCCTGCGGAGGCCGAGCGGTGGCTCGAGGAGGGCGTTCCCCAAGGGGACGCGTCGCAGGTGGTCGCCCTGACCCTCTGCGATATGCTCGAGGGCGCCAGCGAGGACGTCACCATCGAAGCCGTGAGGCTTCTGCACGAGGAGGGGGGCAGGTCCGGCTCATGGACACCCACGCCCGACCGCTAGAGTCCGACGACCTTCCGGCCGTTCGCACCATCGACGGGGCGTACGCGCGGGCCTACGGGCTCGAGCCGCGCGCCACCGAGGCCAGCCTGCGCTTCTTCGCCCGCACCGGCCACGCCTTCGTGGCGGTCGGCGACGGCGGCGTCCGGGGCTACGTGCTGGCGCAGGCGGTGTTCGACGGCGAGCGCCCCACGCTCTTCACCAGCCGCTTCGCGAGCCCGCCACCCGGCGACGGCGACGCCCTGCAGGCCCTTCTCCGCTCGCTGACCAAGAGCGCCTACGATGCCGGCGTGTACGACCTGCGTGTGGAGATCCCGGCCGCGGACGCCGCCGGGCGAGCCGCCCTGCAGGCCGAGAGCTACCTGCCCGCACCGACCTCCGTGTTCCAGCGGCAGCTCGGCTCACGGGCCGGTACCGTCGCTGCGGCGCCCCATGCGCACGCCGACGGCGGCGCCGAAGGGGGTGGGAAGCGTGGCTGAAGCGGAGACCGCCCGGGTCCTGCTGGGCGTACGCGGCATGGACACCGCGGCCAGTCGTGCCCGCGTCGAGGATGCCCTGCGCTCGGTTCGCGGCGTGCGGGCGGTCGAGGCCAGCAGCGACCTGCAGGTCGCGGTGGAGTACGACGCCGGGGAGGTCACGGTGATGGACCTGATCCGCGCCCTTCGGCGCCTCGGCTTCCTCGCCGGGATGGAGTGACCCCGTGGCCGGCAACCCCGTCTACGTGGGGGTCCTGCTCGTCACCCTGGAGATGCCCGGCGTTCACGGCCTCAAGGAGAAGCGATCGTTGATCCTCCCGATCACCGAGCGCTTGAAGGCGCGCTTCCCCGTGTCCGTGGCGCGGCTCGACGGGCTGAACGCGCACGCCTGGGAGCGCATCGGCGTCAGCGCCATCAGCGCCGACCCGGGCTGGCTCGAGCGGGTCCTGGGCTCGGCGCTCGCGTTCGTCGAGGGGCGCGGGCTCGGCGTGCGCGCGTCGAGCATCGAGGTCGACGTCTGGGACGTGGGCTGAGCCGCGGCCCCGGGCCGGCGCCCCGGGATGCGGGGGACACCACGGGGCGCCGCCCGAGCGCGGGCTAGAATGCGCTGACGACGCGACGGAGCCTCGCAGCCCGTCGGGTGCGGCCCGAGGCGGCGCCGGACGCGAGGTGACCGTGCGCGTACGGGAGGGACGCCGCATGAACGAAGGCAAGGCGGGGCAGAACGCTTCGCGCCCCACCGGGCGCAAGGCCAAGGACCGCGAGATCGACAGCGTGCACGTCGCCGACGATGCGCTCGCCTCGATCCTGGGGCTGGCCGCGCACGAGGTGCCCGGCGTGGTCGGCATGGCCCCCGTCAACATCGGTGAGGGCCTGCGTCGGGTTCTCGGCCTGTCCCAGGTCGACGAGGGCGTTGTCATCGAGCATCCCCAGGGGGAGGCGCGCGCCAACGTCGACATCCACGTGGTCGTGGCCTACGGCGTCAACATCCCGGTCGTGGCCGAGTCAGTGCGCGAGCGCGCCCGGTACGCCGCCAAACGTTACGCCGGCATCGCGCTCGACGACGTGAGGGTGCACGTGGACGGGGTCAGTCGTGGCTGACGTCGCCACCAGGGAGCCCGAGACGCTGGGCGCGCGGCAGCTCAGCCGCGCCTTCAGCTACGCCACCGAGTGGTTGGGCGTGTTCGTCGACGAGGTCAACGCCCTCAACGTCTACCCGGTGCCGGACGGCGACACCGGCACGAACATGCACCTGACCATGCAGTCGGTGCGGCGCCAGCTCAACGACGAGAACCCCGGCACCATGGAGGGGTTCGCGCACGCGTTGTCCTACGGCTCGCTGCTCGGGGCGCGGGGCAACTCGGGCGTGATCCTCTCGCAGGTCCTCAAGGGGTTCGGTGAGGCAGCACGGAAGCACGAGCGTCTCGGCGGGCGCGAGGTCGCCACCGCGCTCGGGGCCGGCACCAAGAGCGCCTACCACGCGGTCATGAAGCCGGTGGAGGGCACCATCCTGAGCGTGGTGAAGGCCGCGGCCGAGTCCGCCCGGAAGGTCGAGTCGCGGCCCCCGTTGGAGGTCCTGCGCGCCTCGTACGAGGGCGCCGAGGTCGCCCTGGCACGCACACCCGAGCAGCTCGCCATCCTCAAGCAGGCCGACGTGGTGGACGCCGGGGGCAAGGGGTTCGTGCGGGTCCTCGAGGGGGTGTTGGCGTACTTCGACGGGCTCGACCTGCCGGAACCCCCCGAGGTGACGGTGCGGGCGCAACAGCGGTTCGAGGAGGAGGAGTTCGGCTTCTGCACGGAGTTCCTCCTGTCCAATGTGACGGTGTCCACGCGGGAGATCAAGAAGCTGGTGGCACCCTACGGCGACTCGCTGCTGGTCGTCGGCGCCGAAGGGTTCGTCAAGGGTCACATCCACACGGAGGATCCCGAGAAGCTGCTGGCCGACGTGGCGCACTACGGGACCATGGTGCGTTCCAAGGTCGAGGACATGAGCGAGCAGCACCATGAGATCCTGGCGAACGTGGAGCCCGGGGAGGCCGAGCCTCCCCGCACGGGGTTGGTGACGGTGTCGAGCGGGTACGGCGTGACGCGGGTCTTCCGGAGCTTCGGGGCGCGCGTGGTCGGGGGCGGCCAGAGCGACAACCCGAGCGTGCAGGACATCGCAGATGCCGTGCGCTCGGTGGGCGCGCCCGACGTCATCGTGATGCCGAACAACAAGAACATCGTCATGGCCGCCCGGCGCGTGCGCGAGGTCGTGCCCGAGAAGCGCGTCGAGGTGCTCCCCACGCGCACGCTGGGTCAGGGTCTGGCGGCCGCCGTGTTGTTCCAGGAGAGCGAAGATGTCGACGTCCTGCTCGAGGCCATTCAGGAGGCGGCCGACGCCTCGCTCACCATCGAGGTCACCACCGCCAGCCGCAGCGCCACCATCGAGGGCGTCGAGGTGGCGCGGGGTGACGCCATCGGTCTCGTGGACGGGCTGCTCGAGGTCGGCGACGCCGACGCCGATGCCTGCCTGCTGGCGCTCCTGGCCGAGCACGCCGAGGCCTACGAGATCGGCACGTTGTTCTACAGCGCATCGGTGGGCAAGGAGCACGTCGAGGAGGTGGCCGCCACCATCGGGGAGCGCTTCCCGGGCCTCGAGCTGGAGGTGTTGGCAGGTGCGCCCGATCTGTACCCATATCTGATGTCGTTGGAATGAGCGCAGGGTCCCGCGCGGTCGCGTCGGGAACGGGTGCGGTGGCGCCCGAGCGCATAAGTGATCGATGAAGAAGTGCGCAACCACGTTCGGCCCGGGGCGGCTAGACTGCGCGAAGGAGGCTCCATCATGAGACGATTCGGACTCTTCGCAGCGCTGCTCTTGCTTGCGGGCGTGCTGGCGGCTTGTACGATCACCGTGACCTACACTCCGCCGCCAAGCGCCACTACTGTGACGGCAACCGGTTCGACTCTGACGGCCCACCCGCCTGCCGTCGACAGCGTGAGCGTTGCCGCGGGCGAGACGGTCTACTACAAGGTGAGCGTCCCGAGCAGCATCAGGTCCGGGTACCCCCTGTTCTACGCAGAGCTCTCGCAGAACCTGAACCTCGAGCTCATGGATTCCGGCGGGCAGCCGATCGCGTCTGCGCACAACAGCGCCTACTTCTCCTCCGGCACGGCGGGCCTGCAATCCGTCGCTGCGGCGAGCGTCGCTCCCCAGGGGATCACGGCGACGCTCACGTGCAATGGGTCTTGCGTGATCGTACCCATGACGGCGTCGGTGTACTACGTTGCGATCACGAACGAATCCTCGAGCAGTGTCTCCGTGGATCTGTACGCCTACGGGTCGGATTATGCCGACGATCAGGAGCCGGGCAACAACACGATGTCGACGGGCGCGACCCTCGGAGGCAACACGTCGTACCAGGGTGCGCTCGAAACGATCGGCGACGTCGACTACTGGTACACATCGAGCTCGGGCTACTGGACCTTCACGGCACCGTCTCCCGACATCACCATCGTGGCGGAAACGGTGGACGCGAACGGCAGTGTCATCGGGGGTCCGTACTACAGTGGCGATCGCGTTCACGTGTATGGCGGGCTTTACGTCGACGTCCATGCGTTGGGTGGGCGGGCTGGGGTCGCGGATGCCAGCCAGTACACCTTCGACCAGTTCGGGACGAACCCCTGACCGAGGGAACGGGGTCGCCCGCTGGGTCCGGCGCCGCCGAGGCACGGCCTTGCTCTGCCTCACATGATGCACGGCGCACGGCCCGATAGACTCGGGCCATGCGCCGTATCCTGCTCGTCGTCCTCGTGGCGCTGGCGTCCTCGGCCGGTGCCGCGCAGATCTGCGTTCCGGAGCTCCGCGACGCGCTCACCGACCTGAGCACCGATCGCCCCGCCACGGGGATCGACGCGGCCCTGGTGCTGGAGCGGGCGGTGCGCCTGGTGGAGCCGGCGCTCCCCCCCATGGTCACGGTGTCCGACGTGGGCGTTACCAAGGGCGCACCGCACTACGCCGACGTGCTCTACCTTGCCGAGCGGCGTTTGCTCCCCGCGAGCTGGAAAGCGGGTCCCATCGACGCCGGGACCTGGCAGGCCATGCTCGACCGCTTCCAGAGCTGGTACAAGGTCAAGCCCTTCCCGGTCCACGCGCCGCAGCGCGTCAGCGACCTGCTTCTCGACGGCGCCACGGCGCTCGACCGCGTCTCGAAGGCGATCCGGCCGGCGGCGCTGCTCGCCTCGGACCCCAGTGACCCCAACCGGATCGCCTTCTGGGCCATCATCTGGAACTGGACCGTGTACCCGCGCCTCATCGTGCTCCAGCCCCGCAACGACGTGACCCTGGCGAACGGACCGGAGCCGGTCCTGGCACGGATGGGCGACTGCGCCGTGCACATCTCGAGCTACGTGATGGCACCCGCCCAGGACGCAGCGCGGCTCTTCCTGGCGACCAACAAGTCCCGCATGTACGTGGTAGGCGGCGTCCCCGCCGGCACGGCGAGTTGGCCCAAGGAGGTCGCGGCCGGCCACGAGCTCGATACGTTCACGTTCCAGACGCCGCTGGTCGAGAAGCTCGACACCTACGCGGCCGTGTTCGACGGCCCCGGCGTGGGGTTCAGGACGGTCCTGGGGCTGCTCCCCAAGCTGCGCACGAACATGTCGCCGACAAGGTTCCTGAGCTACATGAAGACGCCCTGACGGGGGCGCGCCTCCGGACCATGCCTCAGGCGCGCTCGTCGAGCGCGCGGTTGAGGGCGTCGCGCATCTCCCGCACGGCCGCAGAGGCCGCGGCCGCGAGCGCGCGCTCGTCGTCGGCAGGGAGGTAGGTGAGCGATCTGCTGGCGCTCACGACGGCGCCGAGCCCGTCACCGTCGAAGGCGGCGACCACGTCCACGGCGCGCCCGCCCTGCGCGCCGTACCCGGGGACCAGCACGACGCTCGCGGGAACGCGCTCGCGGAGCGCGGCAAGCGCCGCAGGGTAGGTGGCGCCCACCACGACGCCGAGCGGACTGTAACCGCGCGCGTCGTGGGGAAGGTCTCGTGCCCGAAGGGCCAAGCGATCGGCCAGGGCTTCGTGGAGCTTGCGGCCGTCGGCGAGCGCGAGGTCCTGGAGGTCGGCGCTGCCCGGGTTGGAGGTCTTGAGCAGCACGAAGATGCCGCGTCCGGACGAGGCCGCCTCCTGGAGGAACGGCTCGAGGGTGTCGAGGCCGAGGTAGGGATGGACCGTGAGGGCGTCGCCGGCGAGCGCGCCATCGTCCAGATAGGCACGCGCGTAGGCCTCGGCGGTGGTGCCGATGTCCCCGCGCTTGGCGTCGACGATCGCCGGAAGGCCCAGCTCCCGGGCCACGCCGAGAAGACCTGCCATGGCGCCCAACCCGGGCAGCCCCATCGCTTCGAAGAACGCCGACTGGAGCTTGCAGCAGGCGAGGGCGTCGTGCGTCGCGCGAAGGACGGCGGCGAAGCTCGCTTCGACCGCCGCGGCGACGCGCGCGCCGTCGTGCCCGTGGCGCGCAGGATCGGTCCACGGGCTCAGCGCGGGACGCGGGTCGATGCCGAGACACACGCGCGAGTCCGTGGCGAGGATGCGGGCGTGCAGGCGGTCGGTGAAGCTCATGGGGCGCCTGAGCTTACCAGAGCGCCGGGCCCCAGCTGCGGCCGGGTGCCGTGCGGTGCCTTGCTAGGCCGCCACCCGTCCATGGCAATGGGCATTGCCGGGTGTTGGCTGGGTGCCGTGCGGTGCCTCGCTAGGCCGCCACCCGTCCATGGCAATGCTTGTACTTCTTGCCGCTGCCGCACGGGCACGGATCGTTGCGACCGACCTTCTTGTCGGCGTGGATCGGCCTCGTGGGGCCGCCCTCGCCACCCTGCCCGACGCCCGGCTGCGGCCTATCGGTGCTGTACTCCACGGCGGGAGCCCGCTGCTGCCGGTGCTCGAGGCGTTGATCGGTTTCCACCTGGACCCGGAACAGCAGCTTGGCCACGTTGAAGCGGATGTCGCCCTTCATCTCCTCGAAGAGGTTGAAGCCCTCCAACGCATACTCCTGGATGGGATTGCGCTGGCCGTAACCGCGCAGGCCGATGCCCTGGCGCAGCACGTCCATGTTGTGGAGGTGCTCCTTCCAGTGCTGGTCGACCACCTGCAGCACGATGAAGCGCTCGAGCTCGCGCAGCAGTTCCGCGCCGAGCTCCTCCTCGCGCGCGCGGTAGGCCTTCTCCAGCTCCGGCACCAGCAGCTGGGTGGCGTCGTCCGGGTCCTGCCCGCGCAGCTTCTCGAAATCGAAGCCCTCGAGCTGCGGCGCCGCCTCCAGGATGGCGGTGCGCAGAGCGCCGATGTCCTGCTCCTCGGGCTCCAGCGCAGCGTTGACGTAGCGCTGCACCTGCGAGTCGACGTACTCCGCGATCATGTCCTGAACGTCCTCGCTGATGTCGTGACCGAGGAGGATGTCGCGGCGCTGTGCGTAGACGACCTCGCGCTGCTTGCTCATGACGTTGTCGTAGTCCAGGAGCTGCTTGCGGATGCCGAAGTTGCGATCCTCGACGCGCTTCTGGGCCCGTTCGATGGCGCCGGTCACCATGCGCGCCTCGATGGGTTGGCTGTCGTCCATGCCGAGGCGGTCCATCATGCCGAGCACCCGCTCGCTGGCGAACAGCCGCATGAGGTCGTCCTCGAAGCTGACGTAGAAGCGGCTCGAGCCGGGGTCGCCCTGACGGCCGGAGCGGCCGCGGAGCTGGTTGTCGATCCGGCGCGACTCGTGGCGCTCGGTGCCGATGATGTGCAGGCCCCCGGCCTCGACCACCTTGACGTGGTCCTTCGCCGCTTCGTCGCGTATGTTCTCCAGCCGCGGGATGATGTCCTGGGGGAGGCCCTCGAGCTTCTCGGCGTGCTGCCGTGCCTCGTCCGGCCTCTTCATCATGATCGCCTTGATGAAGAGCTCCGTGTCGGTGTCGTAACGCTCGAAGCCCTCCCGCTCCAGGAGCTGGCGCGCCAGCTCCTCGGGGTTGCCGCCGAGGACGATGTCGGTGCCGCGCCCGGCCATGTTCGTCGAGATGGTCACGGCCCCGCTGCGCCCGGCCTGCGACACGATCTCGGCTTCGCGTGCGTGGTACTTGGCGTTGAGCACCTCGTGCTGGATGCCCTTGCGCTTGAGCATGCGCGCCAGCCGCTCGCTCGCCTCGATGGTGACGGTGCCCACCAGGATCGGCTGGCCCGTCTTGTTGATCTCGACGATCTCGTCGACCACCGATTCGAACTTGCCTTCCACCGTGCGGTAGATGACGTCTTCGTAGTCCTGCCGGACCACCGGCTTGTTCGTCGGGATCACGAGGACGTCGGAGTTGTAGATCTCCTGGAACTCCTTCTCCTCGGTCTTGGCGGTCCCGGTCATGCCGGCGATCTTGTCGTAGAGCTTGAAGAAGTTCTGGTAGGTGATGGTGGCGAGCGTCTGGTTCTCGCGCTCGATCTTCACGCCCTCCTTGGCCTCGATCGCCTGGTGCAGCCCCTCGCCGAAGCGCCTGCCGGGCATCAGCCGGCCGGTGAACTCGTCGACGATGACGATCTGGCCGTTGTCGTCCTTCACGTACTGCTGGTCGAGGTGGTAGTGCTCGCGCGCGCGCAGCGCCTGGCGGAGCATGTGGCCGATCTCCATGTTCTGCGGGCTGAAGATGTCGGAGACGCCGATGAGCTTCTCGGCCCTGTCGATGCCGGGCTCGGTGAGGTGGATGTCCTTGGACTTCTCGTCGGCGGTGTAGTCGCCGGTGGGGGGCTCCTCGCCCTCGCCCGGCTCGCCGCGTTCGAGCTGCTGCGCGATCTTGGCCATGGTGTAGTAGCGGTCGGTCGCGACCTCGGCCGGGCCGGAGATGATCAGCGGCGTGCGGGCCTCGTCGATGAGGATCGAGTCGACCTCGTCGATGATGGCGTAGTGCAGCGGGTTGTCCTCGCGGAGCACCAGCTGGTCGGTGCGGAAGGCCATGTTGTCGCGCAGGTAGTCGAACCCCAGCTCGGAGTTGGTGACGTAGGTGATGTCGTACCTGTAGGCGTCGCGCCGCTGTTCTGGCGGGCTGTCGTGCTCGATGACGCCGACGGTGATGCCCAGGCCGCGGTAGACCGGGCCCATCCACTCGGCACCGGTGCGCGCCAGGTAGTCGTTGGGCGTCACCAGGTGCGAGCCCTGCCCGCTGAGCGCATTGAGCGCCAACGCCAGGGTGGCGACGAGCGTCTTGCCCTCGCCCGTCTTCATCTCTGCGATGCGCCCGTAGTGCAGGGCCGCGCCGCCGATGAGCTGCACGTCGTAGTGGCGGAGGCCGAGGTTGCGCACGGCGGACTCGCGCGTCAGCGCGAACACTTCGGGGAGCAGCTCCTCGAGGCTCTCTCCGCCCTCCAGATGGCGGCGCTTGAGTTCGGCGAAGGCGGCCGTGAGGTCGCCCAGCTTCTGGACCTCGGGCTCGAGGTCGTTCACCCGTCCGATGACCTCGTTCTCGAGGCGCCGGACTTCACGATCGTTGTTGTCGAAGAGCTTCTGGACGAATCCCAGCATTCATGACCTTCCAGCGCGCGGGGGGCGGGACGGTGCCCATGGGCTTGCCGGCTCCGGGCGCGACGGTAACACGCTACTTTAGCACGCCCCTACGGGCCTGCAGGTAGGCGGAGACAGCATTCCGGCGGCCTCGCGGCCCCCCGCCGCCGCGCCCTCAAGGTGAGCGCCGCAGCAACGTCAGTGCGTTGGAACCGTAGCGCTTCTCGCGCGGCCCCTCGACGCCTTCGGGCAGCTCGAGGGCCGGTACGTCGCGACCAGGGTGCTGGAACACGTAGAGCCCGCCGGGCCCGGCCGTGCCGGCGGCCAGGATCGCCTGGAACACGGTCGCGAGGGCGAGGTCGTACGGCGGCGCGGCGAACACGACCTTGAACGCGCCCGGATGCGTGCGAGCGAACTGCAGGGCGTCGCCCCGGACGACCTCGACGCGGAGGGCGGCCCGCGCGGCGTTGCGCGAGATGACGCCGACGGCTTCGCGCGAAAGATCGACGCACGTGGCGTCCCAGCCGCGGCTGGCGGCCTCCAGGCCGATCGCGCCGGAACCGCTGAACAGGTCCAGGAACGGCCCGCTGGACTCGAACGCCAGGATGTCGAAGAGCGCCTCACGCAGCCGCGAGGGGCTGGGGCGCGTGCCACGGCGCGGCGTGTCGAGCTCCCGGCCCTTGGCGCTCCCGCCCAGGATGCGCGGCCGGCTCACCGGGGGTCCTCGACGTCGCTCACGGCCGCCATGCTACCAGCGCCGCGGCGGGCACCGCGTCACAGCCCGAGGTACGCCTCCTTGACGCGCGGATCGTCGAGTAGGGCGTCCGCGCTGCCGTTCAGCACCACCTCGCCGCGCTCGAGCACGTACCCCCGATGCGCGATCGACAGTGCACTGTTCACGTCCTGCTCGACCAGGAGCACGGTGACCCCCTGCTCGTGGATGTCGCCGAGCACCTCCAGGAGCCGCTCCACGATGACCGGGGCGAGGCCCAGGCTCATCTCGTCCACCATCAGCAACCGTGGCGCCGCCATCAGGCCGCGCGCCATGGCGCACATCTGCTGCTCGCCGCCCGATATGCTGCCGGCGAGCTGGTGCCGCCGGTCTGCCAGCACGGGGAAGAGCTCGTACATCCGCTGGAAGTCGCGCCGCACCGCCGAAGCGTCGTGCCGCCGGAACGCGCCCATCCGCAGATTGTCCTCGACCGTCATGCGGCCGAACAGCTGACGGCCCTCGGGGACCTGCACCAGCCCGCGCCCGAACGCCTCGTCGGGGCTGATCGAGGAAGCGGGCCGGCCGCCGAAGCGGATGTCGCCACGACTGCGGATCACGCCCGAGAGGGCGCGCAGCAGGGTCGTCTTTCCCGCACCGTTGCTGCCGACGACGGCGACGATCTCGCCTTCCTCCACCTGCAAGTCGAGGCCGCGAAGGACCACGGCGTCGCCGTAACCGGCACGCAGGCCCGAGACCTCCAACAGCGCCATCTAGCTCCGCCTCCTGCCCAGATACGCCTCGATGACCTTGGGGTCGTCGAGCACCTCCTCGGCCGTGCCTTCGGCGATGAGCTGGCCGTACTGCAACACCAGGAGCCGGTCCGAGAGCTGGCGGATGGCCTTGACCACGTGCTCGATCACCAGGATGGTGGTGCCGCCGTCGCGGATGCGGTGGATGAGGTCCACCACTTCGTCGATCTCCACGGCGTTGAGACCGGCCATGACCTCGTCGAGCAGCAGAAGCCGGGGCTTCAGCGCCAGGGCCTTGGCCAGCTCCAGGCGCTTGCGGTCGGGTCCGCCGAGGGCGTCGGCGGGCTGCGCGAGCTTGTCGCCCAGGCCCACGAAGTCCAGCCAGTGGGCGGCGGCGTTGCGCGCCGACGGCATGGCGCGCTCCGGTTCGCGCCCGAACAGCGCCCCGGCCGTGACGTTGTCGAGGACGCTCAGCCCCGGGAAGGGCTTCATGATCTGGAAGGTGCGTCCGATGCCGAGGCGGGCCCGGCGGAAGGGGGGGAGCCCCCGCAGCGGACGCCCGTCGAACAGCAACGTCCCGCTGGTCGGCTCCTGCGTGCCACTGATCAGGTTGATCAGCGTGGTCTTGCCGGCGCCGTTGGGCCCGATGAGCCCGAGGACCTCGCCCTCGAAGTGCCGGAACGACACGTCGGCCACCGCGACCAGCCCGCCGTAGCGCTTGGCGACGTGGCGCGCCTCGAAAAGCACCTTGTCGTTCGCGGTTCTCGCCGTCACAAGCGGGTCTCCCGCACCGTGTCGAGAAAGTACGCGAGACCCCGACGTGGGAGCTTGCGGACCGCGTCGATGACGCCGCGCGGCGTGAACACCACCGCGGCGATGATCACCAGGCCGAAGAACAGGCTCGCCACGCCGGTGATGTACGACGCCAGGACCTCTGCCACACCCGACAACATCAGGGCCCCGATGACCGGCCCGATGACGGTGCCGGCGCCCCCGAACACCGCCATGATGATCATGCGCACGTTGAGCGAGATGTCGAACGCGCTCGCCGGGTCGATGAAGGTGATCCAGTAGGCGTGGATCCCTCCGGCCAGGGCGCTGAAGAGGGCCGCCAGGCCGAACGCCAGCGTCTTGTAGAGGGTGGTGGGGATGCCCATCACCTCGGCGGCGTCCTCGCGCTCGCGGATGGCGATGAGGCCGAAGCCGAAACGGCTCCGCGAGAGCCACAGCACGCTCAGGGTGGCGAGCAACACCAGGCCCAGACTGAGCTCGTAGAACATGGTGTCGCCGCGGATCAGCGGGAGGATGAGGCCGGTGTTGCGGCCGGTGATGTCGAGGTTGGCGATGATGGCGGCCACGGCCTCGGAGAGGGCGAGTGTGGTGATGGCGAAATAGTGGCCCCGCAGACGGAGGACGGGCAGGCCCAGTAGCAGCGCGAAGCCGACGGCCACCACCGCGCCGATGGCCAGCCCGAGCCAGAAGGGGAGCCTGAACTGGGCCATGGCGACCGCCGTGCCGTAGGTGCCGAGACCGTAGAACACGGAGTTCCCGAACGAGGCATACCCCGTGAAGCCGCCGATGATGTTCCAGCCCTGCGCCAGCACCGCCAGCAGGAGCGTGCTGATCCCGAACTGCACGATCACGGGGGAGAGCGTGAACGGCACCAGCGCCAGAGCGGCCACGGCCGCCAGCGCCAGGAGCCAGGTGAGGGCCCTCATGCAGCCCTCCCCAGGATGCCGGTGGGACGCACGATGAGGACCAGCACCAGCAGCCCCAGGCTCACCGCGTCACGGTAGGTGGGGCCGAGCCAGAGGCTGCCGAAGGCTTCGGCGAGCCCCAGCACCATGCCGCCCACGATCACCCCGAGCGGGTTGTCGAGACCGCCGATGATGGCGATCGCGAAGGACTTGGCGGTCAACGGGACACCCACGTACGGGGTGAGCTGGGCCACGACGCCGTAGAGCGTGCCGGCCCCGCCGGCCAACGCCGCGCCGATGCCGAAGGTCAGGGCGTAGGCGAAGCGCGGCGGAACCCCGTGGAGCCGAGCGGCCCCGAGGTTCTGCGCGGTGGCGCGGATGGCGCGCCCCCAGCGCTGGCGTTGCAGGAACAGGGCGAGCAGCCCGGTCAGGAGGATCGCGACCGCGAAGGCCATCAGGTTGGCCCACGGGATGGTGACCCCCAGGAGCTGGAAGTTGGTCCCGGCGTAGGCGGGCCGGATGGTCCGCAGGTCGGCCGAGAACAGCAGTTGGGCGAGATAGGTCAGCACCACGTCGATGCCGAAGGTGACCAGAAGCATGTTGAACATGGGAGCGCGCACCAGGAAGTTGAGGAGCCCCCATTGGATGAGATAACCGACCACGAACATGGCGGCCATCACGAGCGGCAGGCTCGCGAACGGGTCGAGCCCGAGCCCGGTGAACAGGTAGTAGGCGATGTAGCCGCCCAGCATGATGAAGGCCCCATGCGCGAGGTTGATGATGTCGAGCACGCCCCAGACCAGCGCTAGCCCGAGCGCGACGACCGCGTAGAGCCCCCCGAGCAGGATGCCGTTGGCCAGGACCTGGAGGATCAGCACGTTCGGCCCCCGCACACCGGGTGCGAAACGCGCCGCGACCGACCCGGGGGTCGATCGCGGCGCGATGGGGCGGCGGCCCGCCCGTACGGGGCGGGCCGCACGCGGGCACCGGTGGAAGCGGACGCTAGCGCGCGCTCCATGCCGGCATCGGGTACTGGGGTTGCGTTTCGAAGCTGGTGCCGCTGAACACCGTGGCCAGCTTGCCGTTCTGGACCTGGATGACCGTCTGCGGCAGGTTGATCTGGCCGTTGGCGCCGAACTGGATGTGGCCGTAGAGGCTGGGGAAGGAGACGTTGGCGATCGCGTCGCGAACCGCCTTCGGATCGAGGCTGCCGGCCGCTTCGAAGGCCTTCACGAAGGCTTCGACGTCCGCCACGCCGGAGGCCGCATGGTAGTCGGGCTCGTACCCGAAGCGCTTGTTGTAGGCCTGCTCGAACTGGGCGGCGTCGCCGAAGTACGGGTCCTTGAGGCTCGCCAGCGGCAACCAGGGCGTCATGCCGAACGCGTAGTTGGCATCGCTCCCCAGGGCCTGGCGGAAGTCGGACGTGGGCACGCCCACCGTGAAGGAGTACATCTTGGGGCTGAGGTTCAGGCTCTTGGCCTGCCGGATGAAGTTGAGCACCTCGGTCTCGTGCCCGGCGACCAGCACGGCATCGGGGTTCTTGCTCTTGAGCTGCGAGATGACGGTGCTGAAGTCCGAGGCGTTGGTGCTGTAGCGCTGGTCGAGCGCCACGTCCATGCCGGCCTGCTTGGCGAGGCTGATGGTGCCCTTGGCCACGCTGGTGTCGAACGAGTCGTCGGCGTAGAGCAGGCCGATGGACTTCACGGGCGGGTTCAGCTGGCCCATCATGTCGATGGTGCTCTTGAAGTAGGAGCCCGCGGCCGGCAGCGTGCCGAAGACGTACTTGTAGCCGCGGCTGAAGATCTGCCCGGAGGAGCCGCCGCCCTCGATCATGGGGACCTGGTACTTCTCGGCCACCGCCGACGTCACCAGCACGAAGTCGCTTGCGTAGGGTCCGAGCAGGAAGTCGACCTTGTCCTGCGTGAGCAGCTGCGTGTACTGGCGGACGGCCAGGTTGTTGTCCGACTGGTTGTCCAGCACCTTGAGCGCGAGATGGTAGGTCTTGCCGCCGACCGTGACGCCGCCCTGCTGGTTGATGGTATCGATCGCCAGCTGGAAGGCGTCGCGGTAGTAGCGCGCCGTATTGGCGAGGCTGCCCGTGAGCTGGAGCGATGTGCCGAAGGTGATGGTCTAGGCCGAGGCCGTGACCCCGAACCCGACGAGGGCCAGCACCAGGACAACGACGACGAACTTGACGGTTCGCATCCGACCTTCCCCCTTTCGGCGCGGCCGGGCCGCGCCAGAGAAGCGTGAACTCATGTCACCATACCGCGGCTCGAGGGACGTGGCGCGGCGGGGGCGTGGGTACACCGGAGGCAGTGCTCCGGGCCCGTCGAAGGGGCCGGTTCGGCGCCCCGTTCGACCGGCGTTCCGTGGAGGGCGGGGGCATCGGGTAGACTGGTCGACCGTGATCCGGAGTCTCACGCCCGACGAGGTGGCCTGGTTCGTGAGCCGGGCGGTGGCCTATCTGGGGCATTCCGACCCGCGCGGCCTGTCGCAACGACTCGCGCCGCGTCTGCGCGACCCTGCCACCGACGCAGCGCGTTGCTTCGTGAAGGGCGCCGGGAGCGAGCCGACCGCTGGCGTCTACGTGCGCGCCCCGGCGCCCGACGACGACGACCAGACGCTGACGCTCGTCAGCCCCTGGCATCGGGACGATCCGGGCGGACTCCGGAGCCTGGTCGGCGCGATGCTGGAACGCCTCCCCCACGAGGCGGCAGTGGCGCCGCTGCATGCCGTGCCCGAAGGCCGGTCCGCCGAGCTGGCGGCCGTCCTGGAGCCGCTCGGCTTCGTGCGCGACGAGATCCGCCGGGTGCGCTTCGACCTCGCCGACGTACCCCCGCTCGGGTTGCCGCTGGTGCTCGAGCCGTGGTCGCTCCCCGTCGACCGGGCGTTCCGCCATCTCTACGAACGCGCCGAGGCCCGCCAGATCAGCGATCGGTTGTGGGCCTACCTGAAGCGCCGGCACGGTTCGTTCCGGCCCGACCTCTGGTTCATGGCGCGCGAGGCGCTCGACCGGGAGCCGGTCGGCTACGCCTTCTGCGGCGCCGAGCGCCGTGGCCTCGATGCCGGCTACGTGTTGAACGGCGTCGGCGTGCTGCAGGAGCACCGCGCGTCGAGCGAGATGTTGCGGCGCCTGGTGGTCTCGACCTTGAACGACCTCGCCGGCGTCAGCCCCTTCGGGACGGTCGTGGCCGAGCTCAGCATGTCGGACCCGAAGCTGATCGACATCCTGATGTCGCTGGGGTTCACCACCGTGGAGCGCTACGCGTTGCTGGTACGCATGCCGACATGACCCCGACGCCGCCGGCGACCGCCCCCATCCGCACCGCTATACTCGCGCCATGAACCTCCTGTTGCGCTGGGCACTCAACGCCCTGGCGCTGTGGCTCACCGTGGCCCTTCACGTCGGGCTCTCGATCGTCCCGCCGACCGTCGGCGCCTATCTCGTGGCGGCCCTGGTGCTGGGTCTGGTGAACGCCGTGGTCCGGCCGCTGATGGTGCTGCTCACGCTGCCGCTCACGATCTTGAGCTTCGGTCTGTTCCTGCTCGTCGTGAACGCGCTCGCCATCGGGGTGGTCGCCGCGTTGACGCCGCTCGCCGTCAGCGGCGTCGGGGGAGCGATCCTGGGAGCGCTCGTGCTCACCGTCATCGGTGCCGTGTTGTCGAGGCTGTTCCAGGACAAGCGCCGCGTCCCGCGCATCTGACCGGCCGCCCGGCCTGCCGGGTCGGTTCGCTTCCGGGGCCGATGGACCCGTGACGCCATCAGGGAAGGTACTTCTCCCAGATCGGGTCGATGTCGGGAAGGACGCCGTAGGCGCTCGAGAAGATGAAGCGTGGCGCGTACGGAGCGCGTCGCAAGGCCATCCCCGCCTCGTCGGGCGTCCGGTCGCGCTTGCGGGCGTTGCACCGCTTGCAGCAGGCCACGACGTTGTCCCAGTTGGTGGGCCCGCCGCGGCTGCGCGGCACGACGTGATCGAGCGTGAGGTCGTTGCTCCGGGCGCCGCAGTACTGACAGGTGTGGTCGTCGCGCTTGAAGAGGTTGCGCCGGTTGAAGGCGACGCGTTGCCGGAACGGGCGCTTGACGAAGCGCTTGAGCCGGATGACGCTGGGCACGGGGAAGGCCCGGTTGACGGAACGGAGGACCTTGTGGCCGTCCTCGACGCGCTCGGCGACGTCGTGCATCAGGAGTCCCACGGCCCGCTTGAGCGAGCAGACGTGGAGCGGTTCGAAGCTGGCGTTCAGGACCAGGACGCGCGCATGGTTGACGTTCAGCAGCGGCGTGCGGCGCGCACCGTCGCCGACGGCCGGCGCGACACCGCCCACCCGCGCTCCGTTGGCGGCGGGTGTCTCGTCGGAGAGGTCGTGCGCGGCTCGGGCGGCGGGCGTTACCTCCTGGCTGGGATCGTCAGGAGTATACCAGTGCGAGGAGCGGTCCCGGCCACCGCGGGACCCCTCACCGGGCCTCCAGGGCCAGCTCCACGAGGCGCCGGACGAGCTCGGGATAGGGGACCCCGGCGGCCTCCCAGAGCTTGGGATACATGCTGTGGCGCGTGAACCCCGGGATGGTGTTGACCTCGTTGAGCAGCAGGGCGTCGTCCTCGGTGCGGTACAGGAAGTCGACGCGCGCCAGACCCGCGAGGTCGAGCGCTCGGAAGGCGCGGACGGCGAGCGCCCTCGCGTGCTCCGCCACGGGTGCGGGGACCCGTGCCGGGATCAGCAGCTCAGCGCGCCCATCGGTGTACTTGGTGGCGTAGTCGTAGAACGCAGCGCCGTGGCGGATCTCCCCGATCGGGCTGACCTCGGGCGCATCGTTGCCGAGCACCGCGACCTCGAGTTCCCGCACCGGGTGAACGCCCTGTTCGACGATGACGCGGCGATCGAAGCGGAAGGCGTCCTCGATGGCACGGTACTGGGCGTCGGCATCGTCGACCCGTCGCACGCCGATGCTCGAGCCGAGGTTGGCCGGCTTCACGAAGCGGGGCCAAGGCAGCGACTCCAGGCGAGCGAGGCTCGGCCCGGGGTCGCGCGTCCATGCGTCCCGTCGCACGCCGGCGTAGGCCACCTGAGGGAAGGCGTGGGAAGCGAAGACCGCCTTCATCATGAGCTTGTCCATCGCGACGGCGCTGGCGAGCACGTCCGAGCCCACGAACCGCACCCCCAGCAGCCGCAGCAGCCCCTGGACGCTGCCGTCTTCGCCGTAGGGGCCGTGAAGGAGCGGGAACACCACATCGACGCCGTCGCCGGTGAGCCGGGCGAGGCCCGCCGCCAGGTCCTCGCCCACGTCGGGCGCGGGACCGTGTGCGGGCGGGGGCCCTACGCTCAGCAGAAGGTGGGAGGCCTCGGCGGACAGGAGGCGCCCCCGCCGGTCGATCACGCGGGGCATCACGTCCAGGGAGTCGCCCACGGCATCTAGAACCGAGCGGGCGGAGGCCAGCGACACCTCGTGCTCCTCGGAACGCCCCCCGCACAGGAGGACCACGCGTGGCGTGCCGCCGCCCGGCATCACGCCTCCCTCCCCATCGTGTGTAAATTACACATGGTGACCATGGTAGGCCCGTGCGTGCGGCGGGTCAAGCGTGCTACGAGCGCCAGCTCGGCTCACGCTTCTCCAGGAAGGCGCGCACGCCCTCTTGCAGCTCATCGCGTTCGCGTGCGGCGACGTTCACCTCCAGGGCGTAGCGCACGCCCTCCTCCAGGCTCATCGAAGGCACCGCCGCGAGGAGCGCCTTGGTCATGGACAGCGACCCCGGAGCGTTGCGCGCCAGCTCCGTCGCGCGCTCGACCGCTGCGGCCAACGCCTGGCCGGGCGTCGCCACCTCGTTGACCAGGCCCATCGCCGCCGCTTCCTCGGCCGTGACCAGGCGAGCGCTCAGCAACAGGTCGCGGGCATGCTTGTCGCCCACCTGCCTCACCAGGAACACGGACACCAGGGCCGCGACGAAGCCGATGCGCGCCTCCGTGTAGCCGATCCGGGCGTTGCGGTCCATCACGGCGAGGTCGCAGGCCGCCACCAGCCCCGCGCCGCCCGCCACCGCCGGCCCGTTGACCGCGGCCACGACGGGCTTGGGGAAGGTCGCGAGCTGCAGGAGGAGGTCTGCCAGGCCGAGCGAGTCGGCACGGTTCTCCTCGGCGCTCCGCCCGCTCATGCGTTCGAGCTCGCGCAGGTCGAGCCCCGCACAGAACGCCTCACCGGCACCGGTGAGCACCACCGCGCGCGCGTCCTCGTCGTCGCCGGCCTCCTGCAGCGCGTCGGCCAGGGCGCCGCGGAGGTCGGCGCCGAGGGCGTTCCTGACCGCAGGTCGATTCAGGGTGAGAATACGGACCGTCCCCCTCCGGTCCGTTAGGATGGGCTGCATACGCCCATTCTACGGGTCGGCCGCGTGGCTCCGGCTCGTGGCCCGTTTCCCAAGGGGAGGCATCACCCTGGACGCCACCGCCAGCGAACTGCAGCTCGTCGACTACCGTCGGCGGGTGGCCGGGATGTACGAGGTCGCGCGCGGCACCGGACCGGCGGAACCCCGTTGGAGGCGCTTCCGGACGCTGCGCGACCAGTTGTTCGCGCACCATCCGTGCTCTCCGCTCGACCCCTCTCGGCGCGCGTCGATGCCGGGCGTGCCGTACTTCCCATATGCGCCTGCAGCACGGCTCCTGGCCGAGGCCGAGGACGCGCCCGGCGAGCCCTTCGCGATCGAGCTGCGTGACGACGGTGCACTGCGGCTGGCGCGGCTCGCCCACCTGTCATTCCACCTTGCCGGAAGGCGCTGCCGCCTGGCGCTCTACCGGCTCCTGGATTACGGGGGCGGGCTCTTCCTGCCGTTTGCCGACCGCACCGCCGGCGCCCGTACCTACGGCGGAGGCCGCTACCTCATCGACACCCGCAAGCACGCCGATTTGGGCGTCGAGGACGGACGCATGGTCCTGGACTTCAACTACGCATACCACCCGAGCTGTACCTACAGCCCCCGTTGGGACTGCCCACTGGCTCCGGCCGAAAACCGCCTCGAAGTGGCGGTGGAGGCCGGGGAGTGCCTGCCTGCGGACGGCTGGAACGGGCCCCGTGCCTGAGCCGCTCCGCCGTCGCCCACCGTCGAGTCGGCTGCGTTCACGCCGCAGCATGAGGATCTGGGAGGAAACCATGTTCGCGACCCTGCTCCGGAACGTTCCACGTACGCGCCTGCGCGCGGCGCTGATCGCGCTGCTCGGACTCGGCCTGCTGGGAGGCGCCACCGCGCGATCGGCCCCCTCCGGCACCCTGCGCGTGGGGATGGAGTCACCCTCCAAGCTCGACCCCGCCTACGCCTCCAGCGATGCCGAGATCGCGGTCCTCAACGCCGTCTACGACTACCTGGTCGACGTCGACGCGGACAACAACATCCAACCCCGGCTGGCGACCTCGTGGAAGGTGTCACACGACGGCCTGACGTACACCTTCCAGCTGGCGCCGAACGCCGCCTGGCACGACGGCAGCCCGGTCACCGCCCAGGACGTGGTCTACACCTTCGATCGCCTGCGCAACCCGGACCTGAAGCTGCCGACGGCCGACCTCTACGCCGACATCGCCACGATCAAGGCCACCGGTACGCACGAGGTCACCTTCACGCTCAAGCAGACCAATCCGTTCTTCCTCTACGACCTCAGCGACAACCACGCCGTCATCGTGAAGAACGGCACCACCGACTTCGGCAAGGCCTTCGATGGCAGCGGCCCGTTCGTGGTGCAGAGCTATTACCCCGACGACCGCATGGTGCTCAAGGCCAACCCGGACTACTTCCTCGCCGGCGAGCCCGGCGTCGCCAACCTCCAGCTGATCTTCTTCAGCGACCAGGCCGCCGAGGTCTCGGCGCTCCGGGGCGGGCAGATCGACCTCGCGATGCGGCTTCCGAGCTCGCTCTACGCCTCCCTCGAGGGCGTGAAGGGCATCAACCGGGTGGACGTGCCCACCAACGGGTTCAACGTCGTACGGCTCCGCAGCGACCACAAACCCGGTAGCGACCCCCGGGTCGTCGAGGCCCTGAAGCTCGCGGTCGACCGCAAGGCGATCACCGAGGCCGTGACCCAGGGCCTGGGCGTCGTGGGCAACGACACGCCCATCGGCCCGCTGTACAAGCAGTACTACGACGCCGGCGCCACGCCGCCGGCCACCGACCCGGCGAAGGCCAAGGAGCTGCTGAAGGAAGCCGGGTATCCCAACGGGCTCAAGCTCGACCTCTACACCCCGAACACCGGCGACCGCCCCGACCTGGCCGTCGTCCTGAAGCAGCAGCTCGCCAGGGCCGGCTTCGACATCAACGTCGTGGTCGAGCCCGAGAGCGTCTACTACGGGGACAACAAGTGGCTGCAGGTCGACTTCGGCATCACCGGTTGGGGGTCGCGCCCCTACCCCCAGTTCTATCTGAACGTCATGCTCGAGTGCGGCGCCAAGTGGAACGAGAGCCACTACTGCAACCAGGACTTCGACAAGCTGGCCAAGGAGGCCGGCAACACCCTGGACGCCCAGAAGCGCATCGACGACTACCACAAGATCCAGGCCATGTTGGCGAGCAGCGGACCCATCGTGATCCCGTACTTCTTCCCTCAGCTCGGCGCCATCCGGGACGGATTCACCGGCTTCCAGATGAAGGCGTTCGCCGGACGCACCGACCTGGCGGCCGTCCACGCGCACTAGGGAGGCGGTTCCCGGGCGCGCCCGACGGCGCGTCCGGGAACCGGTCGGGCCCCGCATGAGCAACCGCCCGCAGCCTGGCCCCTGCCGTGGCTAGCACGTCCGCCGCCAGGGGTCGGGGCGGATGGCTGGGCGGCCTGCGCGAGCTCTACGGCAGGCCGTCGTCGGCCCTCGGAACCAGCCTGGTGGCGATCTTCCTGGTGCTCGCGGTGCTCGGGCCGTTGGCGACCCCCTACGGGGCGACCCAGCAGGTCTTCACCGACCGCAGCCAGCCGCCCTCCCCGGCGCATCCGTTCGGCACGGATCACCTCGGACGCGACGTGTTCAGCCGTGTGGTCGCGGGCGATCGCGACATCTTCCTCCTCGCCGGGAGCGGAACGCTCATCGCCGTTCTGGTGGGAACGCTGGTCGGGCTGTTCGCGACCTACCGGGGCGGCTGGTCCGAGGAGATCGCCTATCGCCTCTTCGACAGCCTGCTGGCGGTGCCCGCGCTGCTGCTCGCGCTGCTGCTGCTCGGTTCCCTCGGTCCGTCGAGGAGCAGCGTGCTGGCCGTGATCGCGGTTGCCTATACGCCGATCGTGGCGCGCGTGGTCCGGAGCGTCGTGCTCGACACCAAGACCAAGGAGTACGTCCTGGCCGCACGCATGCAGGGCGAGAGCACGGCGTTCGTGCTGGGCCGCTAGATCCTCCCCAGCGTGCTCCCCGCGCTTGCGGTCGAATCGGCCCTTCGCTTCTCCTACGCGATCTTCCTGGTCGCGTCGCTGGGTTTCCTCGGGGTCGGGGTGCAGCCCCCCAACCCCGACTGGGGTCTCATGGTCAGCGAAGCCCGCGACTTCGTCTACATCACGCCGTGGACGTTGACCTTCCCGGCTCTGGCGATCTCGTTGCTGGTCATCGGGGTCAACCTCCTCGCGGACGGGCTCAAGCGCGTCCTGCAGGTCGGAGCCGGATTGTGAGCGCACCCGGCGAGCCCCCGCTGGTCGAGTTCGTCGACGTCAGCATCGCCTACCGGCGGGGCCGGCGTTGGTCGCGCGCCGTGCGCGGCGTCGACCTCCGGCTCGGCGCCGGCGTCACCTACGGGCTCGTGGGGGAGAGCGGCAGTGGCAAGAGCACCCTGGCGCTCGCGCTGTTGCAGGTCCTGCCTCCCAACGGCCGGGTCGTCGAGGGGACCATCCGCTACCGGGGGCGGGCGCTGGCCGAGCTCACGCCGGCCGAGCTCCGCGCCTTCTACCGAAGCGTGGCGCTGGTCCCGCAGGACCCGTTGCCTTCGCTCAACCCGGCCCGCCGGGTCGGCCGCCAGATCGAAGAGGTGGTGGACCCCACCGGGTCGTCCGGTCCGGCGACGCGCGCCCGCGCCCTCGAGATGCTGCACGCCGTCGGGATGGCCGATCCCGAGCGGGTCGCCGGCGCCTACCCGCACCAGCTCTCGGGCGGGATGCAGCAGCGCGTCCTGATCGCCATGGCGCTCGCCGGCGAACCCGACCTGCTGGTGCTCGACGAACCCACCACCAACCTCGACGTCACGACCGAGGCCACCATCCTCGACCTGGTTCGCGAGCTGGTGCGCAACCGGGCCACTGCGGTGCTCTACGTGTCGCACAGCCTGGGCGTCGTCGCCGAGCTGTGCGATCGCGTCGCCGTTCTGTACGCGGGTGAACTCGTCGAAGACGCGCCGACGCGGGAGCTGTTCGAACGGCCGCGCCATCCCTACACGCAGGGGCTGTTCGACAGCGTGCCGAGGCTCGGGACCAACCGTCGCCTGGTCGCGCTACGGCCCATCCCCGGCCGCATCCCGTCGCCTTCGTCGCTCCCACCCGGATGCGTGTTCGAACCGCGTTGCCCGATCGCCATCGAGGACTGCCGCGGCGAGCAGCCCCCCCTGGAACCGGCCGGGGAGGGGGCGGTGCGGTGCATCCGCTGGCGCGATATCGAAGCGGGACGCGTGGACCCACACCAGAGCGCAACTCCCTCGCGCGTTGCCCCGTCGACGGGCGAGGTCGATGCCGTCCTCGACGTAACGCACCTGCGCAAGCAGTTCCCGTTGCGGAGGTCGCTGAACGAGCTCCTAGCGGGCCGTCCGCAGCGGGCGGTCCGAGCCGTGGAGGACATCAGCGTGACGGTGCGGCGCGGCCACACGCTGGGGCTGGTGGGGGAGAGCGGATCGGGCAAGAGCACCACGGCCCGCGCCATCGTGGGACTCGATCCGGCGTCCGAGGGCACCATCGAGGTCGTGGGGGAGCCGGTGGCACGGGCGCTCGAGCGGCGCTCCCAGGCGGCCATCCGGCGCCTGCAGATGGTGTTCCAGAGCTCCGACGAGGCGCTCAATCCCTACCGCACGGTGGGCGCGACGCTCCGCAGGCCCTTCCGCCGCCTCGCAGGCCTCAGCCGCGCCGAGGCCACGAGGCGCGTCACCGAGCTCCTCCAGGACGTTCAGCTCACCGCCGACTTCGCCTCGCGCCGCCCGTCGGAGCTCTCGGGCGGCGAGAAGCAGCGCGTCGCGATCGCGCGCTCCTTCGCCGCCGAGCCCGAGGTGCTCGTGTTCGACGAGTCCGTCTCGGGGCTCGACGTGTCCGTGCAGGCGGCCATCCTCAACCTCCTGAGCTCGTTGCAGGAGGAGCGCGGCACCGGCTACCTCTTCATCTCGCACGATCTCGCGGTGGTGAGCTTCCTGGCCGACTACGTGGCCGTCGTGTACCTGGGCAGGGTGGTGGAGTCCGGTCCCGCGGAGCGCGTGCTGCAGCCTCCCTACCACCCCTACACCGAGGCGCTGCTGTCGGCGATCCCGCTTCTCGACCCGGCCGCGAAGCGCTCGCACGTGCGCCTGGAGGGGGAGGTGCCCAGCGCGATGGAGGTCCCGTCGGGCTGTCCCTTCCACACCCGCTGCCCCCGCTACCTGGGTGACATCTGTCGTGACCAGCCGCCGCCGTGGCGCGAAACGACCGACGACCACGACATCTACTGCCACATCCCGTTGGACGAGCTCCGCGCCGAGCAGGCCCCGGCGTTCCGCTTCGAACGTTCCCGCGGGCCCGAGCGGGGGGAGCATGGGTAGGTTCCTGCTGCGTCGGCTTGGCTTCCTGCTTCTGACGATGGTCTTCACCTCGCTGCTGATCTTCCTCATCACGCAGGCGCTGCCGGGCGACGTCGCGCGCATCCTGCTGGGGAGGGAGGCGAGCCGGCAGGCGCTCGACCAGCTCCGTAGCCAGCTCGGCCTCGACCGGCCGCTTCCCGTGCAGTACCTGAGCTGGCTCTGGGATCTCGTGCGAGGTGACTGGGGGACCTCGTTCAGCACAGGACAGAGCGTGCGGGCGCTGGTGCTGGCGAGGCTCTGGAACTCGCTCGAGCTCGCCGGCCTGACGCTCGCGATCGCCATCCCGACCGCCGTGACGCTGGGCGTCGTTGCCGCCCTGTACGAGGAGAGCTGGATCGACACCGCCATCAGCCTCGCGAGTCTGTCCGTGGTGGGCCTGCCGGAGTTCATCACCGGCCTGGTGCTCATCCAGGTCTTCAGCTTCCGCCTCGGGTGGCTTCCGGCCAACTCCTCGATCGCTCCGGGCACGGGGTTCTTCGCGGCCCTTCCGTCGCTGGTCCTGCCTGCGCTGACCGCCACCCTGGTGCTCCTCGCCTACGTCGCGCGGTTGACCCGTGCGAGCATGCTGGTCGAGCTCAACCGGCCCTACGTCCGCACGGCGGTCCTCAAGGGCGTGCGCTGGCGCCGCGTGGTCGTGGCGCACGTGCTGCGCAACGCGCTCCTGCCGACCATCACCGTCGTGGCCATCAGCTTCGGTTGGCTCATCAGCGGGCTCATCGTGGTCGAGAACGTCTTCAACTACCCCGGGCTGGGCCGTCTGTTGACCTTCGCCATCGCCCGGCGCGACATCCCGCTGATCCAGGCCGTCGCGCTCGTGGCGGTGCTGGGGTTCGCGCTGGCGAATCTGCTGGCGGATATCTTATACGCCGCTTTCAATCCGCGCATTACCCTGCGTTGACAGGCGCTCTCGAGCGCCGCGGAGGTGGCGTGTGCGACGGTTCTTGCTTCTCTTGCTGGCAGCGATGCCCCTGGTCCTTACGGCGTGCGCGCCGGGCGCCGAGCCGGTCGTCGCGGCGCCGACGTTCACCGTGGTGCAGAGCGGGACTGGCTTCCGGACCGTCGATCCGCCCGGGGTCGGGGACGGAGCCGCCGTCTTCGCCATCCATCTGCGGGTCCACAACCCCAATGCGATCGGCCTGAGCCTGGTGACGCTCGACGGGGACTTCTATCTCGGGGACCACCGCGCCGCCTCCACCACCTTCCGGCATGGGATCGACTTGCCTGCCAGGGGCAGCGGCGACCTCACGCTGGATGTGCGCGTGCCGCTCGCCGAAACGCCCGCGCTCTTGCAGACCGTCGCAGGCCTGCTCACCGGTGCCGCGACCGGCTACCGCGTCGACGCCACCGTGGGCGTGAGCCTGTTCGGCACCGTACAGACCTTCCCGCGCGCCACGCTCGCTCACGGGACCGTGCGGTGGTCGCCGGCATGGGTCGCGCCCGAGATCCGCCTCGCCTCAACCGGGCCCACCCTGCACGTCGACGCCATGACCAGCGCGACCCTCCTCATCCCCGCCACCCTCCACAACCCCGCTCCGCTGGGTTACGTCGTTCAGGCCCCGACCGTACGCCTCCTGCTGGGTGGGTCCGAAGTCGCAGTCGTGCGACTCCACCGCATCGTGGCGCCCGCCGGCGCCACCGTGCCCGTCACGTTGCGGTTCCAATTCAACCCGTTGCAGGTGGGTCCCGCGTTGGCGGCGCAGATCTCGGCCGTGGCGGCGGGAGCCGGCCGTCTCGACTTCCGCGTGACCGGCCCACTCACCCTGGAGGCGCCCGGGCTCGCCAGCCACCACGTCGCTGCGACGGCGCTGCTGGCCGGTACGCTACGCTGAACGCTGCGCGCCGGAGCCCGGGGAAGGGCCCCGCCGAGATCCGCTAGTCGGGACGGAGGGTGCTACGCCGGGTGAGCCGCACCAACGCGGCCGGCATCCACCAGTTCCAGCGTCCCGCCAGCGTCATCACCGCCGGTACCAGCGCCATGCGGACCAGCGTTCCGTCGAGCAGGACGGCGACGGAGAGCCCCAGACCGAGGGTGCGTACCAGCACTACGTGGCTGAACAGGAAGAGCGCGAAGACCGTGATCATCACGGCCGCGGCGCTGGTGATGACGCCGCCCGTGGTCGACAACGCGGTGGCCACGGCCTCACGGTCGCTGGCACCGCGCTCGTGTTGTTCCAGGATGCGGGCGACCAGGAACACCTCGTAGTCCATGCTCAACCCGAACACGATCGCGAAGATGAACAGCGGTGCGCTGGTGTCGATGTACCCGAGCACCGGCCCGCCGCCCAAGAGCGTCGTCAGAATGCCTTGCTGGAACACCAGCGTGATGATGCCGTAGGCCGCGCCCACGGTGAGGGTGTTGAGGATGATGGCCTTGAAGGGGATGAGCAGCGAGCGGAACGCCAGCCCCAACACGATCACGGTGGCGAGGTACACGAGCAGCACCGCCCACGGGAAGCTGCGGTAGAGCACGGCCGCCCATTCGGCTTGCTGCACGTAGCCCCCGCCGACCTTGACGTCGAGCCCGAGCGCCTGGGCCCGCCGCTCGATCGCCGCGAGCAGCGACCCCCCCTGCGCGGGGGTCAGGGTCCCCTTGGGGAACACCCGGACCAGCGCGTAGCGCCCGGTCGTGCTGAGCGTGGCCCGTGCCAGCGGGGCGATCTCGCTCTTCATGGCGATCTCGGCCGAAGCGTAGTACTGGTAGAGGAACAGACGCGGGACGCTGCTCACCGACATCGGGCTGCTGATGGCCTCGACCCGGCCGAGCCCCGTCAGGCTCCGGTCGAGCTCCGAGATCTTGCGGACGTTGTCCGGTCGGTAGAAGCCCTTCGGCCCGAAATCGACCAGCACGTCGAAGGAGTTCAGCAGGCCCTCCAGCCCCAGGTTCTCCAACGCGGTGACGGTGCGGTTGGCCTCGGTGGCCTTGCTCAGGCCGCGGGGACCAGGATCCGCGACCTGCATGCCGAGCGCGGGCAGGCCGGTGGCGATCAGCACGACGCCGCCGATCGCCGCCCACAGAACGGGACGACGCATGATCTCGTTGGCGCGTGCCCGCCAGAAGCTGCGGCTGCGTAACCCGGGCTCGCGGCGCGTGACCTTGAGCCAGTTCACCCGGTGTCCGAGCAGGGCCAGCGCCGCGGGAAGCGCCGTGACCGATACCGAGACGCTGATCAGCAGCACGATGATGGTGCCCACGCCGATGGAACGGATGAAGGCCAGGGGGGGCACGAGGAGCCCGCTCAACGCCGTCACCACCGTGAGCCCGCTGAAGGCCACGGCCTTGCCCGCGGTCTGGGCCGTGCGTTCGGCGGCCTGGCGGGGGTCGAAGGTATGGCGCAGCTCTTCGCGGAAGCGGTTCACCATCAGCAGGGCGTAGTCGATGCCCGTCGCCAGCCCCAGCATCGTGACGATCGTCGGGGTGAACACCGCGAACTCCACCACCTGGCCCATGGCGTACAGCGCGGCCAGCGACACCGTGATCGAGGCCAGCGCGACCAGCAGGGGCAGGGCAGAGGCGATCACGGCACCGAAGGCGACGATGAGGATGAGGAGCGAGATCGGGAGCCCGAACACCTCCGCGCGGCGGGCGTCGCGCTCGCTGACGTGCTCGAGCTCCTGGACGGTAGCGGGTCCTCCTGCCATGGTGAACCGCAGCCCGGGTGCGCCCTTCAGGGCCTCACGGACGTGATTGGTGATGATCTTGGCCTTGCCGAGATCGGGCGCGGCCATGCTCACCAACGCGACGGTGTAGCTGCGGTCGGGCGCGACCATGTTCAGCCCGGTGACGCTGCGATGGTCGCGGACGGCGGTGACGCCGGGGACGGCCTTGATGCGGTCCACCATGTGGGCGAAGGCGTGGTCGAAGGCGGGTTGGCCCACCTCGTCGCCCACGCCGTGGACCACCAGCACCACGTTGTAGTCGTCGGGGAGCGCGAACTGCTGCCGAAGCACCGCCCGCACCTGCTTTGCCACGCTGTGCGGTGCCATGCCCGGCTGCGCGGTCAGCACGTCGCCCACCCTGGCGGCGAACGGGAGCGAGACCCCCGCGAGCAACAGCCATGCCGCGAGCACCCAACGTGGGTAGCGGGCGGTGATCCGTGCCATGCGTCTCAACATGCCGCCTGCCGAGGCCGCGCGGGCCCGCTCACACCCCCACGAGTCGTTCGATGATGTCGCGGGCGTTGCTCATGCGTGTGCCTGTCTCGCCCGAGATCTGACCGTCGCGCAGGAACACGATGCGGTCGGCGTGCATGGCGGCGTTGGGATCGTGCGTCACCATCACGACGGTCCACCAGAAGGTGTCGACGCCGTTCCGGAGCAGGTCGAGGACCTCGGAGCCGGTGTGGGTGTCGAGGTTGCCGGTGGGCTCGTCGGCCAGCACCACTAGCGGATCGTTGATCAGGGCGCGGGCCAGCGCCACGCGCTGCCGTTGACCGCCGGAAAGCTGCCGCGGGCGGTGCCCCAGGCGATCGACGATGGCGAGCTGCGCGGCCAGCTCACGAAGCCGGTCGGCCGCCGGGCCGCCCCGACCGGCGATCTCGGCCGGCAACAGGATGTTCTCGCGGGCCGTGAGGTTGGGGATCAGCTCGAAGCTCTGGAACAAGAACCCCAGCTTGGTGCGCCGTAGCGCCGTGAGGGCGTCGTCGTCCATCTCTGCGGTGGCTTCCCCCGCCACCTCGACGCCTCCGGCGTCCGGCAGATCCAGCAGTCCCAGCAGGTGCAGTAGCGTGCTCTTGCCGCTACCGCTCGGGCCCATCACCGCAAGGAACTCGCCGGCCTCCACCGTGAGGTCCACTCCCTTGAGCGCCTCGATGGTGAGGTCGCCGAGGCGGTAGCGTTTGGTCAACGCGGTCGCGCGCAGAACGGGTACGTCGCTCGTCGGCATGGTCACTCCACGAATCCCAGCGCCCGGGTGGGGGAGAGTTGCGCCGCGCGCCGCGCCGGAAGCATCGACGCCAGCAGGCCCACCACCGGGGACGCCACCAGCGCCAGGGCGACCAGGGCCCAGTCGATCACCGGCGTCAGCAGGAAGCCCGTCAGGGCGCTCGCGCCCGAGCTGATCACGCGCGACAGCAGCAACCCGAAGGCCACGCCGAGTACGGCGCCCACCAAAGTAACCACCATACCCTCTGCGGCGATGAGACGCCTGACCCCACCACGTGTCATGCCGACCGTGCGCAGGACGGCGATCTCGTGACCCCGGCTCACGAGGTTCATGCCCAGGGTGTTGGCCACGCCAAGCGCCGCCACCAGCAAGGCGATGAGCAGGAGGGTGTTGGTCGTCGCGAACGACCTCTGCGTCAGGCCCAGGATGTACCGGCGGTAGTCGGCGTTGAGGGTGATGTCGAGGTGCAGACCCTGGAAGCGGTCCAGCAACGCCTGGCGCACGGCGTGCGGGTCTGCCCCCGGCTTGTCCGCGATGACGAAGAGATCGGGCGAGCCGCCGCCGAACAGCGAGAGGTCGCGCATGCTGCCCACCACCGTCTCGCCGCCGCCGGTGAAGTCGACCACGACGCCGGCCACCGGGAAGTCCTTGAAGCCGTACACGGTGCGCAGACGGATGGTGTCGCCCTTCTGGATCCCGTACTTGTCGCGCATGGTGTTGGCCACCAGGACCTCGCCCCCCTTCGCCAGGGCGCGGTAGCCCTCCTGGTTGTTCCCCTGCCCCTGGATGTACTGGAACCGCCCGAACCCTCCCCTTGGGTCGAAGCGTTGCGGGTCGACGAGGATCATCGCGATCGAGCGCCCGCGTCCGCCTCCCTTGGGCTCGAAGCGGACCACCCGGATCCCGACGCCGCTGGCCACGTGGACGCCCGGAACCTGCTGCGCCTTCTGCTCGAAGTCGTCCGGGAAGCTGACCGGCGAGGTCACGAACAGATCGCCGACGACGGTGGTGTCGACCCAGGACCCGATGGCCCGGTTGATGCTGGTCACCATCGACCCCACCCCGATGATGAGCCCGGTGCCGACGGCGACCGTGCCGATGGCCACGCCGTTGCGTGCGGCGTTACGCAGGGCGAAGTTGCTCCCCAGGCGCCCCGCGGCCCCGAGGGTGCGTACCAGCACGGGGGTGAACAGCCGCAGGGCGGGGCGCAGCAGGCTCGGCGTGGCGAGCGCCACCCCGACGAAGAACACGGCCATCGCGGTGCCACTGGCGGCGAGCGCCAGGTACCCCGTCCAGGGCAGGACGCTCAGCACCACGCCCACCGCCAGCAGGACCCAGCCCTGGAGCGCCAGCCGGGGCGAGGGGGTCACTTCGGCGTTGCGGCCGGCGGCGATCGGCGGCGTGCGCGACGCACTGCGTGCCGGTAGGACGCCGGCAGCGAGCGAGACGACCACCCCGACGCCGGACGCAAGGGCGACGCTGCGAACCGGGATGACCAGGGTCCTGAAGTCGAAGCCCAGGCTGACCGCGTTCATGCGCGTGATCACGTAGGCGAGGCCGACGCCTAGCAGGAGGCCCATCAGCACCCCGATCATGCTCAGCGCCCCGGCCTCGTAGAGCGCAAGGCGCTGCACGTCCCCTCGCGTCATGCAGATGGTGCGCAGCAGCGCGTACTCACGCGTGCGCTCCACCACCGACGCCATGAACGTGTTGTAGGCCATGAAGCCGCCCAGCGCGAGCAGCGTCACCGCGAGCACGGAGAGGCCGGACTGCAAGGTGTCGACGATGCCCGACGCGATGTTGCCGGACACGGCCGGATAGGTGACGGTAAGCTCCTGGGTCAACGACGGCAGCCGGGCCTCGATGCGGGCGCGCACGTCCTCCACGGGGACCGACGGGTCCACCAGGACCTCGATGTGCGAGGCGCGGCCCTGCATGTGGAGGATCGTTCGCAGGTCCTGGATGGCGATGATCCCCACGCGCCCGCCGTTGGTGCTGGCGAGCCCGTAGCGGTCGTCCAGCAGGCCCGTGACCTTCAGCGGAACGTCGCCGAAGCTGGTCGCGAAGCGGACGGTGTCCCCCACGGTGATCCCTCGCTCGCGGGCGAAGCCCTGCGCGATGGCCACGCCGTCGCTTCCGGGTTGCGGGAGCGCGCCCTGCGCGACTCTGGCGGGCAGGTCGGCGGGCACGGTGGTGACGCGTCCGCTGAGCTGGAACCCGGTATCCACGCCGGGGATGATCGACTTCTGGAAATCCTGGATCGCGCGCACCGGTTCGGCGCGGGTGTTGAGGACCGGATAGACCGCCCTCACGCCGGAGATCGTGCGCAGAAGATCGAGCGCGGGGCCGTCCTCGAAGACCGCACGTCCACCGGCGCCCGGTGTGACCAGCAGGTCGGCCTTGCCGGCGGCGGCCTGCAGCGCCCCCCGGACGTTGGCCTGGACGTTGGCGCCGACCGAGAGCGTGGTGAGGACCGCCGCGATCCCGATCCCCACACCGAGGACCGTGGCGAGGCTGCGCCAGGGATGGCGGAGCAGGTTCAGGAGGGCCAAACGACGCAGCGCCGTCACGTCCACCAGTGTACAGGGCGGTCCGAGACGAGACCGTGGACCCCCTGCGGGTGGGCCGTCAAGCGAGGCTCTCGATGGCGCGCCGGTAGAACGCGAGGGTCGCGTCGAAGATGCGGCGCTCCCCGTACGCGTCCTCGGCACGCCGGCGGGCTGCCGCCCCCAGGCGCACGCGCAGGTCGTGATCGACGAGGAGCGCGACGACGGCGTCGGCGAGCTCGGACACGTCCGGAGGTCGGTAGAGCAGGCCGCAGCGCCCCCCGTCGAGCATGTCGCGCATGCCGCCCTCGGCGCTGCCCACGATGGCCTTGCCGGCCGCCATCGCCTCGAGACAGGTGTAGGGGAAGTTCTCGAACAGGGAGGGGAACACACACACGCTCGCTCGCTCGAGGTACGCACCGACCCGCTCGAGGGGCGCACGCCCCTCGAAGACGACCCGGTCGGCCACGGACGGTGGCAAGCGACGCTTCAAGGCCTCCACCGTGGTGCCCGTGCCGGACGACGAGGGGCTGTCGGCGCCCACGAAGCGGAAGCGTGCCTCCGGCACCTTCGCCAGGACGTTGGGGATGGCGTCGGCGAGCACGAACACGCCCTTGACCGCGGTGATCCTCCCGACGTACAGGACCTCGGGCCGGTTCGGGTCGTCACCGGCGTCCGTTCCCGCTTCCGCGCCCGCTTCCCCGCCCGCCTCCGTGACGACGTCCGGCGCGGGAGCGGCTGCGCGCCGCGCGGCATGGACGGCTGGGGGCGGGTTGGGGACCGCCTCGATGGGCCGCCCTTCGAGCCGCATCGCCGCCCGGAAGGTGTGGCGCGGCGTGGGGCTCGGGACGCTCAGGTGGGTCGCCCGCCGCACGTGGATCCGCTCGATGCTCTGCAATAGCCGACGGGCCGGCTCGGGGAAGTTCCGATCGAAGCGTTCGGCCACCGACATCGGAGTGTGCAGCCTTATCACGAAGGGCACGGTGGGGTGGCGCGCGGCGCGGTAGAAGAGCGCTTCCACGAACGAGTCCGCCGCCTCGACGAGCTGCACGTTCTCGTGCCGGACCAACCCGTCCAGCGCGGCCGCGATGCGCACCCGGTAGCGGAGCTCGCCTGCGATGCTGCGTGCGGCGAGGCCGACGAACGCGAACGGCGTGATGGTGGTCGGGATGGCGGGGCGTGGCACGCCGATGCGGTGGATGGTGACGCCGCCGGCCTCGTCCGCGGCGTCCCCTGCGGGCCCGCGCGTGACGACGTGGACACGATGCCCGCGCTGTGCGAGACCCTCCGCGAGGCTCTTCGCGTAGGTGCCGATGCCGGTTCCCATCGGATCGGGGGGGTAGTCGGGCGTGGCGATCGCGACGCACAGCGGCGTCTGTGAGTCGTTCATCGGGCGAAGCCTACCACCATGCGTGCGGTCCTGAGCATGGCGAGAGGGCCGTCAGGCATCGGGGAGCACGCGGCGGGTCAACAGGAATCCGCCGAGCAGGGGCCCCAGCAGGAAGATCGAGTAGTAGGTGACGACGCGCCACAGCAGGACGGCTGCCGGGACGGAGTCGGCCGCGTCGCCACCGGACGAGATCAGTACGTAGGAGATGCCGAGCTCCTGGAAGCCGCTTCCGCCCGGGGTGGGCACGAACGTGGACATCACGGTCACGACCATCTGGGCGGCCTCGATGGAGGCCAGCGAGACCAGCAGCCCAAGCCCGCGCGCGACGAAGTACAGCACGGAGAAGAAGGAGATCCACGACAGCGCGGTGAAGGCCTGCAGGACCAGGTGGAACCGCGACGGCGCGCTATGGAACAGGCGGTTGGAAGCGAGCATGGTCTCGACGAACCGCAACCCGCGTCGGCGGAAGCGCACGAGCGGCCCGCGCAGCATCCAGCGCGTGATCGGCTCCAGCCATTCGAGCCGGAACTGCACCAGGTAGGCGACCGCGGCCGAGAGGGCCACGGCCAGCGCACCGAGCGCCAGCCAGCCGGGCGTGTGCGGATAGAGGTGCAGGGCGTAGAGCAGTCCGAGCGCGATGGGGAGGCCCCAGGCGTGGAACAGGGCGTCTGCACCGAAGACGGCGACGCCGATGGCCCACGCCACCCCGGGCGGGAGCCGCTGGCTCTGCAGCGAGAGGGCGAGCGCCGGCGTGGCGCCGCTCCCTCCCGGCGTGACGGTGGCGCTGAACATGCCCAGGATGTGGGCCCGCAAAGCCTCGTGGAGCCTCACGCGGTGGCCCAGCCGGAGGCACATGTAGCGCAGCCGCAAGGCGGCCATGACGAACGCGCCGAGGAGGCCGAGCACGGCGAAGATGCCGTAACTCCACCGCAACTGCCGTATCACGACGAGATCCTGGATGGTGCCAACGCGGAACACGACCCAGGCCAGTCCCAACGCGCTGAGCACCATCGAGACGACCAGCGAGCGCAGGACCGTTCTGTTCAAGGGCCCTCCAGCACGGCGGCGAGGTGTTCGGCGATCTCGAGCGTCCCCGGTCGGAAACCCAGGGCGCGGACCTTCTGCTGCCAGGCGTGCAGCGGCGCCCGGTCGCGGCACAGGGGCGCCAGCAACGCGACCGCGTCGCTCGGGCGGGGAATGTAACCACCGATGTCGTGCTGACGGCAGTAGTCCAGGTTGCGTTTCTCGTTGGGCGCTACAAAACTGGTGTGGAAGATGGGCTTGCCCGACGCCAGCGCCTCGAAGGTCGAGGCCGCCCCGGCCTTGCCCAGGACCAGGTCGCTGGCCGCGAGCCACTGGGGCATGTCGGTGGTGAAGCCCTGCGCCCGAAGCCGGGTGCGCCCGCCCCGGGAGGCGTGAGCGTCCTCCCGTGCCTGCAAGCGGTCCCGCAGCTGCTCGTTGCGCCCGGCGATGACGACGTACTGGAGGTCGAGATCGGCGGCCAGCACCGCCGAGACGATGGCCTCGACGTTGCCTCCGATGCCTTCGCCGCCCGGCATGTGGAGCACGGTGAGCCGACCCTCCTCGAGGCCGAGGCGACGGCGGGCGTCGGTGGGGTCGGGTACGGCGTCCACGAAGGCCAGGTTGAGCGGGTATCCGAAGACGCGGATGCGCTCCGCCGGCACGCCTTTGGCGCTCAGCAACGTCCGCGCCTGTTCGCTGGCCACCACGATCTCGTCGGCCTCCGGTACCGCCCACAGCGCGTGCGCGTCGAAGGGATCGGTGTCGATGCCGATCACCGGGACGCCGAGGTCCCCGCGGCGGCGCGCCGACGCGGCGGCCTTCAGCGGCATGAAGTGCACGGCCACGACCAGATCGTAGCCCTGGTCGCGGACGAAGGAGGCGAGGCGTCGCCGGAACTCCGCCAGCATCCGCTCTTGCATCGCCTGGGTCCACGGCACGGGGACCAGGACGTCGATCGCGTTCTGCAGCATGAAGGTCACGCGCGGGTGGGCGAGCATCCACTTCCAGCTCTGCTTGTGGCGGCGGTCCAGACCCTCCGGGCCGACATGGTGCATGATGTCGAGGACGTCGACATCGAAGCGTCCTGGACGGACCCGCTCCAGTGCGGCCTGGAGCGCCAGCGACGGCGCCCTGTGCCCGCCGCCCGCCTCGATCATGGCGATGAGGATGCGCGGCCGGGAGCCGGTCGGGGACGTCATGCGGTCGACTCCGGACTGCCGGGCGTCACACGTCCGGAAGGGTCTCGAATGTCTTGAGAGCCTGCGCCACGACCTGGTCCATGTTGTAGTACCGGTAGGTGCCGAGGCGGCCGGCGAACGTGACGTGTTCGAGCTCGGCCGCCATGGCACTGTACTCCTCGTACAGGGCGCGGTTCTCCGGCCTAGGGACCGGGTAGTAGGGGTCGCCGTCGGCCCTCGGATGCTCGTAGACGAGCACCGACCTGGCGTGCCGTTGACCGGTAAGGTGCTTCATCTCGGTGCGCCGGGTGTAGTCGTAGTCGTTCGGGTAGTTGGTCGTGCCGGTCTCCTGCACCCACGCCTCGTCGTGGGTGACGAACTCGAACTCGAGCGACCGGTAGGGCAGGGGGCCCAGGCTGCGCTCGAAGTAGCCGTCGATGGGACCGGTGTAGATCAGGTGCCTGTGCGGGACCAGATCGACGACCTCGCGGTAGTCGGTGTTGAGCATCACCTTGATGTTGGGATGGCGCAGCATGCGCCGGAACATCGCGGTGTAGCCATGCAGGGGCATCGCCTGGTAGACGTCGGTGAAGTACCGGTCGTCGCGGTTGGTGCGCACCGAGACGCGGGCGGTCACGGTGGCGTCGAGCTCGCGGGGTTCGAGCCCCCACTGCTTCCTGGTATAGCCCCGGAAGAACTTCTCGAACAATTCCCGCCCGACCCGCGCGACCACCACGTCTTCGGAGGTCACGATGCGCTCGCGCTTCTCGGCGCGCGCCGCGAAGAACGCCTCCAGCTCGGGGCTCGATAGGTCGAGGTTGTACAGCGTGTTGATGGTGTCGAGGTTGATCGGGATCGGGACCAGGCGGCCGTCGACCAGGGCGCTAACGCGGTGCTGGTAGGGTCGCCAGGCCGTGAAGTGCGACAGGTAGTCGAACACGCCCTTGGCGTTGGTGTGGAAGATGTGCGGTCCGTAACGATGGACCAGCACGCCGTCGACGTCGTACTCGTCGTAGGCGTTGCCGGCGATGTGATCGCGACGGTCCACCAACAGGACCCGCCGCCCGCGCTGGCTGGCGATCCGTTCGGCGAGGACGGCTCCCGAGAAGCCCGCGCCCACGATGAGGAAGTCGAATCCCTCGCTCATGTCGCGCCACCATACCACCGCCGTCGTAGGTTCCGGCCGCCGGTGCGGGCCCGCGTCGAGCCGGAGCTAGGCGGGCGCGAGCGCGCCGACCGAGCGGCGCAGCCCCTCACGCCACGACACCGCGGGGCGGTAGCCGAGCTCCTTCACGGCGTGCTGGATGCTGAAGTGCACGTCGTGGGTCATCAAGCCGGCACGGTAGCGCGTCATCGGGGGCTCGTTGCGAGGGAAGAGGGCGCCCCAGGTAGCCTCCACGCCCCGCGCGAGCGCCTTCGTCGGGGTGCCGGGCAGGCGCAGGCGGGGGGGATGCTCGCCCAGCAGGCGCGCCAGCTCGGTGAGCAGTTCCCGCCAGCTCGGCATGCCGTCGTCGGCGATCACGTACGACCGGTGGGCCGCTTCCGGGGTCTCGAGGGCCAAGCGGATGCCGAGGGCGAGGTTCTCGGCGTAGGCCGTGTTGATGACGCTGTCCCCGATTACTACCATGGGGAGCACCCCCTGCTCGAGGGCGCGGGCGATGCGCCGGAAGTTCGGGTCGCGGGGGCCGAAGGGCCACAGTCCGGGCCGCACGATCACGCCCTCGACTCCGTCGGCCTCGCGAACGAGGTCCTCGGCCATGATCTTGGAGTGCGCGTAGGACTCCCGGAGGTTGTCCCGCGGGACCTCCCGCGGATCGGCGTTGCGGAAGCCGCTGTAACGGTGGACGGCCACGCTGGAGATCAGCACGAAGCGCTGCACGCGGGTGCGCGAAGCCTCCCTCAAGAGTTGCTGGGTCCCCACCACGTTGGTGCGGTAGAAGGCGTCCCACGGCCCCCAGTCGGCGACGCGGGCGGCGGCGTGCACCACGGCACAGACATCGTCACAGGTACCCTCGAGGGCGCCGTCACGGTCGAGGTCGGCGCGCTCCACCTCCAGGCCGGGATCGTCGAGCACGGCCGACAGATTGCCGATGGCTCCCCAGGGAGAGATGAGTGCCCTCACCTGGTGGCCCGCGGCCAGCAGGTGTTCACTGATGTGGCTTCCGAGGAAGCCATGGGCACCGGTAACCAGAACCTTCATGACAGCCGCCGCTGCCCAAGCCTACCAGGAAGGGAGGCCCAGCGGTCGCTCCGGGCACGGAAACGGCCGACGACATCTAGCCGTGCAATAGCAGGCCCTGGTGATAGAGCACGAACAGGTCGGTGGAGACGCCGATGACCAGGTGGATGATGGTGGAGTACAGCACCGACCGGCTCCGCAGCGCGAGCACCCCGAAGATGAGGCTCGCGGGGAGCGCGGCGATCACCTCGGTCATAGGCTTCCCGAGGTGGACGAGGGTGGCGGCGAGTGTCTGCACCCAGATGCCCTGCGGCGCTCCCCATGCGTCGGCGACGATGCGCTGCAGGAACCCCCGGTAGAAGAACTCGAAGGCGATGTAATACAGCCCGTAGATCAGCGCCCACGCCACGATCGTGCCCAGGCTCCGGCCGACCCAGGCTCCGGCCCAGGGATAGGTGGCCTCGAGCCCCTTGTCGAAACTGCCGACGTACATGAGCGGCACGGCGATCACCGCTCCGGCCAACGCGGCGGCGAGCCCGAAACGCGCATCGCCGATGCGGAGCCCGACGTGCCCGAGATCGACACCGACGATCACCAGGAGTAGCATGGGTAAGGCCAGCAGGAACACGAGCGACCAGGCCACGGTCGTCACGCCCGTCAGCAGCGTGTGGGGCTGGAACGCCATCAGCGCGGGACCGGGACTCGCGACGTACCAGAACCCCGCCTGAAGCAGGATCGCGGCGGTCAACAGGAACCACAGCCGTGCGTGCTTCCGGTCGAAGAGCTGCGCCAGGTCGGCGAACAGGATGCCGACCGAACGCAGCGGGCTCACAGGGCCTTCTGGAACATGCGGTAGGTCTTGTAGAGCTTGCCGCCCGCAACCTCGATGCCGCGGTTCATGGCGTCGTTGTCCTCGAGCACCCAGCTGCACTCGCCGCCGGTATAGCCGATGGCGCGTCCGCGCCGGGCGGTCTCGGCGATCATGAGCACCTCGAAGCCCTTGCGCCGGTACTCCGGCAGCACCCCGAGGATGGCCAGGCGCCCCTGGTCGATGATCCTCTTACGGTTGAGAAGGTGGATGATGCCGGTGGGGAAGAGCCGGCCGTTGGTCTTCACCAGGACCTGGTTGAGGTCCGGGATGGTGATCGAGAGACCCACCGTCTCTCCCCCGTACTCCAGGAAGAGCGCCAGCTCGGGCTCGATGATCATCTTGAGATCGTTCGCGAGGTAGTCGAACTCCGCGTCGGTGCCACGCACCTGCCCCCAGTTCTCCTGCCACGCGACGGTGTACAGGCGCTTGAGGAGCCCGACCTCGCGCTTGAACTGCTTCATGTCGGCAGGGCGCACGGTGACGTCGTAGCGCTTGCGTACGCGATCGGCCATGCGCTCCAGACGTTCGGTGGCGCCGTGGCGGATATCGATCTTCCAGGCGTAGAGGTCCTTGACCTTCCGGTAACCGGCGGCCTCGGCGAAGTCGAGGTAGGTCGGCGGGTTCTGCGGCATCATGATGAACGGCCGGGTGTCGAAGGCATCGATCTGGAAGCCCGCCCCGTCGTCCATCGTGGGGTTGGCAGGTCCGCGAACGGTGTCCCGCCCCAACGCCCGCGCCTCGGTCTCGACGGCCTCGTACAGGGCCGCCGCGGCCTCGGAGTCTTCGGCCTCGAAGAACCCGAAGAACACCAGGTTCTCTCCGAACTGCTCGTTGTGGGCGTCGTTGTCGATGCAGGCGATGCGCCCGACGATGCGTCCGTCGCGTTCGGCGAGGTAGGGCGTGATCCTGCCGTGCTCGAAGAAGGGGTTCCTCTTCGGGTTGAGCTTGTCGAACTCCCCCATGCGCAGCGGTGGGACGAAGGTCGGATCGCCTCGGTACTTGGCGTAGACGTAATCGATGAAGCGCCCGAGGTCGCGCTTCGTCGCGACCTCCTTGATCTCGACCATCCGGATCACCCCTTATTCGGCTGTCAGATTACACCAAGCCCCTTGCCCACCGTCTCGAACGCGGTGAGCAGGCGGTCGAGCTCGTCGTCGGTGTGGTTGGCGGTGACGCTCGTCCGGATGATCGAGTGCCCGGGGGTGACGCCGGGCGGAAGGGCCGGTGTGGTGAACACGCCCGCATCCCACAGGCCCTTCCAGAAGGCCATGGCGCGCTCGTCTTCGCCGACGAGGACGGGGACGATGGGGGTCTCGGAGCCGAGCGTGTCGAAGCCGAGCCCCTGCATGCCGGTGCGGAAGCGCTTCACGTTGTTCCACAACCGCCGACGATGCTCGGGCTCCGTCTCCATGATGTCGAGCGCGGCGAGGGCGGCCGCGATCTGCATGGCGGGCAGCGCGGCCGTGAAGATGAACGGTCGCGCTTGGTGCTTGACGAACTGCACGACCTTGCGGTCGGCGGCCATGAAGCCGCCGACGCTCGCGAAGGACTTCGAGAACGTGCCGATGATGACGTCGACCTCGTCCTCGAGCCCGAAGTGCTCGCCCGTTCCGCGTCCTCCCTCGCCCAGGACGCCGCTGGCGTGCGCGTCGTCGATCATGAGGCGTGCGCCGAACCGGCGCTTCACGTCGACCAGGCCGGGCAGGTCGACGATGTGCCCGCTCATCGAGAAGACGCCGTCGGACACGATGATCCGGCCGCCGGGCCTGTCGGCGTCGGCCGTGAGCAGGCGCTCCAGGTGGTCCAGATCGTTGTGGTCGTACTTCCGCAACGTCGCGAACGAGAGGCGCGCGGCGTCGTACAGCGAGGCGTGGTTCTCGCGGTCGTAGTAGAGGATGTCGTGCCGGCCGGCCAGCGCGCTCACGACCGATAGGCAACCGAGGTAGCCTGCGCTGAACGTGAGCGCCGACTCCTTGTTCAGGAAGCCCGCGAGGCGCTGCTCCAGCGTCTCGTGGAGCGTCAGCGTGCCGGTCAGGAAGCGTGAGCCGGTGCAGCTGGTGCCGAAATCGACCAGTGCGTCACGGGCCGCCGTCTTGAGGCGCTGGTCCTGGGTCAGGCCCAGGTAGTCGTTCGATCCGGTGATGACCATCTCGCGGCCGTTGGTGCTGACCGTGCCGCCGTGTTGCGCGGCGATGGGTTTGAAGTAGGGGTGGAGACCCGCCGATTCGGCCTGATCGGCACGACTGAACGCGAAGGCCTTCGCGAATGCGTCCCGGGCGCGGCCGGGACGTGGCCCTGCGCCTTCCTGGATCACCGGGGTCTGGCGGGTGTCGACGACCTCTGACAAGACTTCCTCCAACACGGCTGCAAGCCAATTAGGGCACTATAGCACGCACCCGTCGAAGTCCAGCACGGGGGCGAAGGCTCGTCACACCCTACGCAATGGAGAATCCGGGCGCAAGCGAAGTCCGCTGGACGGACCCGGCCACCCGGGCTCGAGGGAACCGCGCACGAGTCCTCGGCGTGTGACCCAATCCTACGCGGGGGGCCGGGTGGGCACGGTATACTTTCGCCGTGGCCGTCAAGACCTACGTGCCGTGCACGCTAGGAGTGCTGGAAGGATGAGCGCATTGCATCTCACGTCGCCCGGTGCCTTGACGCGTTCCGCCGATGCCGCGGACGGCTACCTGGTCCATCGCCTCTACGAGAAGACCCCCGGCTATTTCGACGTCATCTCCATCCCGGTCCCCACCCTGGCGGAAGTCGAGACCGACCTCGAGACCGCCGTTCGCGACAGCCGGCGGCGCACCGAGCTGGTGCTCCTCCCGGCGCACGAGCGGGCCCCGCGGGCGCCGGATCTCCAGGACCCCGCGAGCGGGCGGCAGGTCGTGGGCTACCTCGACTACAAGCTCGACTACCCCGATTCCGGCGACGCGACGGTCAACCTCTTGTTGATCGACGGCGCACTGCAGGGCCGCGGCCTCGGCAGCCGTTGCGTGCGCGACCTGGAACAGCGGCTCCACGGCCGCGTGCGTCGCGTGCTTGCCAGCATCTACGGGCAGAACCCGGGTGCTCGCCGGTTCTGGGAGGCGCTGGGATACGCCTTCGCCATCGACGCCAAGCCCGTCCTCGACTGGTACGCCAAGCAGCTCGCCTGACGGTTCGGTCGTTGGTTCGTGCGCCCTCGATCGCTCCGGCGGTCGGGGGCGCCTGCGTGAGAGAGGGCCCGGTGTATCCTTTCGGCCATGAAACATGTCGTCAGCGTTTCCCTCGGCTCGGCCACGCGCGACACGGACCAGACCGTCACCATCCTGGGCGAGCAGGTCCACCTGGAGCGGCGCGGAACGCAGGGCGACTTCGACGCCGCGCGCGACCTCATCCGGGAGCTCGACGGTGAGGTCGACGCCATCGGGCTGGGGGGCATCGACCTGTTCCTACCCGTCGGCCGACGGCGCTATTACTTCCGCGACGCACGCAGCCTCGCCGCCTCGGCGACGCGCACGCCGGTGGTGTGCGGCGCGGGCCTTAAGAACAGCCTCGAGAGGGCGATGGTGCGGGCGTTCGCCGAGCGCTCGCCGTGGCAGGACCGCAAGGTCCTGATGGTCTCCGCGCTCGACCGTTTCGGCATGGCGGAGGAGCTGGTCGCGTACGGCGCCCGGGTGCTGTTCGGAGACTTCATCTTCTCCCTCGGGCTGCCGGTCCCGCTGTACCGGCTGGGGACCCTCCACGCCCTGGCGACGGTGCTCCTCCCGGTGTTCGTCCAGCTCCCGTTCAGGTGGCTGTACCCGGTCGGGGCCAGCCAGGAGACCGAGGCGACCACCGAGCGCTTCGCGCGCTACTACGGCTGGGCCGACGTCATCGCGGGAGACTGGCACTACATCCGACGCTACGCGCCGGGCGACCTGCAGGGGAAGACGGTGCTCACCAACACCACCACGGAGGCCGACGTGGCCTTCCTGAAGGCGCGCGGCGTGCGCACACTGATCACCACCACGCCGCGCTTCGACGGGCGCAGCGTGGGCACCAACCTCTTGGAGGCCGCCTTCGTCGCCATCGACGGGGGAGCGGGCGAACTCCCGGTCGAGCGCTACCGTGGCATGATCGACGAGGCCCGACTCGAGCCGACGGTGCTCGAGCTCGCGCCCTGAAGGCGCCAAGAGCGCTGAGGGAGCGGCACGGCGGGCCGGGACCACGGCTGCCCGGGTGCTACACTGTGCTGCGTCTTGAACTTCCGCGAGCGCGTGCCGCCCCGATGCGGTCGGGTACGCGCCGTGATGCGTCGGAGGATGGTGCATGATCAGTGTGACGGACCTGCGCAACGGGACGAAGGTCGAGATGGACGGCGGCCTGTGGGAGTGCCTGGACTACCAGCACCAGAAGATCGGGCGGGGGGGTGCCAAGGTGGTCGGCAAGTTCCGCAGCCTCGAGAGCGGTTCGATCGTCGAACGTACCTTCAACGCCACGGAGAAGCTGCAGGACATCTTCATCGACTACCGTCAGATGCAGTACCTGTTCGCAGACGGCGACCTGTGCACGTTCATGGACATGGAGACGTACGAGCAACCCGTACTGAGCCGCGATCAGATCGGCGACACGGCCCGCTTCCTCAAGCCCAACCTGGAGGTGACGGTGGATTACTACCAGGGCAGGCCCCTAAAGGTCACGTTGCCGAACGTGGTCGAGCTCGAGATCATCCAGACCGATCCCGGCGTCCGTGGGGACACCGTCTCCGGCGGCAGCAAGCCCGCGGTGCTGGAGTCGGGAGCGACCGTCAACGTGCCCCTGTTCATCGAGCAGGGCGAGGTGATCCGCGTCGACACGCGCAGCGGCGAGTACCTGGGACGGGCCTGATGGACGTCAAGGACATCAAACGCCTGCTCGACGCGCTGGCGGCTTCCGAGGTACGTGAGTTCAACTACGAGACCGAAGAGTACAAGCTCAACGTCAAGCGCGGCCCCGAGCCGGTCGTCACGCAGGCCGTGACGACTGCGCAGCAGATGGTGTCGCAACCGGCGGTGCAACCCGTACAGGTCCCGGCGAACCCCGCGCACCAGGAGAACCCGGTCGGCACGGCGCCCGCCGAGCCGGCGGCCAGCGAGGTGCCGGCGCACTGGGTCGAGGTCACCGCTCCCATCGTCGGCACGTTCTACGCCTCGCCCGCTCCCGACGCTCCCGCCTATGTCAAGGCAGGCGACCGGGTCGAGCCCGGAGCGGTGTTGTGCATCATCGAGGCCATGAAGCTCATGAACGAGATCGAGGCCGAGACCTCCGGCGTGATCCGGCAAGTGCTGGTGCGCAACGAGGAGCCCGTGGAGTACGGCCAGGTGCTCTTCCGCATCGAGCCGGCCTGAGGCTCGGGGACCAGCGCCGTGTTTCGCAAGATCCTGATTGCGAACCGAGGCGAGATCGCCCTGCGCGTGCTGCGCGCGGCGCGCGAACTCGGCATGCAGACGGTCGTGGTGTACTCGCAGGCCGACGAGAACTCGTTGCCGGTGCTGCTCGCCGACGAGGCCATCTGCATCGGGCCTGCGCCGGCTGCCGCGAGCTACCTCAACGTCCGCAACCTGCTGTCCGCGGCGCTCGTAACGGGCGCCGAGGCGATCCATCCCGGGTACGGCTTCCTGGCCGAGAACGCGGAGTTCGCCGAGAAGTGCGAGGAGCACAACCTGGTGTTCGTCGGGCCCCGTGCCGAGAACATCCAGCGCATCGGCGACAAGGCGGCGGCCCGGCTGCTGGCCGAGGAGGCCGGCGTGCCGATCACGCCGGGCTCGGAACCGCTGAAGGCTTTGGACGCGGCCCGGTCGTCGGCCGAGCGCATCGGGTTCCCGCTCATCCTCAAGGCATCGGCAGGGGGCGGAGGGCGCGGCATGCGCGTCGTCCACAGTTTCAACGACCTCGAGCGCCAGTTCGTCAACGCGCAGGAGGAGGCGCGGGCCGCGTTCGCCAATCCCGAGCTCTACATGGAGAAGTACCTCGAGGAGCCCAAGCATATCGAGGTGCAGGTCTTCGGCGACGGCCAGGGCAACGTGATCCACTTCTTCGAGCGCGACTGCTCGATCCAGCGGCGCTACCAGAAGATGCTCGAGGAAGCGCCCAGCATCGTCGACGACGATCTTCGCGGGCGTATCACCGATGCGGCGGTGAAGCTCGCGCGCCACATCGAGTACCGGGGCGCGGGCACCTGCGAGTTCCTCGTCGACCGCGACGGCAACTTCTACTTCAGCGAGATGAACACGCGCATCCAGGTCGAGCACCCCGCCACCGAGATGATCACCCGCTTCGATCTGGTGCAGGAGCAGTTCAGGGTGGCGGCGGGGATGGGGCTCTCGCTGGCCCAGGACGACGTGCGCGTGGAGGGCCACGCCATCGAGGTGCGGGTCACGGCGGAGGACCCCGATCACGACTTCCGCCCATCGGCGGGCACCATCAGCGACGTCCACTGGCCCGGCGGGCCGGGAATCCGGGTCGACTCGCACGTCTACGCCGGCTACCGCATCCCCCCCAACTACGACAGCCTCATCGCCAAGATCATCGCCTGGGCTCCGACGCGGCAGGAAACCATCGCGCGCATGGAGCGTGCCTTGCGCGAGACCGTCGTCGAAGGCGTCAAGACCACCGTGCCCTTCCACCTGAAGGTGCTCGACAACGCCTTCTTCCGGCGTGGCGCGGTCTACACCAACTTCATCGCCCGAAGGATGTCCCCGTGACCGAGGGCCCCGACCTCGAGATCGCTCCGGACGTGCTCTACGGCATCGCCCAGCTCGCCCTCGACGAGATCGAGGGGTTGCGGGCCATCGTGCCCCCGGCGCGGGTCGGCGAGTTCCTGAGCGGGCGCCGTGCGAAGGGCATCCAGATCGAGCGCGAAGGCGCGGACGTCTACGTCGATCTCCGGGTGGCGGTCGCCTACGGCGTGGAGATCCCCGCCGTGGCGGCGCGGGCGCAGACGTCGGTGCGGGAGGCGGTTGCGTCGATGACCGGATTGAAGGTCCGGAGCGTGAACGTCAACGTGGAGAGCGTCGATCCGCCTGAGGGACCGCCCGGTGGCTAGACACAAGGCACGCGAGCTGGCGTTCCGCACCCTGTTCCAGTCCGAACGTGGAGGCACCCCGGTCCTCGACGTCTGGCATCAGGTCCGCGAGGAAGCGCTCGAGGAGCCCGAGTCAGAGGCGGACGCGGCCTACGGTGAGGGCCTGGACACCCCGTCGCTCGACTTCGCGCAGACCCTGGTGCGCGCCTACGCCGAGCACAGGGACGAGGTCGACGGCGAGCTGGCCGGGCTGGTGAGTGGCTGGAGCTTCGGCCAGATGGCGCAGACCGACCTCAACGTGCTGCGCCTGGCCGTGACCGAGATGCGCTACGGCCCTCCGGGACCTCCAGAGGTCGCGATCGAGATGGCCGTCCGGCTCGCCAAGAAGTTCGGCGGCGAGGAGTCCGGGCGATTCGTCAACGGCGTGCTGGCCAAGCTGTTCCGGCGCCTGGCCGGCGAACGAGCATGAGATGAGGTCACAGGTGGCGGCGATCAGGCTCGACGGCAAGGTGGTCTCGGCAGCAGTGGCCGAGCGGCTCCGGGAGACGGTGGCGGGACTCCCCTTCACGCCCAAGCTGGTGTTCGTGCGCGTCGGCGAGGACCCCGCCAGCGCCTTCTACGTGCGCTCCAAGGAGCGCATGGCCAAACGCGTGGGCGTGGTGTCCGAAACGCACGTGCTGCCCGTCGGGACGTCCCAGGTGGCCCTCGAGGGGCTCATCGCCGACCTGAATGCCGAGGCCGAGGTCGACGGCATCCTGCTCCAGCTACCGCTGCCCGCGGGCCTCGTCGCGCAGCCCGCGCTCGATCTGATCGACCCCGACAAGGACGTCGACGGTCTGCACCCGTTCAACGTCGGCAGGCTCTGGACCGGCCGTCCCGCCCTGGCCCCCGCCACACCCAGGGGGCTCCTGGCGCTGCTGGACCACTACGGGGTCGAGATCGAAGGACGGCACGTCGTGATCGTCGGGCGCTCGAACCTGGTGGGGCGGCCCGCGGCGGCGCTGTTCCAGCACCGCAACGCGACCGTGACCATGGCGCACTCGCGCACCCGCGACCTGGGCGTCGTCGTCGGCCAGGGCGACATCGTGGTGGCCGCGGCGGGCCGCGCGCGTATGATCACCAGGTCGATGGTCAAGCCAGGGGCGGCCGTACTCGATGTAGGGATGACGCGCGAAGAGCAGGGCATCGTGGGAGACGTCGCGCCGGACGTCGCCGAGGTGGCCGGCCACTTGACGCCCATGCCGGGAGGCACCGGGCCGATGACGGTTGCCATGGTCATCGACACCACCGTAGAGGCGGCCCGGCGCAGGCGTTCGAGCGGATGAGCACGGTCCTGTCCAACGGCACCCTCCTGACCGCGCTGGTCGCCACGGGAGCCGCGCAGATCCTGAAGGTCCTGCTCGTCGTCGTGACGGAGCGGCGGCTGGCGCTCGGACGGCTCCTCGAGACCGGCGGGATGCCGTCGTCGCACACCGCGGCCGTCACCGCGCTCGCGACGTCGCTGGGCTTGCGTTTCGGCTGGGGGAGCCCGCAGTTCGCCATCGCGGCGGTCTTCGGCGGGATCGTGATGTACGACGCCACCGGCATCCGGCGTGCGGCCGGCGTGCAGGCCGAGCTGATCAACGATCTGGTGCAGGAGCTCGCCCACCTGTTCGACGAGGGCTTCCAGCCGCAGGCGCTGAAGACGCTGCTGGGGCACACCTACCCCCAGGTGCTGGTGGGGGCGCTGGTCGGGATCACGACCGCCTTGCTCATCGCCCTGTGAGCGAACCGGCCCGGGGGCCGGAGTGGTGCGTACGTTCGGAGCGCGCGACCACGGCGATGCGGACCTGCGTGGCCCCTGCTGCCAGCAACGCGGCCCGACAGGCCGATGCCGTCGCGCCGGTGGTGAGGACGTCGTCGACCAACAGGACGCGTGCGCCGGGGGCGGGATCGCTGCGGAAGGCGCCGCGCACGTTGCGTAGGCGCTCCTCCCGCGGCAGCCGCGCCTGCGACCGCGTGGCGCGCGTTCGCGCCAGCAGCGGGCGGCAGGGCACCTGCAGCGCAGCGGCCGCCCGGCGGGCGAGCAGGAGCGCCTGGTCGAAGCCGCGCCGCCGTCGTCGGGAGGGGTGTAGCGGCACGGCGCACACGACCGTGGGGCGCCAGCCGGCTCCCGCCACCTCGCCCGCGAGACGCTCGCCCAGCCAGGCGGCGAGGCGCGTGGCGCCCCGGTACTTCAGCGCGCGCACCGCGCGCCCCAGCGGCCCCGCGTAGGGGCCGAGCCACAGCGTGTCGCCCAGCCGTCCGGGCCGCAACGCGCGCCGGCGGCAGGGTGCGCAACAGCCCTTCCGGCCGGCGGACCGTGCGCGGCATGCGGGGCAGGGGAGGAGCGCGCCGATGGTGCCGGAGAAGACCGCGTCCGCGCCGGCACGGAGCATCTGGAGGCGAACCGACACACGACAGCCTAGCCGTCTACGCTGCGAACGCGCGGCAGGGCTGGGCGGCGACCCCGAAGGAACCGGGCCGCAGCCGGGGGTTCAGGTGGAGCGGAGCGCCAGCGAGCGCAGGAGCGTCTCGAGGTCGCGGGCGGCCTGCTGGCCCGGGAGCCGCCCTAAGGCTTCGGAGAGGTTCTCCAGCCCACGGCGCGCGCGCTGCTCGGCCACACTCTGGGCGTAGGCGAGCGAGCCGTGCCGCTCGATCGCCTCGAGCACGTGCCGGATGCCCTCGGGGCGCTTGGCCTCACGGGGTACGGCCAGCACGTCCACGACCTCGTCGCGCTCACTGCGCGAGGCGTGTGCCAGCAGGTGCGCGAGGATGAGGGTGCGTTTGCCCTCGTACAGGTCGCCGGCGAACTCCTTGCCGTAGGCGACGCCGGGCGTCAGGTTCAGGACGTCGTCGCGGATCTGGAAGGCGACGCCCAGATCGGTCCCGGCGACCTCGAAGCCCTCGGAGGGGGGGACGCCCGCGCAGGCGGCTCCCAGCCGAAGGGGGCAGACGACCGTGTAGTACGCCGTCTTGAGCGTCACCATGGTCAGGTAGTCGTCCTCGGTAACGTCGAATCGACCCGACGCGATCCAGCTCAGGTCGAGATGCTGCCCCTCGGCGGTGCGCTCGATCATCCATAGGAACTCTTGCAGCACCGCTTCGCGATCGAGACCGCCCCGGGACCCGGGAGGGAGCGACATCAGGAGTCGCCACATCGCAACGTGCAGGGCGTCACCGACGTTGATCGCGACCGGCGTGCCGACGAGCCTGTGCAGGGCGGGCTGCCCCCGGCGTTCCTCCGAGTCATCCTCGATATCGTCGTGGACCAGCACCCAGTTCTGGAAGAGCTCGACCCCGGCTGCGGCGGTGAACGCCGCGTCCTCGTCGCCGTCATGAGCGCGGGTCGACAGCACCACCACCTGCCCCCGGAGCGTCTTGCCGGCACGCTCCGGGTAGATGCGCTGCAACTCCACGAACCGTTGCAGCTCGGGGTGGCCGTGTCCCTCGGGTAGGGCGGCCAGGACGCGCTGCCGGATGCGCGAGGGTAGGTCTCTCGCGGATGCGCCCGTCACGGTGTCGCCTCGCTGGCGGGCCGATGCGTGGGGAGCACCGGCCTCAGGGCCGGCGGATGCAGGCCTTGAAGTGTCCCGGGCTCACCTCTTCGAGCGGCGGCACCACGTGGGCACAGTCGTCCACCGCGATCGGGCATCGGGTCCGGAACACGCAGCCCGAAGGCGGATTGATGGGGCTCGGGATGTCGCCCTGCAAGATGACGCGCTCGCGCTTGATGGTGGGATCCGGGATGGGCACGGCGGACAGCAGGGCCTCGGTGTAGGGGTGGACCGGGTTGGCGTACAGGTCCTTCGACGGCGCGACCTCCATGACGCGGCCCAGGTACATCACCACTACGCGGTCGCTGATGTACTCCACCACGCCCAGGTCGTGGGCGATGAACAGCAGCGTCAGGCCCAGCTCCTCCTTGAGATCCTGGAGGAGGTTGACGACCTGTGCCTGAATCGACACGTCGAGCGCAGACACCGGCTCGTCGGCCACGATGAACTGCGGGTCGACGGCGAGCGCGCGGGCGATGCCGATGCGCTGGCGCTGTCCGCCCGAGAACTCGTGCGGGTAGCGTCGCATGTGGTTCGGGGACATGCCGACGCGGTCGAGCAGATCGGCGACGCGCTGCTCCTTGGTCCTGCCACGCGCGAGATTGTGGATCGTCATGGCCTCGCCGATGATGTCGCCCACCGACATGCGCGGGTTCAGGCTGGCGAAGGGGTCCTGGAAGATGATCTGCATCTCCTTGCGGTAGTCCCGCATCTTCGACTTGGGGAGCTTGGTGATGTCGACGCCGTTGAACAGGATCTCGCCCTCGGTCGGTTCGATGAGGCGCAGGATGCTGCGGCCGGCGGTGGTCTTGCCCGAGCCGGACTCTCCCACCAGGCCGACGACCTCGCCCTTCTTGATCTCGAACGACACGTCCTCGACGGCCTTGACGTTCGCCACGACGCGCGAGAAGATACCCCCGAGGATCGGGAAGTACTTGCGGAGATTGCGGACGTCGAGGAGGTTGTCCTTGGCGTCGCGGATCGCTTCCGATGCGGCGCGGGTCGTCGACGAGGTCATGCCACCATCTCCTGCTTGAGGTCGAGGTCCTTCCAGCGGATGCACCGCACCATGTGGCCGCCGCCGGTGTCCTCGAGTGCCGGAATGGCCTGCTTGCACTCGTCGGTGGCGAAGCGGCAGCGCGGGTGGAAGGCGCATCCTTCCGGCAGGTAGAGCGGGTTGGGGACGTTGCCGGGGATCGCCTCCAGGCGGTCCTGGTGCTCGGCTGCGCGGTCGACGCGCGGGATGGAGTTCATCAGGCCCAGCGTGTAGGGCATCTGGGGCCGCGCGAAGATGTCGTTCACGTCGCCCTCCTCTACGGCCCGGCCGGCATACATCACCACCACGCGGTCGGCCATCTCGGCGACGACGCCGAGGTCGTGCGTGATGAAGAGGATGGACATGCCGATCTCGCGCTGCAGCTTGCGCATCAAATCGAGGATCTGCGCCTGGATCGTGACGTCGAGGGCCGTGGTGGGCTCGTCGGCGATGAGCAGCTTGGGCCCGCACGACAGCGCCATGGCGATCATCACGCGCTGACGCATCCCGCCAGACATCTGGTGTGGATAGTTCTTGACCCGCTTGCCGGGCTCGGGGATGCCGACGAGATCGAGCATCTCGACGGCCACCTTCATGGCATCACGGTAGCTCTTGCCCTGGTGCAGGACGATGGCCTCGGCGATCTGGTCGCCCACCGTATACACGGGGTTGAGGCTCGTCATGGGCTCCTGGAAGATCATGGAGATGTCGTTGCCCCGGATGCGCCGCATGTCGCGCTCGCTCTTGCGGGCCAGATCCTGGCCCTCGAACAGCATCTGACCGGAGGCGATTCGTCCCGGAGGGGTGGGGATGAGGCGCATCACCGAGAGGCTGGTGACGGACTTGCCGGAGCCGGACTCGCCCACCACGGCAAGCGTCTCGCCCTTGTCGAGGTGGAAGCTCACCCCGTCGACGGCTTTCACGACGCCTTCGTCGGTGTCGAAGTAGGTCTTGAGGTCCGTGACCTCGAGTAGCCGGTCGGAACTAGGCATCAGCGCGTACACTCCTCACGAGGTTCGATTCTACCCGAATGCGCCGGGACCAGACGGGACGCGAACCCCCGTCCGGGACGCGGTGGATCCCACGCAAGATGGTGAGACGCGGTCGCGCCCAGGGAGATACCCCCGTTGCAAGGAAATAGTCGGTGCCCACCTGCGGGCGCTCCCGAATCCGGAAGGTCCGCGTCGCGGCGGTGCCGACTGGTTCAGCCCGGTAGGAGCGCGTGCGCTCCCGTGACCGAGCGTACCGCGCGGGCCCGAGGGTCGAGACGCGCTCCGAAGGGGCGCACCTCGCTCGCACCTGCGCGCAGGTCCACGCGACAATATAGCGCCGACGCGCGCAGGTCAAATGCTCTGCGCCCCTTCGCGGCGGCACGTCCGGGGTGCGCCGCGCCCACCGTCATCGCCGACTCTTGGGGTCGAACGCGTCCCGGAGGCCGTCGCCCAGCAGGTTCCAGGTGAGCACCGCGACGAAGATGGCGACGCCGGGCGTGAAGATCCACCAGCGGTCGCCCAGGCCGGTGACCCCGGCGAACGACTGCGCCGTCGACAGCATCAACCCCCAGCTCGTGGACGGCGGCTGGATCCCCAGGCCGAAGAAACTGAGCACCGACTCCGCCAGCGTGTACTCGGGTATCTGGATCGACAGCGAGATGATGATGAAGCTCAGGGTCTGTGGCAGCAGGTGGCGTGTGATGACGCGCATGTTGCTCGCCCCGAGGGCCTTTGCGGCGACGGTGAAGTCGCGCTCGCGCAGGCTTAGCACCTGGCCCCGGACCGCGCGCGCGATCTGCCCCCAGCCGATCACCGAGAGCGCCACGATGATGAGCATGAACTGCGTGGTGGACGGCAGATGGAGGGGGTAGAAGATCGCCGAGAGGGTGAGCAGCAGGAACAGGAAGGGAATGGCCGAGAGCGCCTCGACGAAGCGCAGGATGATCTCGTCGAGCCAGCCACCGTAGAAGCCCGCCAGGCCACCCATGATCATGCCGATCACGATGGCCACCGCGCTGGCCAGGATGCCGATGGTGAGGCTGATGCGGGCCCCGAACATGAGTTTGCCGAAGACGTCGGCACCGAGGTCGTCGGTGCCCAGAAGGTGGATCTTGGCCTGGTCGCCGGCGTCGGCGACCCCGAACAGGTGCAACGTGGCCCACGGCCGGATCCCGAGCACGTGGCGGAGCTGGACCGGGATCAGGTTCACCGGGAAGGGCACGTAGCGGTCGCGCAGGCCCGTGCGGTGGACGAACAGCTTCAGCGGGTAGCGCGTCGACGTGTCGGTCGTCCATATCGACTCGAAGGTCTGCATGTCGATGGTCTTCTTCATGCCGTAGATGAAGGGCCAGGTCAGGTTGCCCTGCGGATCGAGGAAGTGCACCACGGTCGGCGGCTCGAACGTGGCGTTGGGGTTGATGTCGTGTTCGGGGTAGGGAGCCATGAAGTCGGCGAACGCCGCCAGCAGGTACATGATCCCCAGGATGACGAGCGCGATGCGCGCCATGGGGTGCTTCTTGAACTGCTGCCATGCGATCGTGGTGAGGCTGGCGCCCTGGACCACGGTCGGCCCGCCCTTGGTCTGGACCGCTGCTTCCTCCCGCTCGACACGCTCCACGTCAGTACCGGATCCTGGGGTCGATCATGGCCAACGCCAGGTCGGACAGGAGGTTGCCGACCATCAGCAGCAGGGTCAGGATGGTGAGCAGCGCCATCACCACATAGACGTCCTGCGCGAAGATCGAGCTGATGAACAGCGGCGTGATGCCGGGCCAGCCCGTGACGTACTCGACCGACCCAGCGCCCGACACCAGGCCGGGCAGCGTGGAGCCGATGATGGCGACGATCACCAGGATGGCGTTGCGCAGCGCATGCTTGACGTTCACGGAGCGCTCCGACAGGCCCTTGCAGCGCGCCGTGCGGATGTAGTCCTGGCTCAGCACCTCCAGCATCTCGCCGCGCATGACGCGGCTGACGAACGCCAGCGACGAGAGCGTCAACACCAGCACCGGTCCGATCAGGTGCCACCCGACGTCGAGGATCTGATGGAGCGGACCGTAGCTGCTGAAGTCCGTGCTGGTCATGCCGCCGGTGGGGATGAGGAACCAGTGGTAATGATGGAACCACTGCACGCTGAACGCCAGCACGATGAGCGCCAGGAAGAAGTTGGGCACCGCCAGCCCCAGCAGGCTGAAGACGGTGAGGAAGCGGTCGGCCAGCGAGTACTTGTGGAGCGCCGAGTACACGCCGATGGGGATGGCGATCGCGAAGGCCAGGACGGTGGCCGGGACCAGCAGCACCATGCTGTTGCGCATCAGCGGCAGGATCAGCGCGGTGACGCTGGCCTTGCTCGTCATGCTCGTCCCGAGGTTGAAGTGCAAGATCAGATTGCGCAGCCAGTACAGATAGCGGATGTACCAGGCCTGGTCGAGCCCGAGCAGTTGCCGGATCCGCTCGGCCTTGTTGGGGTCGACCTGGTCGAAGGCGAACTGCGTCGCGAAATCGCCGGGGGCCGCCTGGATGATGCCCCAGGCCAGGAAGGTCGCGATGATGAACGTTGGGATGAGGTTGAACAGCCGGCGAACGATGAACGGCAACATCGTGTAGGGGGGCCTCCGGGGTCGGTTACCGGTGCGCGCCCCGACGACGGGGGGACGCTTGCCCGGGAGTCGATGGCGCATTGTATGCCAGATGCACACACGGTCGGCCGAGAGGTTCTCCGACAGGCGTCGGGGGCCCCGGCCGATAGGCCGGAGCCCCCGACGCCGCCTGCTTCGGAATCGACGAACGGACCTAGTTCGCCGCGGTGAGCAGCTCCCGGTAGTTGCCCGGGTTGTACGGCGACTGGATGCTGTTGGCGTCGAGCGCCGACTTGGGCCAGGTGTTGCCCAGGTCGGTGTAGAAGCTGAAGGCCTGGCTGATCAGCGGCGTCAGCGGCAGCCACTCGCGCATCAGCGCGGCGCGCTGGTTGTAGAGGTCCACGCGCTTCTGCAGGTCGAGGGCCGCGTTCATCTCGACGGTGTACTGGCCCATCAGGATCTCCCAGGACTGCAGGTCGGTCTTGCTCTTGTTCCAGGCGTTGAGGTTGGTGCCCGGGCGCAGGCCGTTGTCGAAGCTGGGGTTGTCGACGTCGCCGCCGGCGAGGCCCCAGATCTGCGCGTCGTAGTTGACCTTGCGGCCCTTGGCGGGGTCGAAGTCGGTGCTGGTGCCCACGATGGAGTTGGCCCAGATCTGGGTCGAGACCTCACGCGGGTTGATCTTCACGCCGTAGGGGGCGACGGTCTGCGCGATGACCTGCGCCTCCTGGCCGCGGCGGGTGTTGCCGCTGTTGTACTGCAGGTCGAACGAGACCTTGCAGCCGGTGGTGGGGTTGGTGAGCACGCCGTCGGCATCCTTCTTCGTGAAGCCGATGTTGTGCAGCAGCTGCACGCCCTGCTCGGGATCGAACGCGAAGGGCTTGAGGTTGGGCGCGTCGAAGGGCTTGGCCGCCTCGGTGTTCCAGTCCTTGGCCGGGAAGCCCAGACCGCCGAGGGCGGCGTTCACGAGCGCCTTGCGGTCGATCATGTCGCTGATGGCGCGGCGGAAGTAGACGTTCTGGAACATGTCCGCCTTGCACTTGTCGGTGTTGTTGAAGTTGTAGGTGATGAAGTCGACGGCGCTGCTGGGCCCGATGTTGGCGTACAGGTCGCCCTTGATGGTGCCCTTGTCGAGCGCGTCCTTGACGGCCTTGACCTGGTCGAGGTTGACCGGCCAGTAGAAGTCGGACTGCCCCGTCACGGCGCGGCTGAGCACCTGGTTGGCGTCCTTCACCAGGGTCACGTTCCAGGTGTCGGGCCCCGGGACGCCGTTGCCGCCCGCGGTCTTGACCTGTTCGGCGTACTGCGGGTTGCGCACCAGCACCACGCGCTCGCCGGCACGGAACTCCTTGAGCATGTAGGGGCCGCCGGAGACGATCTTGCTGACGTCGGCGTCGACGCCCCACAGCGCCTTGACGCCGTCGGCGCCCTTCGCCTGGTACACCGGCATGAAGATGTGGGCGGGGATCAGCCCGTTCACGGACACGCAGTCGTTGTTGGCCAGGGCGTTGACCTGCGGCTCGGGCAGCGTGATCTCGTACTGGTACTTGCCCAGGATCTTGAGCTGGACCTTCTTGTCGCCCACGACCGAGCAGGAGTAGTTGTTCGACTCCACCTTGGGGTCGCCCACGATCTCCCAGGTGGCCTTCACGTCGTCGGTGGTCATCTCGACGCCGTCGGACCACTTCCAGCCCTTGCGCACGGTGACGATGAACTGCTGGTCCTTCTTGAGGACCTGGATATCCTTGGCCCAAGCCATGTTGTAGCTGCCGTCGGGCTTCTGGAACGAACGGTTGCCGATCCAGTCGCGGTAGATGGCCGCCGGGCCGGCGTACATCCCGATGATCGCGGCCTCGTTGGCGCTGGACGTGAGCACGGGGTTGAGGGTGGTGATGTCGCCGAACAACGTTTCGTTGACGGTGCCGCCGCTCTTCAGCGAGGGCGCGTACTCCTTCGGCCAGGTGAACGTCTCGACCTGTGCGGTGGCCACGGCCAGAAGCGCTGCCGCAACGACGAACAACAGAGTTCGCTTCACTGACATACCTCCTCGGGGAGATGCGAATGGCTGGACCGCGGGAAACCCCGCAGGGAGCCTGCTCATCCGTTGGAACTACGTCTGCAAGACTACCCGCTGATCCCCGGATGCATCAAGAGGAGTTCTCATGCAGGGCTCGGTCGCGGCCCTTCGCGCGTCGGCGAGCACCCTCGGGCCGGGCCCCCGGAGGGCCGGCCCGCGCGCTTCCACGGGACCTCCCGCCCCGCCACCGGTCCCGGTGGCGACGGCCGGGTCCACTTCGGGTGGGGGCTCTGCTGGGCGGGGGTTCTGCTTCAGGCCCGGGGGATGACCTGCAGCGCCAGGGCCAACACGCCCCAGACGATGCCGAGCCAGATGGTGAGACGATGCAGCCCGCCGGCGGTGCCGCCCATCGTCCCGAAGTCGCCGCCCCCGCCGCCGCCCAGCGCGTCGCCGAGGCCCGACTGCTTGGGCTCCTGCATCAAGATGACGACGGTCACGAGGACCGAGTCGAGAACGAACAGTATGAACGCAATCCAGAACATGCTTCCTCCGCGGCGAACGGGCGGCGGGCCCGGAAAGCCCGCCGATCTCTCACGCCGAATCCAACGGCTAGGTGGTGCCGAGAGCGGGACTCGAACCCGCACGGGTTGCCCCGGTAGATTTTGAGTCTACTGCGTCTACCGATTCCGCCATCTCGGCGCGGGCAGGCGACCCACGTCGCCCGCACCCAAGCGTAACGGTAGGGGACCGTGGCAGGCAAGGGCCCGCGTCGGGTCGTTCGCGCCGCCGGGGCCCACCGTGCTCAGCGCTCGGCGCGGTCGGCGGACCCCTCGACGCGCAGCAACGTCTCGCCCACGGTGTCGATCAGCATGCCTAGGCTGCCGGCGATGAACAGCCAGGTGCCGGCCACCTTGAGTCCCGCGAACAGGAAGAAGATGCTGCCCACGAAGAAGGTGGTGTTCCCGACGAGGCCGAGCCCCGTATGGATCCAGGGGTAGTCCTGGGCGATGCGGCGCAGCAGAACGAGGTGCGGCAGGCCGGCGATCCTGCGGAGGACGCTCATGTGCGGAGCCGTGTCATGCTCCCTCCTTCCGGGCGCCCTCACGCGGCCCGGCGACGCACCCACACCCCTTCGGCGGCCGGTGGTACAGTACGCGCGTCGCACGGCCGCCGGCCGCAGCCGTCGGGCACCGTGCGCCCCCAGGATTACCATGACCATCGCTGTTGTCCGTTTCCCAGGCAGCAACTGTGACGACGACGCGCGCCATGCGTTCGAGTTCGTCCTCGGCGCTCCGGTGCGCTTCGTGTGGCACCGCGACACCTCGCTCGGCCGCGCGGACGCCGTGGTGCTGCCCGGCGGCTTCAGCTTCGGTGACTACCTTCGCGGGGGCGCGTTGGCGGCGCTCAGCCCGGTGATGGAGGCCGTCCGCGCCTTCGCGCGCCGGGGAGGCCCCGTCCTGGGGATCTGCAACGGCTGGCAGATCCTCACCGAGGCCGGGTTGTTGCCCGGTCAACTGGCGCGCAACCCGTCACTCCACTTCCTGTGCCAGGACGTGTACCTCCGCGTCGAACGCAACGACCTGCCGTTCACGCGACGCTTCGCGCGCGGCCAGGTGCTCCGTCTCCCCATCGCGCACAACGAAGGGCGCTTCTATGTCGATGACGCCAACCTCGAGCGCCTCGAGGGCGACGGCCGGGTGGTCTTCCGCTACGTCGACGCGCAGGGCGACGCCACTCCCGGAGCCAACGTCAACGGCAGCATCCACGCCATCGCGGGCGTGGTCAACGAGTACGGCAACGTGCTCGGCATGATGCCCCATCCGGAGCGAGCGGTCGAGCCCCTCCTGGGCTCGGTCGACGGCGCGGAGTTGCTCCGCGGCATGCTGGAGCACCTGCACGAAGGAGCGGCGAGGACGTGAGCGCACGCTTCCTCGCCCCGCAGCCGCCCGGGTGGAGGATCCGATGACGACGAGCCTTCGGGCCTCGGCAGCCACGTTCGGTCTCAGCGAGGCCGAGTTCGACGATGTCGTGGAGCGGCTCGGCCGCGAGTCGAACGTGCTCGAAGCCGGCGTGTTCGGCGCCCTGTGGAGTGAGCATTGCGGCTACAAGAACTCCCGTCCGCTGCTGAGGCGCCTGCCGACGGCCGGCCCGCAGGTGCTCCAGGGTCCCGGGGAGAACGCCGGCGTCGTCGACATCGGCGACGGCTGGGCGGTGGCGTTCAAGATGGAGAGCCACAACCACCCCAGCGCGGTGGAGCCGGTCCAGGGGGCGGCCACCGGCGTGGGCGGGATCCTCCGCGACATCTTCGCCATGGGCGCACGGCCGGTGGCGGTGCTGGACTCCCTGCGCTTCGGCGAGCCGACGGAGGCCCGCAACCGTTACCTCCTCGCGGGCGTGGTGCACGGCATCGCGCTCTACGGCAACGCCATCGGCGTCCCAACCGTCGGGGGCGAGATCGCGTTCGATCGCTGCTACCAGGACAACCCGCTGGTGAACGTCATGGCGCTGGGTTACCTGCGCCACGACGAGCTCAAGCGCGGCACGGTCGGCGACGTGGGCAACACGATCATCTACGTCGGTTCGAAGACCGGGCGGGACGGGCTCGGCGGCGCCGTGTTCGCATCGGCCGATCTGAGCCGGGCCTCGGACGCCGACCGGCCGGCCGTGCAGGTCGGCGACCCGTTCATGGAGAAGCTCCTGCTCGAAGCGTGCCTGGAGGCGTACGCCCGGGGCCTCGTCGCCGGCGTGCAGGACATGGGCGCGGCGGGCCTGAGCAGCAGCGTGGCCGAGATGGCCCAACGCGCCGGGCTGGGCGTCGAGCTCGACCTCGACCGGGTGCCCCGGCGGGAGGGAGGGATGAGCGCGCTCGAGGTGATGCTCTCGGAGTCGCAGGAGCGCATGCTGCTGAGCGCCACGCCGGGGCGGGAACGGGAGCTGCTGGAGTTGCTCGAGCGCTGGGAGCTCGATGCCCACGCCATCGGCGTGGTGCGCGACCACGGCCGGCTGCGGTTGTTCGAGGGCCGGCGCCTCATCGGTGACCTGCCGGTGGAGGCCCTCAACGAGCCCCCCACCTACACCCGTCTGGGCGTGGAGTCCGCCGAGGTGGTGGCGCTGCGTGAGCGCAGCATCGACGTGCCGGAGACCTCCGACCCGGCGGGGGCCCTGCTGACGCTGCTCTCGAGCCCCACCATCGCCAGCAAGCAAGCCGTTTTCCGCCAGTACGACCACCAGGTCATGACCAATACCGTGGTGTTGCCCGGACGGGGCGACGCGGCCGTGTTGCGCGTGAAGGGGAGCCCGCTCGGGGTCGCGGCCACGGTCGACTGCAACGCCCGCTACGTACGCCTCGATCCGCGGCTGGGCGCCGCCCACGCCGTCGCCGAGGCCGCGCGCAACCTCACGTGCGTGGGCGCCACCCCGCTGGGCGTCACGGACAACCTGAACTTCGGCAACCCGTACCTCCCCGAGGTCTACTACCAGCTCGAGCAGGCGGTCGAGGGCCTCAAGGAGGCGTGTGTGGCGCTGGGGACCCCGGTCACCGGAGGGAACGTCAGCCTCTACAACCAGTACCGCTCCGACGACGGCTACCACGCCATCGATCCGACGCCCACGGTCGGGATGGTCGGGGTGCTCCGCGACGTCGAACGCCGGGCCGACATGGTTCTCAAGCGCAGCGGCGACGTCCTGCTGCTCGTGGGCGAAGCGGCCGGCACGCTGGGGGCGAGCGAGATGCTGGCACGACTGCACGACACCGTTGCCGGCGCGCCGCCGGCGCTCGACCTGGAGTGCGAGGCGGCCGTGCAGAAGGTGGTGCGCTCGCTCATCCAGGAGGGTCTGTGTGACACCGCGCACGACGCCGCCGAAGGCGGCCTGGCCGTCGCCCTGGCCGAGATGGCGATCGCCGGAGGGGTGGGGCTCGACGTCACCCTCCCGGTCGTGCCGGGCACGCGGGACGACGCCGTCCTCTTCGGGGAGGGCGCGGCGCGCATCGTGCTCGCGCTGCAGGCCGAGGACCACGTCGCGCGAGCGCAGGAGCGGTGCGCCCAGGCCGGCGTTCCGTGTCACCGGCTGGGGTCGAGCGGGGGCCCAGAGTTGCGCGTGCGTACCGTGCGCGGGGCGTTCGCCGTGCCCGTGACGAACCTCCGGGCGGCCTACCACGAGCCGCTTGCGAAAGCGCTAGGGTGAGGCCGATGGCCGCGACCCCCTGGGACATCCTCGGAGAGGACAAGATGCACGAGGAGTGCGGCGTGGTGGCGGCCCACCTGCCGCAGGCGAGCGATATGGCGTCGCTGCTTCACATCGGCCTGTTCGCGCTGCAACACCGCGGGCAGGAGTCGTGCGGCATCTGTGTGGCCTCGGACGACGAGATCCGCATCGAGAAGGACATGGGTCTCGTCGGCGCCGTGTTCACCGAGGACCGGCTCGAGAAGCTGCGCTTCGCGCGCGCTCGCACCGGCATCGCCCATACCCGCTACTCGACGACGGGTTCGAGCCTGCGCTTCAACGCCCAGCCCATCACGGTCCGTTCCAACAAGGGGCTGCTGGCCCTGGCCCACAACGGCAACTTCACCAACGCCAAGTCGATGCGCGCGCGCATGCTCGACGAGGGTGCCGTGTTCCAGACCACCAACGACAGCGAGGTGATGATCAACCTCATCGCCCGCTACAGTCACCTCAGCCTCCGCGACGCCACGGCGCAGGTGATGGGCGAGCTCGAGGGCGGGTTCGCGGTGGTGCTCATGGACCGTCGCCGCATCCTCGGTCTGCGCGACGCCAACGGCGTGCGCCCCCTGGTGATCGGGGAGATCGAGGGAGGCTACGTCTTCGCGTCCGAGCCGTCGGCGCTGCACGTCATGGGTGCTACCTTCCTGCGCGACGTCCGGCCCGGCGAGCTGGTGATGGCCGACGACGAGGGGCTGCACAGCTACCAGGTGCTGGCGCCGCAACCCACCCCCTGCGCCTTCGAGTGGATCTACTTCGCGCGCGGCGACTCGGTGCTCGACGGCGTGGAGGTCCACGCGGCACGCATCCGCATGGGCGAGGTGCTGGCCGAGGAAGCGCCGGTGGCGGCGGACGTGGTGGTGGGTGTGCCCGACTCGGGCCTGGCCGCAGCCATCGGGTACGCCCGCGCCTCCGGCATCCCCTACGACTTGGGGCTGTACAAGTCCCCCTATGCGGGACGCACCTTCATCCACCCCAACCAGCGCCTACGTGAACAGAAGGTGAAGCTGAAGCTCGCGCCCACCCCGTTGGTGCGTGGCAAGCGCGTGGTGCTGGTGGACGATTCGATCGTGCGCGGGACCACCTCGGGGCGCATCGTGCAGCTCCTGCGCGAGGCGGGCGCCACGGAGGTCCACTTCCGCGTGTCGAGCCCGCCCATCCGCTTCCCGTGCTACTACGGTATCGACACCGCGGCCCGCAAGGAGCTGGCGGCGGCGACCATGAGCGTCGACGAGATCCGCGACCGCATCGGTGCGGACACCCTGCACTTCCTCACGGAGCCGGGACTGGCGCGCGCCATCGCGCTCGGCAGGACCTGCCTGGCGTGCTTCGACGGCCGCTATCCTGCCGGCCATCCCGGCGAAGAGGCGGAGAAGGACGGTCTCGACGAGGAGAACACCCGGCGCGTGGAGATCGCGCCGGCCTGACGCCCGCTCAGGGGCGCGGCACGGTGCCCCGCAGGACCAGGGCGACGAAGCGGACCAGCCGGGGGAACCGCCGCCAGCGTTTGGGGTCGAGCCCGACGCGCAGCAGCCACTCGATGCCGAGCCGGCCGCTCCAGGCGGGCATGCGCCGCACCTCGCCGGCGAGCACGTCGAGCGTGCCGCCCACGCCGATCGAGACCGGTGCCCGCAGCGCGTCGGCGTTCTCCCACAGGAAGCGCTCCTGACCCGCGCCGAGGCCCGCCAGCAGCAGCTGGCAGCCGCTCGAGGCAACCTCACGGCAGACCTCGGGGACCTCGTCGGGACGCCGGAAGTAGCCGTCGCGGACCCCGACGATACGGGTGCCGTAGCGGCTCGTCACGTTGGCCGCCGCACGCTCGGCCACGCCGGGACGGCCGCCCAGCACGAACACGCTCAACGTGGGGCCCGCGGCGCGAAGGACCTCGACCGTGAGGTCGACGCCCGGCACGCGCCCGGGGAGGCCTTCGCCCTGCCGACGGGCCGCCCAGGTGATGCCGACGCCGTCGGCCACGCTGAGATCGGCGTTGCGGAGCGCCTGGTGGAGCTTCGGATCGTCGAACGCGCCCACCGCGATCTCGGGGTTGAGCGTCACGACCAGGCGGGGCCGGTCGCCGCGTGCGGCGTCGAGCACCCAGCTCGCAGCCTCCGCGAGCGTGAGCGGGTCCACCGGGAGACCGAGCAGCCACCGACGACGGCGCGTGTTCGCGGACATCAGCTGGGGCGGGGTGCGGGAGCGAACAGGTAGAGGGGCGCGCTCCCCGCACCGGGCCGGCGGCCGACCAGCCGTGGGGCCACCGTGCTGACCGAGATCTGGGCGGAGAAGGCGAGATCGCGCTCGAGCCCGACCCGCCGCAGGTCGTGCCCGGACACCGACTGCCACAGCGCCTCCATCGGATCGGGGAAGGCGCGCAGGAGGCTGAGGGTGAAGCGGGTGGCCCCGCTGCGCGCCGCGCCCGGCAGACGCTCGGAGATCATCGCCGCCAGCAGACCGGCGGCGAGCGCGTCGTCGAGGTCGGGCTCGCCCTCGAAGCCGGAGCCGACGAGGTCGATGCCCTCCAGGGCCTGCCGGGCCGCCACCTCGGCCACGGCTGCGGCGTTGTAGAACGAACCGAGCAGCACCTGGCGGGCGTCGGCGATCTGCGGCAGCCAGCGCGGGGCGTTCTCCGAGACCATCACGGCGCGCCGCCCCGTCACGTCGATGGCCGCGAGCTCAGCGGGGGAGTTCCCGTAGTTGAAGCCCTCGGCAGGCACGCCCTGGCGCTCGCCCAGCAGCAGCCACCCTTCGCGGGCGGCCGCACGCGCGCTGCGCAGGCTGGGGGTGAGCGCCAGCTCGGCGAGGCCGCGCTCGAACAGCAGCGGCGCCACCGTGCACGTCCGTAGAACGTCGACCAGGACCACGATGTCGTGGTAGGTGCCGGTGGGGGTGAGGTCGGTGTGGATGCGCATACGTTGGGGATTGCGCCGGGCGGGGCTGCGCGGGGAGCCGCGCTCACGCAAGACCGGAATTCTACCACGCGGCACGCGCGATTCCCGCTCGTGGCGTGCGTAGCACGCGACTTGCCCCCCTCGACCCGGAGGGTAAGCTGGCCCGTGCCCCGCGACGATGCGCCGCCGTCTCGTACGAGCTTCCTCGAACATTACCGGTCCGGGGACCTGGGCGAGTTCTTCGATCTCCCGGCCGGCGACGTCGACGCCGCTTTGCGGGTGCCGCGCCCCGCCGCGCGGCCCGCCCTGGCCGCCGCCCTGCGCAGACACGCGCGTGCGCTCGGTGCGCCTCGGGCCGTGTTCGACAACCTGGACCGCCTCGAGCACCCGGCGTCGCGCGCCGTCGTGACGGGCCAACAGACGGGTTTGCTGCTGGGTCCCGCCTACACGCTGTCCAAGGCGCTCACCGCGGTGAAGCTCGCCCACCGGCTGGACCGTGAGGACCGGCCGGTCGTGCCGGTGTTCTGGCTCGCCAGCCAGGACCACGACACCGCGGAGATCGACCACGCCCATCTCCTCGACGGCGAGGAGCGCCTCCACCACCTCGGTGTCGATCTCCCGGCCGACGTGGCCGCCGGACGTGTGCTGCTGACCGGCACGATGGTGGACGGCGTGGTGCAGGGCATCGACGCCCTGCGCCCGCCCGCGCCCTTCCGCGACGAGGTGGTCGAGCTGCTGCGCGAGACGGCAGCTGCGGCCACCACCTATGCCGACTGGTTCGGCGCGCTGCTCTACCGGCTGCTGGGCGACCAGGGTCTCACGCTGTTCGACCCGATGCACGCCGAGACCGCGCCGCTGCTGCGACCGGTGCTCGAGCGCGAGCTGGAGCGACCCCAGGACAGCGTCACCGAGGTCAACCGTGCCGCGCGGCGGCTGAGGCGGCTCGGCTTCGATCCGCAGCTAGGCCGCGGTGCCGACGCCACCAACCTGTTCCTCGAGGTCGACTTTCACCCCGCGCCGCGGCGGGTGTTGCTCCGGCACGATGGGCGGAACTTCCGGCTGGAGGGGCGCGTGCTCTCGGCCGACGACGTGCGCTCGCGCCTCGAGCGCGACCCCGCGGCGCTCACGCCCGCGGCCGGTCTGCGCCCGGTGGTGCAGGACACCGTGCTCCCAACGGCCGTGGTGGTGCTGGGCCCGGGAGAACTGGGCTACTTCGCGCAGCTCCGGGGCGTGTACGCACGTCACGGGGTGCCGATGCCGCTGGTGTGGCCGCGGGCCACCGCCACGCTCGTAGAGCCCCCGGTGGCGCGCATCCTCGACAAGTACGGTCTCGATGTCGCGACGTTCCAACAGGACCCCGACGGTTGTCTCGAGCGCGTGGTGCTCGAGCGGAGCGGTCACGGCGAGCGCTTCGGCGTGACCACGGACGAGGTCGAGACCGCCATGGCCCGCCTTCTCGCCTCCGTGGAGGGGATCGACCCGACCTTGCGGGGAACGGTCGAGCGGGGGCGCGGCTATCTGGAGGCCACCCTGCAGCGCCTGCGCAGCAAGACGGCGGCGGCGCTGGTGCGCGAGGACGCCATCACACGGGCGCAGTTCGCGCGCCTGCGTGCGCACCTCCTTCCGCTCGGGGAGCCCGCGGAGCGTGTGCTCAGCCCCTTCGGCGCGTTCCTCAAGTTCGGGGTCGCGCCGACGATGGCGGCGTACGGCTCGATCGGTGCCGAAGGGGCGTTCACGTTGCGCATCTGAGGCGGCGCGCCGCCTCCGGTGCGCAACGAGCTCAGGAGAGGCGCTTCAGCGAGTAGTTGGGGGCGTCCTTGGTGATGGTCACGTCGTGCGGGTGGGATTCCACCAGGCTCGCCTGGGTGATCTGCACGAAGCGTCCGGAGCTCTTGAGCGCCTCCACATCGGGTGTGCCGCAATAACCCATGGCCGAGCGGAGGCCCCCGATGAGCTGGTAGAGCATGTCCTCGACCGGCCCCTTGTAGGCGACCATCCCCTCGATGCCCTCAGGCACGTGCTTCTTCACGTCCTCCTGGAAGTAGCGGTCCGCGCTCCCGCCCGCCATGGCGCCCAGACTCCCCATCCCGCGGTAGGCCTTGTAGCGGCGCCCGTCGCGCAGGATGTCCTCGCCCGGCGCCTCGCTGGTGCCGGCCAGGAGCGAGCCCACCATGACGCTGTCGGCGCCCGCCGCCAGGGCCTTGGGCACGTCGCCCGAGAACTTGATGCCGCCGTCGGCGATGAGGGGGACGTCGGCCTCGCGCGTGAGCTCTGCGATGGCCAGGATCGCGCTGAGCTGGGGCATGCCCACGCCGGTGACCACGCGGGTTGTGCAGATGCTTCCCGGGCCCACGCCGACCTTGACCGCGTCGGCGCCGCGTGCGATCAGCGCGGAGGCGGCCTCGGGGGTGGCGATGTTGCCGGCCACGACGTCCACGTCGAAGGACTCCTTGAGGTAGACGAGGGCGTCCAGGATGCCTTGCGAGTGACCGTGCGCGCTGTCGAGCACCAGCGCGTCGACGCCCGCCTCGACGAGCGCGGCGCTGCGGGCCTCGAGGTCCTGGGAGACCCCGACCGCGGCCGCCACCCGGAGGCGGCCTAGGGCGTCCTTGGCGGCGGTGGGGTAGTCGAGCTTCTTCTGGATGTCCTTGATCGTGATGAGGCCGCGCAGGGCGTAGGCCTCATCGACCACCAACAGCTTCTCGACCTTGTGGCGACGCAGGATCTCGCGCGCGTTCTCGAGGGTGGTGCCCACGGGCACCGTCACCAGGTTCTGTGACGTCATCAGCTCGTCGACACGACGGCCGAAATCGGTTTCGAAACGCAGGTCACGGTTGGTGAGGATGCCGAGAAGCCGTCCGCTCGGATCGACGATGGGGACGCCACTGATGCGGTACTCGCTCATCAGGTGCTCGGCCTGCTCCAGGGTGGCCTCCGGCCCGAGCGTGATGTGGTCGACGATCATGCCCGACTCCGAGCGCTTGACCTTGCGCACCATCTCGGCCTGGGCATCGACCGCCATCTTCTTGTGGATGACGCCGATGCCTCCCTGGCGCGCCATGGCGATGGCCATCTTGGTCTCGGTGACGGTGTCCATCGCCGCAGACACGACGGGGATCCCGAGGTCGATCGAGCGGGAGAAGCGAGACGCCACGGCGACGTCGCGCGGAAGCACGGCGGAGTGGGCGGGAACCAGCAGTACGTCGTCGAACGTCAGCGCCTCGCCGATGATCTTGGCGGAGCGGGTGCGTTCGCGATTCGGTAGCGTCGGCGGGGTCTCGGACATGGTTCACCTCGCGGTCACGCGCTTCGCTTCGCGCGTCATTGCGACAGTATACGGGCGCCCTACGGCCGCGACGTTAGGGGCGCGGCGACGCTCAGGCGGCCGGCTCGACCAGCGCGGCAAGGGGCGCGAGCCACGTCTCCGGCAGCCGCACCGCGCGGCCCCGCCGATCGGTGGGCACGTGGACCGAGGTGCCGGTCGCCAGCGGGCCATCGTCGCCCGTCCGGGTCAGGACGTAAGCGAAGCGCAGGAGGCGGCTCCGGGCGACCCGCAGGTGCGTGTGGACGGTGATGAGGTCGTCGAAGCGCGCCGCGCGGCGATAGCGGAGCTCGAGCCCCGATACGGCCAGCGACACCCCGCTGTCCTCGATGGTGCGGTACGAGATGCCGTGCGAGCGCAGCCACTGTACGCGGCCGGCCTCCATCCACACGGGGTAGACGGCGTGGTGGGCGATGCCCATCTGGTCGGTTTCGGCGAAGCGCACGCGGACGTGCAGAACGGGGCTCTCCTCGGGCGGTCCGGCGGTCGCGGGCATGGCTCAGCTTACCGCCGACGCGTCCAGCAGCCCTTCCTCCCGGAGGCGCTCGATCACGCCCAGGTCGACGCCCGACAGGGCCAGGTCGGGCAGGTCCGCCAGGAGGCGCGGTGCCGCGGCGGCCGCGTCGAGCAGTGCGGGATGGTCGGGCGCGACCAGGGCGGGGACGAGTTCGAGGTGGAAGTGGCTGTAGGCGTGCCGTACCGCCGGCAGGCAGCGCGCGCCCTCGGGCGCCGCGGCGGTCTGCGGGAAGCCCCACAGGCCGCTCAACATCTCGTCCGGGCCGCGGCGGCGCAGCCACACGCGGTCGTCTGCGAGCGCGACCAGCGCGTAGCGCCGCCGGCGGGGCGCCGACCTTCGCGCGCGGGGGGACGGGAAGGCCTCGGGCGTGCCGAGCGCCGCCGCCCGGCAGCAGCAACTCAGCGGGCAGCGCTCGCACGCCGGCGCGCGCGTCGTGCACACCAGTGCGCCGAGCTCGATCAACGCCTCGGCGACGGAAGGCCGCGGCGCGGCCCGGGCATCGCTCCGATCGGGGTCGCCGAAGAACAGCTCCGCCAGCATACGTTCGACCTCGCGGTCGGGCGGCAGGGCGGGCCGCCCCAGCAGCCGCGCCGCCACGCGCCGCACGTTGCCGTCGACGGCGATCGTGTCGTGGCCGTACGCCAGCGCGGCGACGGCGGCCGCGGTGTAGGGGCCGACGCCGGGCAGGGACCGCAGCTCGTCGCGGGTGGCAGGGAACACGCCGTCCCGCTCCGAGACCAGCCGGCGGGCGGCCTCGTGCAGGCGCAGGGCCCGCCGGTAGTAACCGAGCCCCTGCCACAGCTTGAGGACCTCGTCCACATCGGCCGCCGCCAGGCTCCGGACGTCGGGGAAGCGGCGCATCCAGCGCTCGAAGTACGGGATCACGGCCTCGACGCGCGTCTGCTGCAGCATCATCTCGGACACGAGCACGGTGTAAGGGTCCCGCCGACCCGCCGCGGCGTGGGTCGCCGCCGGGCGCCACGGCAGGGTTCGGCCGTGCTCGGCGAACCAGCGCGCGAGGTTGCGTCTCACCCGCCCAGCCTACCGTCGGCGCCCCGGATCGGGCGGGCCTCGGCCCCGGAACCCCGGGTCTCGCGCGACGTCGCGGGCCCGCGCGGGGCGTCGCCGCGGCTGTGCCCGCGGCTCCCCGCCTTCTCGGGGAAGGGGCCCGCGCCGGGTGCTAGACTCGCGTGGGAGCACCCGTGGCTCACGGCCGTGACAAGTCGATCGGGGCGGAGTTCCATGCCCAAACGAAGTACCGCCGCGGCAACGTGCCGCGCGCGCGTGCACGGGTGGCGCCGCCGTACAAGGTGTACGCCAACCCCCGTGAGGTCGCCGCGTTGCCGGTGCCACAGCTCCGGGGCGGGTCCGGCCTGTGGACGGTGCTTTCGACCGCGCGCGACGGCGTCGCCGAGGGCGGTCGGCTCAAGCAGGCGCAGCTCTCGCAGCTGCTGTGGGGAGCGGCCGGCTTCATGTTCGGCTTCGAGCGGACGCACCTGTCGGCGGTCGGGGTCTCGAGCATCGAGACCTACGTGGTGGCCCGGGAGGTCGAGGATCTCTTCGCCGGGGTCTACCACTACAACCCGCGCGACCACACCCTGGAGCACCTGTCGACGGGCGACCCGACCGACGTCTTCACCGCCAGCCTGGTCGAGCCGGTCGATGTGGGCGCGCAGGCCGTGGCGCTGTGCTTCACCGGGATCTTCGCCCGGCATCGGGCGGGGGGAAACGGGCGCGCCTTGCGCTACCTGTGCCTGGACGTGGGGGCCGCGGCCCAGGCCGTGGTGCTGGGATGCTCCGGGATGGGGCTGGCGACCCACTTCCTGGCCGACTTCTACGACGACGAGCTCTCGGAGTTGCTCCAGGTGGACGGCCGCGGCGAGGTGCCCATCGGCATGGTGCTCGTCGGCGCCTGAACCGTACGCTTACGAATCGTAATCCGCGCCGCCATCCGGCCAACCAATCCCAAGCGGCCACGGCGCCCGGTGAGGCGAACTTCGGTGTGTAGGCCGCAGCCCCTTGGAATCGACAGGAATTCCCTTTGCCAGCGCATTTTCGAGACTTGACAGGTCTCCATGCGGGCCCGTAGTATGCCTTCCGGACGTCACCGTGCGCGCGGCGCCCGCCCCGCCCGGGATTTCCGGAGACTTTCGGAACAAAGGCGCCACGCGTGGGAATCGGACGGCGACGCGACGCGCTCCGGCCCGGCGAACGGGCCACGAGGTGAGCATGGCGATTCTCGACTGGCACATCATCGACTCGACGCTCCGCGAGGGCGAGCAGTTCGCTCTCGGGAACTTCTCCCTGGAGGACAAGATCGAGGTCGTGAAGCTCCTGGACGCCTTCGGCGTCGACTTCATCGAGCTCACCACCCCGGTGGCCTCGCCGGCCTCCCGGAAGGCGTGCGAGACGATCGCCGGGCTCGGGCTGGACGCGCGCATCCTCACGCACACCCGGGCCAACCTGCACGACGCCAGGATCGCGGTCGAGTGCGGCGTGTACGGCGTGGACATCCTGTTCGCGACCAGCCGGGAGCTGGCGAGCACCAGCCACGGTCGGAGCATCGAGCAGATCATCGAACAGAGCCTCGAGGTCATCGACTACGTCAAGGGGGAGGGGCTCAACGTGCGCTTCTCGTCGGAGGACACCTTCCGGTCGGACAAGCGCGACCTGCTCCAGGTCTACCAGGCGGCCGACCGGGCCGGCGTCGACCGGGTCGGCCTGGCCGACACCGTCGGTATCGCTACGCCCGCGCAGGTGCGTGAGCTGGTGGCCGACGTGCGTCACGCGGTGCACTGCGACATCGAGTTCCACGGTCACAACGACACGGGGTGCGCCATCGCGAACGCCTTCGAAGCGGTGCGCTCCGGCGCCACCCACGTCGACACCAGCGTCCTCGGGATCGGCGAGCGCAACGGTATCACGCCGCTTGGTGGCTTCCTCGCCCGCATGTTCACGCTCAATCCCGAGCGCCTGGCGGAGAAGTACGACCTCGAACTCCTGCCGGAGCTGGATCGCATGATCGCCCGCATGACCGGCATCGAGATCCCCTTCAACAACTACCTGACGGGCGCCTTCGCCTACAACCACAAGGCGGGGATGCACCTCAAGGCCATCTACGTCAATCCTGGCAGCTACGAGGCGATCCCGCCGCAGGCGTTCGGCGTCGACCGCCGCATGCAGCTCGGGAGCCGGCTGACCGGCCGCCATGCCATCGCCGCGCGCGCGCGCAACCTGGCGCTCGAGCTCTCCGACGAGGCGGTGCGCGACGTGAAGCGCGAGGTCAAGACCCTCGCCGACGACGGCGACGTCCCCCTGGACGAGATCGACCGGATGCTGCTCGAGGCCTTCTCGCGGGAGACGGCGGAGCACCGGCGGAGGTCGGCATGACGGACGCCCCCGTGCGCGACGGTTCCGGGCGCTGGCCGAGCGCGCTACCCGACGATCCCGGGTTCGACCTAAGCGGCCTGACGCTGGCCGAGCGCATCCTGTCGGTCAAGGCCGGCCGCAGGGTCCGCGCCGGTGAGGTGGTCGTGGTCCCGGTCGATCAGGTCATGATGGTGGACTCGATCGCGCCGAGCGCACTGCGGATCGTCGAGGAGGAGCTCGGCGGCGTGCTGCAATATCCGGAACGGGTGTCGGTGGTGGTCGACCACGTGGCACCCGCCTCCAACGTCCGGGTCGCGACGACCCAGAAGCGGCTGCGCGAGGTCGCCCGGGAGAAGGGGCTGCGGCTGTTCGACGTGGGGCGCGGCATCTGTCACCAGGTGCTGATGGAGGAGGGGCTCGCGCGCCCCGGATGGGTCGTGGTCGGATCCGACTCGCACTCCACCACCTACGGAGCCGTGTGCGCCTTCGGCACCGGCATGGGCGCCACCGACATCGCGCTGGCGATGGTGGCCGGCCGCACCTGGTTCCGCGTTCCGGAGACCGTGCGCGTCCGGCTGACCGGCGACCGACCGACCGGCGTTGCCGCCAAGGACGTGGCGCTCGAGATCGTCCGCCGGCTCACGGCCGACGGCGCCACCTACGCCAGCATCGAGATCCTGGGAGCCGGCGCGTTCGGGGCGGGGGAGCGCATGACGCTCGCCAACCTCGCCGTCGAGGCCGGGGCCAAGGTCGGGATGGTGGCGCCGGACGACGCGCTGCGCGAGCACTACCACGTGCCCGTGTGGCTGGAGGTCGACGAGACCGCGTCGGTGACGGGCACGCTCGAGATCGACCTGTCCGCTCTCGGCCCGGTCCTCAGCGTGCCGTTCCAGGTGGACAACGTGCACCCGGTCGCCGAGCACGTGGGCGTGCACGTCGACCAGGTCTTCGTCGGGACCTGCACGAACGGACGGCTGGAGGACCTGCACGAGGTCGCGGACGTGGTCCGGGGCCGCAGCGTGGCCGACGGCACCCGGCTGCTCGTCATCCCGGCTAGCGGCCGGGTGCTGGCGGACGCGCTGGCCGACGGCACCATCGCCACACTGGTGGCGGCGGGCGCCAGCATCGGCGTGCCCGGGTGCGGTCCCTGCATGGGACGGCACATGGGGGTGCTCGCCCCGGGCGAGGTCTGCGTCAGCACCAGCAACCGCAACTTCATGGGCCGCATGGGCAGCCCCGAGGCAGAGATCTACCTCGCCAGTCCCGCGGTCGCCGCGGCATCGGCCATCGCGGGGGCCGTTGCCCTTCCCGACGCGCGCGGCGGAAGGGCGGTACGCCGATGAGTGCGACCAACCGCGTGTGGCGCTTCGGTGACGCCGTCAATACCGACGACATCCTTCCGGGCAAGTACGCTCCGCTGATGGTCGGGGAGGAGGTGTTCCAGCGCTACGCCTTAGCGCACCTGCGGCCCGAGTTCGCGGCCGAAGTGGCGCCCGGTGACGTGCTGGTGGGCGGACGCAACTGGGGCCTGGGCTCGAGCCGCGAGTACGCGCCCCAGGCACTCGAGCGGCTCGGCATCGGCGCCATCGTCGCGCGCTCGTTCGCGCGCATCCACTACCGCAACCTCCTCAACCTCGGCATCCCCGCGTTCGCCGCGCCCGAGCTGGTCGACGTTCTCGAGGACGGCGACCGCGTGCGACTGGAGATCGAGCGCGGCCGCATCGTGCGCCTGAGGGAGCGCGGCGAGGAAGCGCTGGGCCTCCCCCCGGTGCCCGCCTTCCTGCAGGAGGTCCTGAGCGAGGGCTCGGTGCTGGCCTTCTACCAGAGGCACGGCCGCTTCCCGGGGGAGGACGGGTCGCCGACCGCCCCTGCCGACTGAGAGACGACCCAGGCGTGTCCGCTACGGGTCCGAGGCGGACGTACGCAGCATCGAAGCACGCGGGCCCCACCCCGCGGCGCCCCGCGCCGCTCGCGAAGGAGAACCAGGCATGCAGACGTTTCACACCCCCTACGGTCGCGTGGACGTAGACCCGGAGAACCTCACCCTCGGCGAGCTGGTCGTCACCGACGAAGGCGCCGAGCTCGAGGTGGTCGGGCTGGAGCCGCTACGTTTCGAGCCCGCCCCCGAGGAGGAAGAGGACTGGGGCGAGTAGGCTTGAGCGAGGTCGTCACCCACCCCCGGATCGCCGTCGTCTACGACCGCCTACGCCCGGAGGAGCGGATGCTCTTCGAGGCGTTCGAGCGCAGCGGCGTGCCGGTCTCACAGGTCTACGCGCCCCACCAGGCCGTGGACTTCAGCCGCTTCGAGCGCTCGCCCTTCGATGTCGTGATGGAGCGCTGCCTGTCGCAGACGAGGGGGTTGGCGTTCAGCCGTCTGTACGCGGCGGCGGGTGCGCGGGTCATCAACCGGCCGGAGGTGATCGAGACCTGCGGCGACAAGCTGGCCACCAACGCCGCGTTGGCCGCCGCCGGGGTTCCCGCCCCGCGCACCGGCGTGGCGTTCACGGCCGAGGCGGTGCTCGAGCTCTGTGAGCGCTTCGGCTACCCGGTGGTGCTGAAGCCGGTGGTGGGCTCCTGGGGACGCATGGTGTCCAAGCTCTCGGACCGCGACGCGGTCGAGGCCGTGCTCGAGCACAAGGAGGTGCTCGGGGGCCCGCAGCACAAGGTGTTCTACGTCCAGGAGTTCGTGCGCAAGCCGGGGCGCGACATCCGCGCGTTCGTGGTCGGGGACGAGGTGATCGCCGCCATCTACCGGTCGAGCGAGCACTGGATCACCAACACCGCGCGCGGCGGCAGCGCCAGCAACTGCCCGCTCACCGACGACCTGGTCGAGGTAGCGTCGGCCGCCGCCCGCGCGGTCGGCGGGGGCGTGCTGGCGGTCGACGTCATCGAGTCCGAGCGCGGACTGCTCGTAGTCGAGGTGAACCACACCATGGAGTTCCGGAACTCGGTCTCCACCACCGGGGTCGACATCCCGGCGCGGGTGGTGCGCTTCGCCGCCGAGCAGGTCGCCCTCGTCTGAAGGGGAAGCGGTAAGGCGGATAGAATGCCAGACATGCCTTCGAGCGAGCCCGCCGTCGAACACGCGTCTCGCGACGGCGACCCCCTGCGCGTGGGCATCATCGGCGCCTCGGGCTACGCCGGCGGCGAGTTCCTGAGGTTGGCGCTGGGACACCCGCGGCTCCAGGTGGTCCAGGTCACGAGCGAGCGCAACGCCGGGCTGCCCGTGCCGCTGGTGCACCCGAACCTGCGGAACGTGACGCGGCTGCGCTTCGTCGAGCTCGACGAGCTCGACGACGTCGACGTGCTGGTCTCCGGGCTCCCCCACAAGCGCTTCGCCTCGCGCTTCGAGGCGCTAGCGCCCAAGGCGTCCGTGGTGATCGACCTCTCGTCGGACTTCCGTCTGCGCGATCCCGCCCTGTACGAGCGCTACTACGGCGAGCCCCACCCGCGCCCCGATCTGCTGGGCAGCTTCGTGTACGGCATGCCGGAGCTCCACCGGGAGGCGCTGGTGGGGGCGCGTCGCATCGCCGGGGCGGGCTGCATCGCCACGGCGGCCGTCCTCGGCCTGTACCCGCTGCTGGCCGCGGGGCTCGTGGCACGGCGCGACATCGTGGTGGAGGCCAAGATCGGCTCGAGCGCGGCCGGCAACCAGCCGACCGGGTCGGGCCACCACCCCGAGCGCATGGGGGTGGTGCGCACCTACGCGCCGACCCGTCACCGGCACACCGCCGAGATCGAGCAGGAGCTGCCGGGCGACATCGCGGTGCATCTGACGGCTACCGCCGTGGAGCGGGTGCGCGGCATCCTCGCCACCGCCCACGTGTTCGTTCCGGACGGCACCAGCGAGCGCGACGTGGTCGCAGCCTTGCGCGAGCGCTACGAGGCGGAGCCCTTCGTGCGGATCGTGCAGGCGCGCAAGGGCATCCACCGCGTGCCCGACCCGAAGATCCTCGACGGCACGAACTGGGTCGACCTCGGCTTCGAGATGGATCGGGACAGCGGCCGTGTGGTCCTCATGAGCGCCATCGACAACCTCGTCAAGGGCACCGCCGGGCACGCTCTGCAGGCCCTCAACGTGGCGATGGGGTGGGACGAGACCCTGGGGCTCACCTTCCCCGGGCTCCACCCGTGAGCGCCCCGACGGCCGGCGGCGGGACGGAGCCGATGCCGCCGCGCCGCGCTCCGATTGGGGGGAGGGTTCGGGTGCAGCGACTGACGGCGTTCGAGGCCCGCCGGTTGCTGGGGGTGTACCACTTCGCGACACGGACGCTGGGCGCGGCCTTCGACCATCTCGGGACCGTCCAGTACGACCCCCTGAACCCGTTGGGCCGCAACCCCGACCTCGTGCTGCAGGCGCGCGTTCCCGGCTACCGTGTCGACGGCTGGCAGCACCTCGCCTACCGTCGCCGTCGCGTGTACGACGCCTGGGACAAGCAGGTGTGCCTCACGCCGGTGGAGGACTGGCCCTACCGGCGCCTCTACCACAGGCACTTCCGGCGGCGTTGGGGAGAGCGGGTGCTCGATGCCTACCCCGCGGAGGTGCGCGAGACGCTCCGTCAGATCGAGCGCCGCGGCCCGCTCTCCAGCCTCGACTTCGACGACGAGCGCTTCGACGACCATCGCCCCGAGGCCATCCGGGGGAGCTGGTACGGGGACAAGCTCGTGAAGCACATCCTGCGCGGCCTCTGGATGTCGGGCGAGATCGTGACGCATCACCGCATCAAGGGCAGGCACGTTTACGACCTGCCCCACCGGGTGCTGCCGGAGGACGTGCTGGCCACGCCCGATCCCGGCGAGGAGGCCAGCCTGCGCTACCTGCTGCTGCGCCGCGTGCAGAGCGCCGGCCTGCTGCGGACAGGCGCGAGCGCCGAGGTCTGGTCGGTTCCCGTCGACGCCGGCAGGCGCCGCCGTGCGCTCGACGACCTGCTGGCAGAGGCCGCGCTCCGGGCGGTCGAGGTGGACGGCGAAACCTACCTCGCCGCGCCGCAGGCGCTCGGGGCGCTAGAGGGCACCCTGCCGCGTGGCATGCGCTTCGTGGCGCCGCTGGACGGCCTGGTGTGGGACCGCCGCGGCGTCCAGCGACTGTTCGGATTCGATTACGCGTGGGAGGTGTACAAGCCCGAGCGCAAGCGGCGCTGGGGGTACTACGTCCTACCCGTGTGGTATCGGGGGCGGTTGATCGGCCGGTTCGACGCGCGGCTGGAGCGCGGGGCGGACCAGGCGACCTGGCGCGTCGTGCGGTTCGACTGGGAGCGCAAGCCGAGCGCGGCGGCGTTGAAGGCCCTGGAAGGTGCGGCCCGTCGCTTCGCGCGCTACCTGGGTGCCGATGTGCTGGCGACCGGAGAGGGCGTGGACGCGGCCACCGGCGCCGTGCTGGCGAAGGGTGTGTCCTCGTGAGCGCCCGGAGCCGTGGTGAGGCCGTCGTGGACGCCGATCCCGAACGGCTCGACCTCTACCGGCGGTTCGGGTTCGGGCCGCCGGAGGGCGCACGCTGGGAACGCTTCATGATCCGACAGCGGGGTGCGGCGTGAGCGGCGACGGGGGCGGCCTGGTGGTCGTCAAGGTGGGCGGATCCGAGGGCATCGACTACGACGCCGTGTGCGACGACCTGGGCGCACTCCACGGTGCGGGTCGGCGGCTGGTGCTGGTGCACGGAGGCAGTGCCGAGACGAACCGGGTGGCCGAGGCGCTCGGGCACCCGCCCCGTTTCGTGACGAGCCCGAGCGGCTTCACCAGCCGCTTCACCGATCGCGAGACGCTCGAGATCTTCGAGATGGTGTATTGCGGGAAGATGAACAAGGGTCTGGTCGAGAGGCTTCAACGTCGCGGCGTGAACGCAGTCGGGCTGTCCGGTCTCGACGGCCGCGTATTCGAGGGGCGGCACAAGACCAGCGTCCGGAGCGTCGAGGGGGGCAAGACCGTCGTCCTGCGCGGCGATCACACCGGCACCGTGGAGCGTGTCAACGCGCACCTCCTGCGCCTCCTGCTCGACCACGGCTACATGCCGGTCCTCACTCCGCCCGGCGCGAGCTTCGAAGGGGTCGCCGTGAACGTCGACGGGGACCGGGCGGCCGCCGCCGTCGCGGGCGCCCTCGGGGCCGAGGTCCTGGTGCTGCTGTCCAACGTCCCGGGACTGCTCGCCGCGTTCCCGGACGAGGCCTCGCTGATCCGCGATATCCCGGCGTCCGACGTGGAGTCCTACCTCGACGTCGCGCAGGGCAGGATGAAGAAGAAGGTCCTCGGTGCCGCGGAGGCGGTCGCCGGGGGGGTGGGGAGGGTGGTGTTCGCCGATGCCCGCATCGCCTCCCCGATCGGCCGTGCCCTGCGAGGCGAGGGCACCGTCGTGAGCTAGCGCGCGCCGGAGCATGAACGCCCGCAACGACCGGGAGCCGCCCACCGGGGAAGGAAGGGATCGCATGACCGACATCGAGGAACGCAGCCAGGGTACCGCCAGCGCCGACGTGCTCGCGCGCGACGCCGTGCACCGTTCGGGCCTGTGGGACCCGGACACCGTGTTCGTGCGCGGCGAAGGCGCTCTCCTGTACGACGCCGACGGCAACGAGTACATCGACTGCATGGCCGGCATCGCGGTGGCCAGCGTCGGACACGCCAATGCGAGGCTGGCGCGCGCCGTCGCCGAGCAGGCGCAGCGGCTCATCGTGTGCCCGCAGAACCTCGGGAACGACACGCGCACCGCCTTCGTCGACCGCCTGTTCCGGCACGTCCCTGCGCCCCTCAACCGGGTGTTCCTGTGCAACTCGGGGAGCGAGGCGAACGAAGCGGCCCTCAAGTGGGCGCGCGCCGCCACGGGCAGGAACCGCTTCGTCGCCGCCAAGCGCGGCTTCTCGGGGCGGACGCTGGGGGTGCTCCCGATGACGTGGGAGCCGAAGTACCGCGAGCCGTTCGGCCCCTACGCCATGGACGTGAGCTTCATCCGCTACAACGACGTCGAGGAGTTGCGCTCCGTCGTGACCGAGGACGTGGCGGCGGTGCTGCTCGAGCCGGTGCAGGGCGAGGGGGGGATCCACCCCGCCGACGAGGCCTTCCTTCGGGCCGCCCGCGACGCGTCCGACGACGCCGGCGCGATGCTGGTGTTCGACGAGATCCAGTGCGGCGTGGGCCGCACCGGCACCTTCCTCGCCAGCGAAGCGCACGGCGTGGCGCCCGACATGGTCACACTGGCCAAGGGGCTCGCCGGCGGCGTGCCCATCGGCGCCCTGCTCATGACCGACAGCGTGGCCGCGAGCATGCCCAAGGGGGGGCACGGCACCACGTTCGGGGGCAATCCACTGGCGAGCGCCGCCGGCCTCGCCGTGCTCGAGGAGATCGAGGAGCGCGGCCTGATGGATCACGCACGGCGGATGGGGGAGCGCCTCCAGGAAGGGTTGCGCCGAATCGGTGGAGAGCGTGTGCGGGAGGTGCGCGGCCGTGGCCTGATGATCGGCGTCGAGCTCAAGGAGAAGGCGGCACCGCTCATCGCCGCGCTCAAACGCGGTGGCGTTCTCACCATCGCCGGCGGCGCCACGGTGATCCGTTTCCTCCCTCCCCTGGTGATCGCTCCGACGCAGATCGATGAGGTGCTGGCCCGGACGGCGCGCGTGCTGGCGTCGTGAACCCGGCGCCGTTCGACGCGGTCGGGCTGCTCGAGCGCGCGGTCGCCACCCCCAGTCCCTCCGGCCGGGAGGGGGCGGTCGCGGCGTTGCTGGTCGAGGCGATGGCCGGCTTCGCCGACGACGCCTTCCTCGACGAAGCCGGCAGCGCCGTCGCGGTATGGGGGCGCGGAGAGCGCATCGTGACGGTGCTGGGTCACATCGACACGGTCCCCGGGGATATCGCTGTGCGGCGCGAGAACGGCGTGCTGCACGGGCGGGGCGTCGTGGATGCCAAGGGTAGCTTCTGCGCGGCCGTGGCGGCCGTGGCCGGCCTGCCGCCCTCGCTCGCGGACGCGCTGCGCGTGCGCCTGATCGGCGCCGTCGAGGAGGAGGCTCCCAGCAGCAAGGGAGCGCGCCACGCCGTGCGGGCCTACGAGGTCCCGGACATGGTGATCATCGGGGAGCCCAGCGGCTGGGACGCGTACACCCTGGGCTACAAGGGCAGGCTGGTCGCGCGCCTGTGCGCCGAGCGCCCCGACAGCCACTCCTCGCGCGACGAGCCGACCGCCGCCGAGCTGGCGGTGACGGCCTTCGCCGCGGTGCGTACCTTCGTGCAGAACGACAACCGCGCCGTGGAGGGACGGTTCGACGCACTGCAGGTGTCGTTGCGGGAACTGGACTCGCACAACGACGGGCTCGTGCAGCGCTGCGAGGCGGTGCTAGGTTTCCGACTCCCGCCGCGTTGGCCGCCCAGCGCCCTCGTGGAGGCCCTGGGGGGGATGACCCTGCCCTACGGCGTAGGGATCACCACCAGCGGGCAGGAGCAGGCCTACCGCGGTCCCAATGACACGCCGCTTGCACGGGCGTTCCGGGTCGCCATCCGCGGGCAGGGGGGGCGCCCTCGCGCCAAGGTGAAGACGGGGACGTCGGACATGAACGTCGTCGCCCCCCACTGGCAGGTCCCCATGGTGGCCTACGGCCCCGGGGACGCCTCGCTCGATCACACGCCCGAGGAGCGCCTCGACCTGGACGAGTACCTGCGGGCGATAGAGGTCCTCCGCAGCGCGTTCGTTCAGCTCGCCGGCGCCTCCGGTTCTCCCTCGGGGAGGTAATTTCCTGCGTCCAGGACGGTCGGGGTGCGTGAGGTTTCCGCCAGCACGGGCTCACTGCCGCCGTATACTGGACGGCGTATGTTGAAGTTGGAGAGCGTCGCACTCGAGCTGCTGGAGTACAAGGTGTCGGAGTACCGCGCCACGCGGCAGGTCCGGGGCGGCGTCGATGGCATGTGGGAGCTCTACGGGCACCTGAGCCGTGAGTTGATGTCGCTCAACCAGGAGGAGCGGACGCGCCTCGAGACCGTGTCGCAGAGCCTCAAGCTCATCTCCGAAGGGGCGCAGGGTTCCGCGCAGCGCGCACCGGACATCGATGCTCTGGTGCTCGGGGACGACCTCGACATCGAGCTCGACGATGCCGACGTGGCGCCGATCGCGACGCCGGCCAACCGGCCCGAGGAGCGTGACGAGCAGGCGCTCCTGAAGCGGCTCGCCCAGAGGGTGTGGTGGGAGCAACTCGACGAGTTCGTGCTCAAGGTGGCCGCCGGCTGGCGCGCCTAGCGCGAGCGTCAGACGGCGCGGCTCGTCTACGCGACCCTGCAGAACCTGCAACGCAACAGCGCCAAGAAGACCTTCGCACAGGACGTGAACCTTCGCGGGTTCCAGGTCTTCGAGCCGATCCCGGAGGTCAACGACCCGTTGGTGTCGCTGTCCGACCTGGACGCGCTCGCCGAGCTGGTGCGCGAGCTGGTCAACACCATCATGACGCTCGGCAAGCGGGGAGGTTCGTACGCCGAGCTGGAGGTCCGCGAGACGGACGCCCTGGGCTTCGTGCGGCAGGCGGCCGAGGCGGTCGCGAAGGATCCTTACGCTGGTGCGCTGTCGTTGGTCGAACATCGCGGACCGAGCAGCAAGCAGCTGCGTCTGGCCATCCAGGAGATCGCCAAGGAGCGGCTGCCCAACGGTCAGCGGAGCGCGCACCGCAAGGAGCTCGAGAAGCGCCTCGCCGAGACGCTGTCGTTCGAGCGCAACCAACGGCAGCTCTTCCAGCGGGACCTGTTGCAATTCACCGACCTCGTCCATGCCTTCTTCGAACGGCTCGCCGACTACCTTCCGACGTCGGTGGGCGGCAGGGCGAGCGGTCCGCAGCTCGAGGGCGGCGTGCTGTTCGCCGTGAACCCGGCGCTCCGCTGGGAGACCGTACCGCCGGGAGCGACTTCCCTGACGGTACGGATGGTGGGCCCGGTGCGGTTCGCCCTTGCCGGCCACGAGATCGCCATCATGGGAACGGGGCCCTCCCGCTCCCTGTTCGTCGGCGACCACGAGGTGGCGGTCCAGGGGCGCATGGTGCTCGATCTCGGGCGCGCCAAGCTGAGCGTGTTCAGCGAGGGCGATTACGTGCACTTGCGCTACCGTGACGAGGCGCGCTCGCTGGCGGTGCGCCTGGCCGAGGCGTTGGTCGTGGTCTTCGTGCTGGCCGATCGACGGCGCGAGGACCTGTTGACGGTCCTCAAGGTGCTGGCCAGCTCGGTGCAAGGCGACCCGCAGGACCTGGTCTCTCGGGCCGTCGCCCGCGCCAACAGCGTCAGCGCCCGCGCCCCCAACCGGCGTCAGGCGGTGGAAGGCCTTCTGCGCGGGGCCGCCCGGGCGGCCGGCGTGACGCTCGACGACAACGCCGTTCTCGGCCTCGTGCAGCGCTTCGTCGACGCCATGACGGTCGAGGCCAGCGATCTGTCCAACCTCGTCGAACGCGTTCCGGGTGCCGACGCGAACGTCTATCAGCTCACGGGCGAACCGCTCACGATCGACGTGGGCGCACAGAAGATCACCGTCCGCCAGTACCGCGGTCGGAGCAGGGACACGCAGGAGAGCCTGGTCGCGATGCTCCCCGGCCAGGTGCTGGGTTCGTTCACGGACTATCTCATCGCCCCGGTCGGGAAGGGTACGGTGACCCTGGTGCGCGGGGAGCAGGAGCTCGTGGTGCTGTACGTGCCGGATTTGAAGACCGGCGACGGGCAGGCGCTCTGAGGCGTCCGCGCCGACGACGTCCTGCACAGACGGCTCGAGAAGGGAGCAGCAGCATGGCGCACACCCTCGACGATGCCAGCATCCGCGATCGCCTGGAAGGTCTCCAGGGCTGGAGCCTCCAGGACGGCAAGATCCACCGCGAGTACCGTTTCGACGACTTCTCGCACGCCTTCGGGTTCCTCAGCCGGGTCGCGTTGCTGGCCGAGAAGCACGACCATCATCCGGACATCCAGAACAGCTACGGCCGCGTCGTCCTCGATCTGGTGAGTCACGACGCCGGAGGCGTCACCGACGCCGACCTCGAGATGGCGGAGGCGATCCAGGCGCTGGGCTGATCAGGGGGCGCCGTTCGGCGGCGTCGTGCTGACGCCGCCCCCCCCGGCCGCACCGGAGGTGCCGGTCGGTGCGGGGAGCGTCGTGGACCCGTTGCCGGAGGAAGGACCCGAAGGCGCCGTCGACGAGGGCGCCTTCGCCGGTGGGCTCCGGCCGGGCGCCGTCTTCGACGGTGGTGCGAACGTGTAGGCGCTCTCCAGCATGGCCAGATCCTGCCGGTCGACGCGACCGTCCCCGTTGAAGTCCGCCGGGAGGTTCACTCCCTGCGTCCCGAACGCCTGACCGAACAGCACCAGGTCGTAGAAGTCGACCTTGCCGTCGCGGTTGAGGTCCTCCCTCGCGTAGGTGCGCTGGGCCCGGAGCAACTGCACGTCTGCCGTGGTCGGTGCCGTCGGCTCGTTGCTGGCAGGCACCGCGTACGCCATGACGCCACCGCCCCCCTCCGGGAGGCCCAGCAGGACGCCGACCTCGTGGAGGAGGACCATCGGGTGGGCGGCGGGTGCCCCCGACGCGACGTGCACCTCGACGCCGTCGCGACCGGGGACGCGCAGGTCGAGCGAGAGCGTGTCGGGGCCGAGGCGCGCCGGCGCGGCGTACGTCAGCTTCGACGCCGCCTTGGCGTCGATGTCGAGCTTGGCGAGGTCCGGTGCCGCCTTGGCCCAGGCGGCGATGGCCGCCGTGAGGTCGTCCGTCAGCGAGGCCGGTCCACCGCCTGCGTCCACGGCAACGGTCCTGGCGGGCGCGACGGTCGTCTTCTCCTGGGTGGGGGTGGGCGCGGATGGCGCCGGTACCGACGGAGCGCTCGTGGGGCCGTCCTGGGCCGAGGTCGTGCCCCCGACGAGCAGCGCAAGGAGCGCCGCCACCAGGAACCGCCGCCGGCCGCAGGCGGCGCCCCTTACGGCGTCCCGCCAGACGCCTTGAGGGCATCGCGGATGGCCTGCACGACGGTGTCGAGGGGCGCGCCCGATCCGCCCGTCGTCAGGGTGCCGGAGTCGGAGACCGACAGCAGGTTGCCGTCCCCGTCACGCAGGCCTGCGGGCGTGATGCGCCACAGCCCCTGGCGGAACCCCACGATGGGGGACGCATAGGCCTGGTCGTATGCGAACACGAGCACCTTCTCCCCGGTCTCGAACCGCGGCATGCCGCTCACGGTGAGGGAGGGGCCTCCCGGCACCGTCCCCCCCAGGAACGCGAGCTCGACCGGCTTCGTGGCCTTCCCGTGGGCGTCGACCGGGACGCCCTCCAGTGGGGTGTCGACGGTGAAGCTCACGTGGGTCCAGGGCGTGCCGCCGTCGTTCGTGACACGGATCTCGGCAACCGCTCCCACGAACACCAGGCTCGCCTTGGAGAGCATGGCCTGGGGGGTCAACTGAAGGTAGGTGGTCGCGCCGGCCGGCGCACCGAGCCCCCAAAGGGCGAGCAACGCCCCCACCAGAAGCGGCCCGCGTCGGGCGCCGCGACGTGCGAGCACCCTGCCGGGCCCCCTCATGGCGTGCGCCCGCCGCCCGGGAGGGTGGGGCCGGCATCGTTCGGCGTGGTACCAGGGATCCCAGTGCCCGACGAGCTGCCGCCCGTCCCGGCGGGGTTGGACGTTGGAGGTTGCCGCCCCTCGCTGGACGTGGCGTAGTCGTGGCCCCCCTGCGACATGAACTCCGTTGCGAGGTCGAGCTTCAGGTAGCTCGCGCCCGCCGTGGGCATGAGGTCGAACTGGAAGACGTCGACCTGTCCGTCGAGGGTGGTCCCCAACGGCGCCAGTGCCACCCGGAGCTGGCCGCTGGCCGCCTGATCGAGCAGCGCCAGGCCCTGGCGGCTGGCGCGCACGCTGCCCTTGACGAGCTCGAAGCGTTGCCGATCCCAGCGGATCTGCGTGCGTAGCCCTTCGAGTCCCCTGGCGTTGCGTAGCTGTGCGCGCAGCGTGATGCGGTGATCGACCTCCGTGTCGGGGGGCTGCAGGGTAAGGGTGGGGGGCGGCAACTCGGACACCGACAGCGTGTACTTCTGGACGGTCTTCGAGAGATTGGCGTCGGAGACCTGGAGCGTGAACGTATACCGACCGGTCTTGCTCGGCGTGCCCCGGAGCGTGCCGCCCTGCAGCTGGATGCCCGGCGGAAGGGCGCCGTCGGCGAGCACGAAGTCGTAGGGGCGCAGGCCTCCCACGGCCTGGATCGGCTGGTCGTACGCCTGGTCGAGGTACGCAGGGGGAAGCCCTGTGCCGAGGATCCTCAGCGCTTCCCCGGAGGTGTTCAGGTCGCCGGCGCAACCGCTCAGCAGCACGGCGGCCAGCAGCGCCCCGACGATCGCTCGAGACGCGTTCGGTCGGGGAACGCTCCGGTTGGTTCCCTGGTGGCGTGGCGTCGCGATCCGCTCCTCTCCGGCTCGGGGACTCCCGATGCATGGGATTGTACCCGTGCGGTCGCCGGCTCGGCAATGGCACGCTCACAGCAAGGACGTCGGTGACGCCACTTGCGTCCCTGGGGGGACGTGCGCACCGCACGACGCGTGCTAAGCTCCAGGGGACTACGAGGAAGCGCGTGGGCCCGAGTCCGGCCCCGCGTGGCGGCGCCGCGTCCTGGGGTCGGAGCGGCGTGCCTGATGGCCCGGGCCCCGGGAGGGCCAGACCGTGAGCACATGCAACGACATGCGCCGCCCGGAGCGCGCCACATCCGTGTCGCGGGCGGTGCGTCACCTCCACGTAGCGCTCGAGGCACGGCGTCGCTACCGGATCGAAGGTGAGCTGTTCGGCCTGCGTGGCCGTGTGATCTTCGGCGAACTGGCCACGGCGTACCGTCTGGCGGAGCGCATCAACGACGTCCGCGAGGCCGGCAAGTACCCCGAGGTGGCGGTCTCAGGCAGCGAGCTCTACGGGGCGGCGTTGCTCCACGAACTGATGCACGCGGTGTTGCAAACGGCATCGGAGCGCTCGAAGCGCAACGTGGTCGAAGGGGCGCTCGACGGCCTGCGCGCCGCGCTCGGCGATGACGGCGTCGGCGACCTGCAACGCGCGTTCGTCGGGCGCTTCCCGGTGCCCGCCGTGGCCGACGGTTGGGAGACCGGGGAACACTACCTCTCCGGAACGACCGAGGGGACCCCCAACGCTCTGGTGGTCCTCGAGGAGGCCATCCTGCTCTGGCTCGCCAACGCCAATCCTGCGCTGGAGCGCCTGCACGAGCTCTTCGACGACGCGCCGTTGCGTCGTACGAGTCCTTACGAACGGGCCCTGCCGCTGCTCGAAGACGGGCTGCGCGCGCACGGCCCCATGAACGAGGGCGGGAGGTCGCTGATGGACCTCCTGTGGGAGCCGCAACGTCGAAGCCCGACCTCGCTCGAGGGCCAGCTGCGCGTCGCCGCGGAGCTGTGGGGTGCCGTCCTGGGCGAGCGGTTCGCGGGCCTGATGGCGCGGCTTCTACGCTCGGCCGACGCCCTGCGCGAGGAGCGCGGTCGCGGCCCCGGGGGGCCCGGGCCGGCGCCGGTGCTCGACGCCGAAGCCCTGGCGCGCCCCGACGAGATCGAGGCGTTCAGCGCCGACAGCGACTGGATGCCCCGCGTCGTCCTCGTCGCCAAGAGTACCTACGTGTGGCTCGCCCAGCTCGAGCGTCGCTTCGGGCGTGAGGTGCGCCGGCTCGACCAGATCCCCGACGAGGCGCTGGACGAGTTGGCGGCGCGCGGGTTCAACGGCCTGTGGCTGATCGGCCTGTGGGAACGCAGCGAGGCGTCGCGGCGCATCAAGCAACGGCGCGGGCAGACGAACGCGCTCGCCAGCGCCTACGCACTGTACGACTACGTGGTGGCCGGCGACCTCGGGGGCGAGCCCGCGTTGCGGGAGCTGGAGCGGCGGGCCGCACGCCGCGGCATCCGCCTCGCCGGCGACATGGTCCCGAACCACGTCAGGATCGACGGACGCTGGGTGGCGGAACATCCCGACTGGTTCATCCAGCTCGACCACCCGCCCTATCCGGGGTACCGCTTCGACGGCCCCGACCTGTCGACGCACCCGTCCATGGCCGTGATGATCGAGGACCACTACTGGGACGACAGCGACGCGGCGGTGGTCTTCAAGCGCGTCGACCGCGCGAGCGGCGAGGCGCGCTACCTCTACCATGGCAACGACGGTACCACCATGCCGTGGAACGACACCGCTCAGCTCGACTACCTCAGGCAGGACGTGCGCGAAGCGGTCATCCAGACGATCCTGCACGTCGCCCGGACGGTTCCGATCATCCGGTTCGACGCCGCCATGACCCTTGCCAAGCGCCACATCCAACGCCTGTGGTACCCGGCACCGGGGCACGGCGGGGCGATCCCGTCTCGGAGCGCCTACGGAGGCATGAGCACCGAGGCGTTCGAACGCAGCATCCCGACCGAGTTCTGGAGGGAGGTGGTGGACCGGGTGGCCGAGGAGGCCCCCGGTACGCTGCTGCTCGCCGAAGCCTTCTGGATGATGGAGGGATACTTCGTCCGGACGCTCGGCATGCACCGCGTCTACAACAGCGCCTTCATGAACATGCTGAAGCGGGAGGAGAACGGGGACTACCGCTTGCTGATGAAGAACGTGCTGGCGTTCGATCCGCGCATCCTCGGGCGCTTCGTCAACTTCATGAACAATCCCGACGAGGAGACCGCGATCGCGCAGTTCGGCGACGGGGACAAGTACTTCGGGGCGGCGGTCATGATGGCCACGCTTCCCGGCCTGCCGATGTTCGGACACGGACAGGTCGAGGGTTTCCGCGAGAAGTACGGCATGGAGTACCGGGCGCCCACCTTCGAGGAGGAGCCAGACGCGCGCATGGTGGAGCGGCACCGACGCGAGATCGCGCCCCTGCTACACCGACGCGGGCAGTTCGCGCCGGCCGAGAGCTTCCGTCTCTACGACGCCTTCTGGGACGACGGCGTGGTTTGCGAAGACGTCTACGCCTACAGCAACCGTGCCGACGGCGGAGCCTCGCTGGTGCTGTTCAACAACCGCTATCCGCGCGCCGAGGTCACGATCCACCGGAGCGTTCCCTTCGCCGAGCCCTGGGCGGGCGTCGAAGCGCGCACCGAGTCGCTCCACGAGGCGCTCGGCATCACGGGGGGCGAGGACCGCTTCACGGTCCTCCGGGAGAGGCTCGCCGGCCTCGAGTACCTGCATCGCTCGGACGACCTCGTCCGAAAGGGGCTACGCTTCGCGCTCGACGGCTTCCAGGCGTGCGCCTATACCGAGATCCGCGAGGTCCGCGATGTCGACGGCAGCTACGCCGGTCTCCACCGGCAGCTCGCGGGGGCGGGCGTCCCCGACCTGGAGGAGGCCCGCCTCGACTGGACGCTGCGCCGGCCGCGCCGCACCTTCCTGGCCCTGTTGGACGCGGCGAGGGACGGCGGTGACGTGGCCGCCGCAGCGCTCGCCTTCGTGCGCGCAGCGGCCGAGCACGTCGAGGTCGCGGCTGCACCGCACGCCGTGGCGGAGACGACGTCCCGCGCGGCGCCGCCGACGGGCGAGGGGGCGCGGCAGGCCGAGGGTCCCTCGAACGCCGACCACGCCGTGGGGACCCGGCGCGGCAGCCCCTCCGACGGCGCGGCGCCGCACCAGGTGGAGCGCGCCGCCGTCGAGGCGCTGGTCACGGCCCTCCTCGGCAGGCCTCCGGCCCGCGGGTCGGTTCGCGCCGCCCGGGACGGTCCGAGCGACAGCGGCACCGACGCCGCGAACGGGACCGCCGGAGTGACGTTCGTCGCGGCCGATGCCGCGGCGACGGCCCTCGAACGCGCGGGCGTCGGGCCGGCCGAGGCGATGGGCCTCGGCGTCGCCGCAGCGCTGCGCGCGGCGTTGGCGCTAGGCGCCCTGGAGGGGGGCGGCCAGCTCTACGCGGCCCTCCGCTTGCAGGGCGCGATGGAGGATTCCTTGGCCGCCAACGGCGTGAGCGATCCATGGGCGGCTGCCCGGCTGCCCGCGCTGCTCACGGACCTGGCGGGCCGCTGGTCGCCACCCGATGCCGCGCCCCTGATCGATGCGCTCGTGCAAGATGCTCCGGCCCAGGCGTTCCTCGACGTTCACGAGCATGGGGGCGAGCGTTGGTTCCGCCAGGAGCGTTACCGGTTGCTGTGTGCCGTGACGCGCGGTCTGGCGGCCGCGTCGGGTGTTGCCGGGGAGGCGCTGAGCAGGCTGCAGCGCGACCTCGAGCGCGCCGAGCGCACCAGCGGTTACCGCTTCGATCGGCTGCGCGAGGGCCTGAGGCAAGCCGTGCGTTCGGTGAGCGAAGGGGAAGGTGCCGACGATGCGGGACGGAGCGGGGCGCCGCGAGCTCCGTCCGGGGGGGCCGTGAAGCGGCGCCCGAAGGGCGCATCGAAAGGCCGGTCGAAGAGTGCAGGGAAAGGCCGGTCGAAGAGTGCAGGGAAGAGTGCGGTCAGCGGCGCACCGAAGAACGGCCCGAAGAACGGCCCGAAGAACGGCCCGAAGAACGGCCCGGAGGCGGGGCCGGCGCGAGACGCGAAGACGCGGCCGGCCGGCGAGCCGTCAGGGGCGGAGCCCGGCGCGGAGCGCACGGCCGAGAGAGCGCCCGACGGCGGCTCGAAGGCGCGGCGACGCGACGGCGACTGAGGCCCACGAGCGCCCTCAGGACACGGCCTGCGAGGGGAGCCGGCGGCTGTGCAGGTGCGTGAGCGCCAGGGCCAGCGCGTCCGCGGCGTGGTGGTTCGCAACCGCCTTGTCCAGGCCCAGGAGCGCGCGCACCATGAAGGCGACCTGCGCCTTCTGTGCGCGCCCCGTGCCGACCAGGGCCTGTTTCACCTGCATGGGTCCGTACTCGAAGACCGGCACGCTCCGCTCGGCCGCGGCCAGGAGCACGACGCCGTAGGCCTGGCCGACCCGGAACGAAACGTCGCGCTGCTGGTGGAAGAACTGCCCCTCGATCGCCAGGGCGTCGGGACGATACGCGTCGAGGAACGTGGCCACCGCGTCGCGCAACGCCAGGAGGCGTGCGGCCTGCGCCTCGCCGGCACGAGTGCGTACGACCTCGAAGGCGAGGAGGCGGGCGTCGCGCCGCACCTCCTCGATCGCTCCGAGGCCCAGGTTCGCGATTCCGGGGTCCGCGCCCACCACGCGGTAGGGCCGGGCGTTCTCGGCGCGCGGGTCAGCGGTCGCGGGCATGGAGCTGCGGCCGGCTCAGTACTCGGCCAGGTACGTGTCGAGCTCCCAGTCGTGGACGGCGATCCGATAGGCGTCGAACTCGCGCGTCTTGGCGCCGATGAAGTGCTCGAAGGCGTGCTCGCCCAGCGCTTCGACCATCGTCCGGTCCTTGTGCAGCGCGACCAGGGCCTCGCGCAGTGTGCCCGGCAGCTCCTTGATCTTGTGGCGTCGGCGGTCGCGCACGCTCATCTCGAAGATGTTGCGCTGGATGGCCGGCGGGGGCGTCAGGTCGCGCTCGATGCCGTCGCGGCCCGCCGCCAGCATCACGGCCAGCGCCAGGTAGGGGTTGCACGACGGGTCGGGCATGCGTAGCTCGCTGCGGGTGCCGAGCCCCCTGCGGGCCGGGATGCGGATCATGGCGCTGCGGTTCGAGGCGGACCACGCGATGTTGGTGGGCGCCTCGTAGCCGGGGGTCAGACGCTTGTAGCTGTTCACGGTGGGGTTGGTGATCGCCACCATGCCGGCAGCGTGCTCGAGCAGCCCCGCGATCCAGTTGAGCGCGGTCCGCGACAGTTGATACTCGGCGTTCTCGTCGTAGAACGCGTTCTTGCCGTTCTTGAACACCGAGAGGTGGGTGTGCATCCCGGAACCGTTGATGCCGGCGACCGGCTTCGGCATGAACGTCGCATGCAGGCCGTGGTTGAGGGCGATGCGCTTGACCACCAGGCGGAACGTGGAGATGGCGTCCGCGGTCCTGAGCGCCTCGTCGTACTTGAAATCGATCTCGTGCTGACCGGGCGCGACCTCGTGGTGCGCCGCCTCGATCTCGAACCCCATCTCGACCAGCGCGTTGACCATGTCGCGCCGGGCGTCTTCGCCGAGGTCCACCGGGGCCAGGTCGAAGTAGCCGGCCTTGTCGTGCGTGATGGTGGTCGGCGTGCCGTCGGCGTCCCGCAGGAAGAGGAAGAACTCCGGTTCGGGGCCGGCGTACATGTCGTCGAAGCCGAGCTTCTTGAGTTTGTCGATCTCGCGCCGGAGGATGGTGCGGGGATCGCCGTCGAACGGGGAGCCGTCGGGCAGCCTGATGTTGCAGATGAGGCGGGCCACGGTGCCGCGTTCGGTGCCCTCGATGATGTCCGGGAAGATCAGGAAGGTCTCGAAGTCCGGATCGAGGAGCATGTCGGACTCCTCGATGCGGGTGAACCCCTGGACCGACGAGCCGTCGAACATGATCTCGCCGTCGAGCGCCTTCTCGAACTGCGACGCGGGCAGCTCGACGTTCTTGTTGTGTCCCAAGATGTCCGTGAACTGCAGCCGCAGGAACTTGACGTCGTGTTCCAGTAGCTGCTTGCGGATGTCCTCTTTACTGAAGCCCATCGCGTTGTCCCTCCTCGGACGAGATGTGCCGGTCGGCGTGGGGCCGCGCGGGACGCGAAGGTACCACGGGGAGCCGCAACGGCGTTGGCGAAGTGTACACCAAGATAAGACCCGGTGTGCAATGATGGCGGACCATCAGGCAGGATTTCGCGACGTTTGGAGGTAAGATCGCGACGCAGGCCGACCGAATGGCCCTGTGGCGCGCCACGACGGGCGATGGGTCGGTGCGCCTTCGTGGCCGATCCACCCGGAGTCCCGCCCTCCCGCCGAACGGGAAACGCCCCCTGCTGGACATCCACCATGGCCTCCGGTAGACTCGAACCTGCAACGCGAAAGGAGAGCGAGCCTGATGAGGAAGGTTCTCGAGGTAGGCGTGATCTTGGTGGCTCTGGCGTTCGGCTCGGCCATGGCGCAGAGCTGCACGGTCACCATCGGAGCCGACATGGCACTTACGGGGTCGCTGGGCGTCCTCGGTCAGCAGATCGCGAAGGGCGCACAGCTCGCCGTAGCGGACCTCAATGCCGCCGGCGGCGTCAACGGTTGCACCGTGAAGCTGTCGCTGGCCGACAACCAGACGCAGGCGAACGTCGGCGTCGATGCGGCCAAGAAGCTGGTGGACGTGCAGCACGTACCCGCGATCGTCGGGGCGCTGTCGAGCGGTATCACCACGGCGATCCTCACCTCGGTGACGGCGCCGAGCAAGGTGATCCTGATCTCACCCGCCTCCACCTCGCCGACGCTCACGGAGCTCGGCAAGGAAGGCAAGACCGGCGGCTACTTCTTCCGGACGGCCGCGTCGGACGCGCTCCAGGGCGTTGCGATGGCCGACTACGCATACCAGGGCGGCCTCCGCAAGGTTGCCGTGATGTACCTCAACAACGCCTACGGGCAGGGCCTGAACGACGAGTTCACCAAGGCCTTCAAGGGCCTCGGCGGCACCGTCACGCAGAACGTCGTGTACAACCCGGACCAGCCCTCCTACCGCTCCGAGGTGAGCAAGGCCCTCAACGGCGGCCCGGAAGCGCTGTTCCTGATCGGCTACCCCGGTGACGGCACGACGATCGCCCGCGAGTGGATCTCCTCCGGCGGCCCGCAGACGTGGCTGCTGCCCGACGGCCTGGAGGGCCAGGCCTTCATCGACGACGTCGGCGGGCAGTACTTCAAGAAGGTCTACGGCACGGCGCCCGGCACCTCCGATACGCCCTCGCTCGCAACCTTCCGGAAGGAGTTCAAGGCGAAGTTCGGTAGCCTCCCCACGCAGGCGTTCATCACCAACGCATACGACGCCACCGTCATCGTCGGTCTGGCGATGGAATATGCCAAGACGACCACCGACACGGCGGCCATCCGCGACGCCATGCGCAAGGTCACCGACCCCAACGGCCAGAAGGTCTACGCCGGGGTCGACGAGCTGCAGGCGGCCAAGGGCCTGATGAAGCTGGGCACGACGGTCCAGTACATCGGCGCTACCGGCCCGCTGCAGTTCAACCAGTACGGCGACGTCGCCGGCCCCTACGTCAAGTGGACGGTCGACAGCAGCGGCAAGGTCACGCAGAACGGCATGATCACCGTGGCCGAGATCCAGAAGGTCCAGGCCGAGCTCGCCAAGTAGGTCTGCTCGACGTCGGGAGAAGGGGCCGCCGGCGCGTCCGGCGGCCCCTTCTCATGGCCGTACGCGTTTGCCGGGCCGCACCGCCGACGCCCCGCGCGCGTCGCGCTCCTGGGGGAGGGCGCGACGCCGACGTTCTCAGGAAGCGATCGCCCGCAGCGGGCCGCATCTGTTACTATCTTTCCGAGCGAACACATCCGCTCGAAGAACCGCATCGGGCCGCGCGCAGGCGCGACCCCGACCGAGACGGGGAACGGGATGCTAGAGGCAACGAACCTAGTCAAGGACTTCGGCGGGCTCCGCGCCGTGAACCGGGTGTCGTTCCGGGTCGCGGAACGAACCATCACCGGCCTGATCGGGCCCAACGGTGCCGGCAAGACCACGATGTTCAACATGCTGGCCGGCGCGCTGCGCCCCACCTCCGGGACCATCTCCTTCCTGGGGCACCGGATCGACGGACGGCCGCCGCACGCCATCTTCCACACCGGCCTGGTGCGCACCTTCCAGATCCCCAGGCCCTTCGCCGAGATGACCGTGCTCGAGAACGTGATGCTGGTTCCGCTCGATCAGGCGGGGGAGCGGTTCTGGAACAACTGGGTGAGGCGGGGCGCCGTACGCCGGCAGGAGCGCGCCGCGCGCGACCGCGCGCGCGAGACGTTGGCATTCCTCGGGCTCGAGCGCATCGCCGGCGAGTACGCCAAGAACCTCTCGGGAGGGCAGCAGAAGCTCCTGGAGATCGCCCGAGCGTTGATGGCCGATCCCAAGCTGATCCTCCTCGACGAGCCCGGCGCGGGCGTCAATCCGACGCTGCTCGGCACGATCATGGACAAGCTGCACGAGATCCACGAGACCGGCATCACGTTCCTGATCATCGAGCACAACATGGACCTGATCGCCGCCCTGTGCGATCCCGTGCTGGTGATGGCGCAGGGAAGCCTGCTGATGGTGGGCTCTCCCGAGGAGGTGCGCACCGACGCGCGGGTGCTCGAAGCCTATCTGGGAGGGGCCCCCACATGAGCGAGCTGGCGCTGTCCGTCGAGGACGTCGTGGCCGGGTACGTACCCGGTGTGGACATCCTGCGCGGTGTCGCGCTGGAGGTCCGTCCCGGCGAGATCGTCACCGTCCTGGGCCCCAACGGGGCGGGGAAGTCGACGTTGATCAAGGTCGTGGCGGGGCTCCTCCGCGTGCGATCCGGAGCGCTGAAGCTCTTCGGGAAGGATATCTCCAACCTCCCCGCGCACAGGATGGTGGGCGAGGGCGTCGGCTACGTGCCGCAGACCAACAACGTGTTCCCGAAGATGTCGGTGGAGGAGAACCTGGAGCTGGGCGCGTACGTGCGGACCCGCGAGATCCGGCGGGGGCTCGAGCAGGTGTACGTGACCTTCCCCGACCTGCAGCGGCTGCGCCGTCAGGCGGCCGGGAGGCTGTCGGGCGGGCAGCGGCAGATGGTGGCGATCGGCAGGGCGCTGATGCTGCAGCCCAGGTTGATGCTCCTGGACGAGCCGTCGGCCGGCCTCTCCCCCCTGCTGGTCGGGCACGTCTTCGACAAGATCCGCGAGGTGCGGGAGATCGGCGTGACGATCCTCATCGTGGAGCAGAACGCCAAGGCCGCTCTGGCCATCTCCGACCGCGGCTACGTGCTGGCCGAAGGCAAGGATCAGGTCTCCGGGCCGGCGCAGGAACTGCTGGAGAACCCCGAGGTCGGCGAGCTCTACCTCGGCGCGCGAAAGGGGTTGGCCTAGTGGGTCAGTACATCGCCGACGGCATCATCCTGGGCGCGACGCTGTCCCTCGGTGCCATCGGTCTCACGCTCACGTTCAACATCTTGCGCTTCGCGAACTTCGCGCACGGAGAGCTGCTCACGTTCGGTGCGTACTTCGGGCTGGCGCTCGCCGGGCCGCTCGCCTTCGGGCCCAACATCGGTTCCCTGACCTTCGGCTGGGGCTTCCTCCTGGTCCTCGTGCTGGCGGCGGTGCTGACGGCGGGGCTCGCGGTCCTCATCGACTTCATCGTCTTCCGCGTGCTCCGCAGGAGCGACGTCGCCGTGGCCCTGGTGATCGCCTCGTTCGGCGCGTCGCTGATGCTGCGCAACGTGGTCGTGTTCATCTGGGGCCCGCAGCCCGAGTACTACTCCCGCGCCATCGCGATCGCGAAGCCCATCTTGCCCGGCGTCCGGGTCACCAGCGACGAGATCTTCGTGGTGGTGCTCGCGGCCGTGCTCATGGTGGCGCTGCACCTGTTCCTGACGCGGACCCGGCTGGGCAAGGCGATGCGGGCGGTGTCCGACAACGCCCTGCTGGCGCAGGTCACGGGCGTCAACGTGACCAATGTGATCCGCATGGTGTGGGTGGTCGGGGGCACGCTCGCGGCAATCGGTGGCGTCTTCTACGGGTTGACCGTTCAGATGATCCCCACCATGGGGTTCACGCTGATCCTCCCGATGTTCGCCGCGGCCATCCTGGGCGGCATCGGCAGCGTGTACGGCGCGGTCCTGGGCGGCATGGTGATCGGCCTGGCCGAGTCGATGTCGGTCATGTGGATCGACCCGGGGTACAAGCCCGCCGTCGCCTTCGCGCTGATGTTCCTGATCCTGTTGATCCTGCCGAGCGGCATCCTGGGAGAACGCGCATGATCGGGATCCTGTCCTACGTCGTCTTCTTCCTGATCCAGGCGATGGTGTACTCCATCGTGGCGCTGGGGTTGAACCTCCAGTGGGGCTACACCGGGCTGTTCAACATCGGCGTGGCGGGGTTCTTCCTCGTGGGGTCGTACACCTTCGCCATCCTCAGCGGGCCGCCGTACGCCACCCACCTGGGCGGGTTCGGGTTGCCGATCATCGTCGGCATCCTCGGCGCCATGGCTGCGGCGGGATTGATCGCCGTCGTCGTGGGGATACCGACGCTACGCCTCCGGGAGGACTACCTGGCCATCGCCACCATCGGCATCGCCGAGGTCCTGCGGCTGATCGCGCTCAACGCCAAGGGGTTGACCGGGGGGAGCCGCGGCGCGCAGAGCATCCCCCGGCCCTTCCAGGACGTGATCCAGAACAACTTCGCCAACAACGTGGCCTACCTGCTGCTGGTGATCGCCGTGGTCGCGCTCGTCTACTTCGCCCTGGAGGCGATGGTGCGCTCGCCCTGGGGACGCGTCCTGAAGGCGATCCGCGAGGACGAGTCGGCGGCCTCCTCGGTGGGCAAGAACCCCTTCCGGTTCCGGCTGCAGTCGTTCGTCATCGGGTGCGTGATCATGGGGCTCGGCGGCGCGTTGAACGCCAGCTTCGTGGGCTTCGTGGCCCCCACGGACTTCCTCCCGATCCTGACCTTCGAGATCTGGGCGATGTTGATCGCCGGTGGCAGCGGCAACAACCGCGGTGCCATCCTCGGATCGATCCTGATCTGGGCGTTCTGGACCGGTACCGGATCCGTCGCCCAGGCGGTGCTCCCCTCCGGCCTACAGGTCAAGGGCGGAGCGCTGCAGGTGATCCTGATCGGCCTGGTTCTCCTGGGCATCCTCATGGCGCGCCCGCGCGGCATCATCGGCGAGGAGGCGGTCGTCTCCAGGGAGGCGCAGCTCGGCGGCACCGGTGGGGACTAAGGCGCCTCGGCAGGCGCCGAAGCGCGACCGGCAGAACGGGTTTCCCGTTCGGCCGGTCGCGGTAGTGGTGCCGTGCCAGGCCGTGCCCTGGTCGGTCAGGCCTCGACCTTCGCAACGCGGAGCATCTCCTCGGCCGCGGTCACCTTGACCCGCGGGCGGCCCGCCGCCTTGCCCTTCTCCTGCTCGTACTTGTCCAGGGCCAGCCACTGCTCGAAGCTGAACGGCCTCACGCCGCGCTGGTGCAGCAGCCGGTCCACGGCGGCCGGTGACGCCTCGGTCGCACCGATCTGCGGGAGGTCGTCGCCCAGGAGCGTTTCGACCGTCTCCATGGCGTCGGCCTTGTTGGTGCCGATCACGCCGCTGGGCCCGCGCTTGATCCAGCCGGCCACGTACTCGCCCTCCACGGGCGCACCGCCGGCGCTCTGGAGCACCCGGCCCCGATCGTTGGGGATCACGTTCTTGCGGCCGTCGAAGGGCACGCCGGGCAGCGCAGTGCCCTGGTACCCGACCGAGCGCAGCAGCAGTTGCGCGTGCAGCGTCTCGTACCTGCCGGTACCGACCGAGCGCATGTAGCCGGTTTCGGTGGGCTCCAGGCGGTTGCGTTCGAGCTTGACGGCGGCGATGCGCTCGTCGCCGAGCACCTCGACGGGGGAGACGCAGAAGCGGATGTGGAGCCGGCGCGGCTTGCCCTCCATCGGCTTGGAGGCCATCTCGCGCAACACCTCGAGGTTCTTGAGCTTGGTGGCGTCGCCCCCGATCCCCTTCATGCTCGCTTCGGACACCTCGAGCTCTTCGGGGAGGACCACGATGTCGGCGTTGGCGAGCTCGCCGAGCTCGCGCAGCTCCTTGGTGGTGAACTTGGCCTCGGCGGGACCGCGACGGCCGAGCATGTAGACGTCCTTCACGCGGCTGGTGCGCAGGTGGTCGACGGCGTAGTCGGCCATGTCGGTCTTGGCCAGCTCGTCGACCGACTTGGCCAGAACGCGCGCCACATCGACGGCGACGTTCCCCATGCCCACCACGGCCACGCTCTCGCCGTCCAACGGGACCTCGAGACCCACGTAGTCGGGGTGGCCGTTGTACCAGGCCACGAACTCGGTGGCCGACAGGCAGGCCGCCTTGTCCTCCCCGGGGATGCCGAGGCTGCGGTCCGACGGCGCGCCCACGGCGTAGATGACGGCGTGGTAGTGCCGCCTCACGTCCTGGTGGGTGAGGTCGCGGCCGAACGCGACGTTGCCCAGGAAACGGACCCGCGGGTCGGCGCAGGTGCGCTCGTAGAGCTTGGTCACCGACTTGATCTTCTGGTGGTCGGGCGCGACGCCGTAGCGGACCAGGCCGTAGGGGGTCGGCAGGCGGTCGATCAGGTCGATCGAGACGTCCTCGCGCTGCTTCAGCAGCGCGTCCGTGGCGTAGAAGCCCGACGGCCCGGCGCCGATGACGGCGACGCGCAGGGGGGAAGGCTGCACAGAGCTCATGCGTTCCTTGTACCACGTGACTTCGGCGCCGGAGAAAGGCGGAATGTCCCACCCGAGACCGCATGTCCTCGAGCGCGCCCGGGCGCTCCCAGCGCCCGGATTTGCGTGTGCGAGGGAGTGGCGGGTATCCTGGCGGGTCATGAGCGCGAGGAGCGCGGCGAGCGCCGCCCCCCGGGACGTGCCCCTGGTGCAGAAGTACGGCGGCACCAGCGTGGGCGACGTCGAACGCATCCGCAAGGTGGCGGCGCGCATCGCCGCCGCCGCGTCGCGCGGCCGGCAGGTGGCCGTCACCGTGTCCGCGATGGGGCACAGCACCGACCGGCTGGTCGGCCTGGCGCGCGAGCTCGCCTCCCGCCCGTCGCGGCGCGAGCTTGACGTGCTGCTGGCGACGGGGGAGCAGCAGTCGATCGCGCTCCTCGCCATCGCGCTGCAGTCGCTCGGCGTGCCCGCACGCTCGTTCACGGGGGCGCAGGCCGGGTTCCTGACCGACGCGCGGCACGGGAGCGCCCGCATCCTCGAGGTCGACACGCGCGGCGTGCGCGCCGCGCTGGGCGCCGGCGAGGTCGCGATCGTGGCGGGCTTCCAGGGGGTGGAGCCGGGCGGCGCCATCACCACCCTGGGGCGGGGCGGGTCCGACACCACGGCGGTCGCGCTGGCGGCGGCGCTGGGTGCGGCCGAGTGCGAGATCTACACCGATACCGAAGGGGTGTACACGACCGACCCGCATCTCATCCCCTCGGCAACGAAGCTGGAGACGGTGGATTACGACGAGATGCTCGAGCTCGCGGCCCTGGGTGCCGCCGTGCTCCATCCCCGCAGCGTGTGGTACGCGCGGCGCTACGGCGTGCGCATCCACGTCCGCAGCTCGTTCAGCCACAACCCGGGGACGCTCGTCACCGGGATCGCACGCCCCGAGGAGGCCCGCATGATCACGGAGAAACCGGTCACCGGTGTGGCCCTCGACCTCAACCATGCCCGCATCGACGTGCACGGCGTCCCCGACGAGCCAGGGGTCGCCGCGCGCCTGTTCGCGGCCCTGGGGCGCGCCGGGGTCAGCCCCGACATGATCGTGCAGGGCGTGCGCGCCGTCTCCGAGAGTCGCCAGCAGATGGCCTTCACGGTCCCGCAGGACGTCATGCAGGAGGCGCTCGACGCGATCCAGCCGGTGTTGCAGGGGCTGGGCGCCAGCGCCTCGGCCGACCCCGACGTCGCGAAGCTGTCGATCGTGGGGATCGCGGTGGGGTCCACGCCGGGCGTGGCCGGGCGGATGTTCGATGCCGTCGCCGCGGCCGGCGCCAACATCGAGATGATCACCACCAGCGAGGTCCGCATCAGCGTCGTCATCCCGGCGTCGCGTGCCAAGGAGGCGCTACGCGCCGTGCACACGGCCTTCGGGTTGGACGCCGCCGAGCAGGCGGGCTAGGTGCGCGTCGACCGCGTGGAGCAGATCTTCGTGCGCAGGCGTGCCGGGCGCATCGAGCTGCTCATGGTGCTGGAGTCGCCGGCCGGGGATCGCGAGCGCGAGACCCTGCAGGCTCCCACGGCGTCGCCCGAGGCGGCGGTGCGCTTCGCCGGCGTTCACCTGGCGCGGCGCGGCATCGTCGCGTCGAACCGCCTCCGCCTGCGGACCGAGCGCGGCGGCGACCTGGTCGACGACGCCCACCTGCGCGAGGTGCTGGTGGCCGCGTTGGCGCACGAGCGCCCCGAGGACGCGCCGTGAGGATCGTCGACCGCGCGCGCCCGTGGGCGAGGGGCGCACCGTGGGCCTGAAGCTCGCCACGCTCGCCTATCTGCGCTGCGACGGGCGGACCCTGATGCTCCATCGCAGCGGGCGCGAAGACGACGTCCACCGGGGACGCTACAACGGCCTGGGCGGCAAGTTCGAGCCCGGCGAGTCGCCCGAGCAGTGCCTGCGACGGGAGGTCCTGGAGGAGTCGGGGTTCCGCGTCGAGGAGGCCCACCTCAAGGGGTTCCTGACGTTCCCCGCGTTCGACGGGGTGGACGACTGGCACACGTTCGTGTACGTCGTCCCGCGCTTCTCGGGCGAGCCGCTGGAACGCTCGGCCGAGGGGACGCTGCACTGGGTGCCGGACGGCGCGCTGCTCGACCTCGAGCTGTGGCCGGGCGACCGCGTGTTCCTGCCCTGGCTGGGGCGAACGGCGTTCTTCTCGGCGCGCCTGGTCTACGACGGCGGCCGGTTCCGAGGGTACCAAGCCGCGTTCTACGGCGAGGGCGGCGTCTTCCTGGGGGAGGAGGACGGCGGCCCGAGCTGATCAGGTGAGATCGGCCAGGCTGGCGCGGTCCACGTGCGCGACCAGGCGCTGCGCCAGCATGACGTTCCCGTCGACCTTCAGCTTGCCGGTCATGAAGGCCGACATGGGGTTCAACTCCCCCTTCATCAGCCGGATGAGGTTGTCGTCGCTGACACGGATGGTGACGTCCGGCGCCTCGGCCTGGCCGTCGCGTACCGTCAGCTTGCCGTTCTCGAGCACGTGGTAGACGGGCTCCGAGATGGCGTACTGGATGACGGCGGACTCGCCCATGTCGCGGGCGTCGAAGCTCTCGGGGATGCGGTGGAGCAGCTCCTTCGCGGTCATGGAGCCAGTCTAGCGGTTGTACGTGCGCGGGGGGTCGCGCAGGGCGTTCCGGTGGGCGCTCGGTATACTCGGCGGTGCGCCCGCCTCATAGGCGTAAACGGTGACCATGGACTTCTCCCTCTCCGAAGAGCTCCTGGCGATGCAGACGCACGTGCGGCACTTCGCCCGCATGGAGCTGGCGCCGCTCGCCGTCGAGCTGGACCGCGCGCCGACGTTCCCCTGGGAGACGTTGCGCAAGATGGGCTCTTTGGGCCTGCTCGGCGTGACCACGCCCGAGCGCTACGGCGGCGCCGGCCTCGACACGCTGAGTTACGTCGTGCTGCTCGAGGAGATCGCCGCCGCCGACGCCAGTCACGCTACCATCATGAGCGTCACCAACGGCCTGCCACAGAGCATGCTGCTGCGCTACGGCTCGGACGAGCAGAAGGAGCGCTACCTCCCGAAGCTGGCGAGCGGCGCCTGGATCGGCGCCTTCTGCCTCTCCGAACCGCACGCGGGGTCCGACGCCGTGGCCATGAGGACGCGCGCGCGGCGTGTCGAAGGCGGCTACGTGATCAACGGCACCAAGGCCTGGATCACCAGCGGCGGCGAGGCGCAACTGTACCTGGTGATGGCGAAGACCGACCCGCAGGCGGGCGCGCGTGGCGTCAGCTGCTTCCTCGTGGAGAAGGGCGCCGAGGGCATGAGCTTCGGGCGGCCCGAGCGCAAGCTCGGCCAGCACGCCGCCATCACCACGACCGTGTCCTTCGACGACTGCTTCGTGGCCGACGAGGGGCTGCTCGGGCCCGAGGGGCAGGGGTTCGTCATCGCCATGGCGTCGCTCGACGGGGGCCGGATCGGCATCGCCGCTCTCTCCGTGGGTGTGGCGCGCGCGGCCTTCGAGGCCGCGAGGGACTACGCCGCCGAGCGCACCGCGTTCGGCAAGGCGATCCACCACTTCCAGGCGGTCGGCTTCGCGCTGGCCGACATGGATACCGAGCTGGAGGCGGCCCGCATGTTGACCCTGCGCGCGGCCTGGCTGAAGGACCGGGGGTACCGCGTGACGCGAGAGGCCGCGCAGGCGAAGCTCTTCGCCTCGCAGGCGGCGGGCCGCATCACCCACGACGCCATCCAGGTGCTCGGCGGGTACGGTTACACGCAGGACTACCCGGTGGAGCGCTACTTCCGGGACGCGCGGGTCACGGAGATCTACGAGGGCACCAGCGAGGTCCAGCGCATGGTGATCCACCGCCAGATCTACCGCGATCTGGAGCGCCGCTAGGCGGCCCAGCACATCGCCGGGAGACAGGAGCGGATCCGTGATCGATTTCGAGCTCACCGACGAGAAGAAGCAGTTCCAGGCCCTGGCGCGCCAGTTCGCGCGCGAGCACATCCAACCGGTGGCCGCGCAGCACGACCGTGAGGAGAGCTACCCCGAGGAGGTGATCCGCCGCGGTCACGAGCTGGGTCTGCTGAACACCATCGTGCCCGAGACCGTCGGCGGCCTCGGCTTGGGTTCGGTCGACGAGGCCATCATCGGTGAGGAGCTCGCGTACGGCTGCATGGGGATCTACACCATCTTCATGGCGTCGGAGCTCGGCATCACGCCCCTGCTGCTGGCGGGCACCCCCGAGCAGCACGATCGGTTCCTGCGCCCGCTCACCGATGGGCCGAAGCTCGCGGCGTTCGCGTTGTCCGAGCCCGACAACGGCAGCGACGCCGCAGCGATGAAGACGCGGGCCGTCCTGGACGGCGACGACGTGGTCTTGAACGGCAGCAAGATGTGGATCAGCAACGGAGACCGGGCCGCGTTCACCGTAGTGTTCGCGACCGTCGACCCGGCGCTCAAGCATCGCGGCACCCTCGCCGTGGTCGTGGAGTCCGGTCGCGACGGCTTCCACGCCACGAAGCTGCACGGCAAGCTGGGCCAGCGCGCCAGCCCGACGGCCGAGTTGGTGTTCGACGACGTGCGCGTGCCGCGCGCCAACATCCTCGGCGAGCCCGGCGACGGCTTCCGGATCGCGATGCAGACGCTCGACAAGACGCGCATCCCGGTGGCCGCGGGGTCCGTGGGGGTGGCGCGGCGCGCGCTCGACGAAGCGCTCGCGTACGCCGCCGAGCGGCACGCCTTCGGGCGACCGATCGCGCAGTTCCAGGCGATCCAGTTCAAGCTCGCCGAGATGAAGATCGGCATCGAGACCGCGCGCTGGCAGACCTACCGTGCCGCGTGGCTCGCCGACCGAGGCCTGCCGCACGGCGAAGCCGCGGCCATCGCCAAGGCCTACGCCTCCGACATGGCGTTCCGCGCGGCCGACGAAGCGCTCAACGTGCACGGAGGGTACGGCTACGTCAACGAGTACCCGGTGGAGAAGCTGATGCGCGACGTCAAGCTGAACCAGATCTACGAGGGGACCAACGAGATCCAGCGCCTGGTCATCGCCCGCGGACTGCTGCGACAGGTCCTAGAATAGGCGTGCGGGGCGGAACCCGAGCGGGTCGGCGCCCGTGGAGCCTGCCGACCCATCGGGCCGATTTCGACCGCGGCCGGGCCCGTTCCCCCGGAGCTTCGATCGCTGTCGCGCCCAGCGGCGCGACCTGGAGGACACCGTGAAGATCGTGACCATCCTCAAGCAGGTACCCGATGCCGAGGCGCGGGTACGCGCCGGCGACGGCGAGGTGGACCTCGGCGGGGTCAGCTTCGTGATCGATGGCATGGACGAATACGGCGTCGAGGAGGCGCTGCGGATCCGCGAGCGGGGGATCGACGCCGAGATCGTCGCGCTGGCCCTCGGCCCGCAGCGCTTCGAGGAGGCCGTGCGCACCGCGCTGGCCATGGGTGCGGATCGCGCCGTCCACATCGAGACCGACGACGCCCTGGACGCCATCGCCCAGGCGGGCGTGCTGGCACGCGTGATCCGGGACGAGGCGGCCGATCTCGTCCTGGTCGGCGGGAAGGAAGCCGACTGGGACAGCGCCGCGCTGGGCGCGGCGGTGGCCGAGGCCCTCGGGTGGCCGCACAGCGACTGGACCACCGAGCTGGAGCTCGACGGCGCGACGCTGCGCACCCGGCACGACACCGACGACGGCAGCGAGGCGTTGACGCTTCCGGTGCCGGCGGTGGTGACGACCCAGCAGGGGCTCAACGAGCCCCGCTATCCGACGCTGCCCAACATCATGAAGGCCAAGCGCAAGGAGCTCGCCAAGAAGACGCTCGAGGAGGTCGGCGGCGCCCGGCCGCTGACGACCACCCTGGAGCAGACCATCCAGACGCGTGAGCGCATCGGAAACGTCCTGGAGGGCGACCCCCAAGAGGCCGCCCGTGAGCTGGCACGCCTCCTGGCCGACGAGGCCAAGGTGCTGTCCTAGGCGTGCAAGGAGACGGCATGATCCTCATCGTGACCCAAGGCAACGCCGACCGCGCACAGAAGGCCGACCTGGAGCTGGTGCGCTCGGGCCGCGAGCTCGCCGGCGAGCTCGGCATGTCGCTCGCAGCGGCGGTTCTCGGCGCCGACCCCGCCGCCAAGTCCCAGGACCTCGGTCGCTACGTGCCGACCGTGTTCCGCCTCGCCTCCCCGGAGCTGGCGCCCTTCCGGGCCGAGCCCTTCACCAGCGCCGTGCACGGCCTCGTGCAACGGACGGGCGCTCAGGTGGTGCTGCTGGGGGCGTCGCGGTCCGGGCAGAGCCTGGGCCCGCGCCTGGCGATGCGCCTCACCGCTCCGTTCCTCGAGGACGTCACCACGCTCGGGGTCCGGGACGGGAAGGTGACGGCCACGCGGTTCACCTACCTTTCGCGCGTGACCGAGAGGGTGCGGGCCGAGGCCCTCCCCGCCGTCGTGAGCGTGAAGCCCAACGTGTTCACCGCTGCCGAACCGGCCGAGGGTACCGGCGACGTGCAGGATGCCGACGTCGTGCTCGGCGAGAACGACGCGAGGGTCGCCGTCGGGGAGCGCACCACCGCCAAGGGCGGGCGGGTCGCCCTGGAGGACGCCAAGATCGTCGTCACCGGCGGTCGCGGCGTCGGCGACGCCGACGGGTTCACGCGCCTGGTGGAGCCCCTGGCGGACCTGCTGGGGGCCGGCGTGGGCTCGACGCGGGCGGTGGTCGACGCCGGCTGGCGCCCCTACGCCGAGCAGGTGGGCCAGACCGGCAAGACGGTGACGCCCGACCTCTACCTTGCACTCGGCGTCTCCGGCGCCGTCCAGCACCTCTCGGGAATGAACCGGTCCAAGGTCATCGTCGTGATCAACAAGGACCCCGACGCCCCCATCTTCAAGGTCTGCGACTACGGCGTCGTGGGTGACGTCAACGCCGTCGTGCCGCCGCTCCGGGAGGCCCTGTCGGAGCGCCAGGGTTGAGGTGACCGGGCTGCCGAGCGACGCCGGGGCCGGGCCGGGGAACGGCCCCTCGGGCGGGAACGGCGGCGAGGTGCGCGTGCGCCGGGCGACCAGGGGCGACCTGGAGGCCCTGGCCGGGCTCGAGCGCAGCTTCCCCGGCGACCGTCTCCAGCGCAGCTCGCTGTCCCGGTTGCTGGGGCGTGACAGCGCCGAGCTGTGGGTCGCCGAGGCGGCCGGGAGCGTCGTAGGGGACGCCGTGGTCCTGTTCCGCAAGGGCTTCGTGTCCGCGCGCCTGTACTCCCTGGTGGTCCAGCCCGAGAGCCGACGTCGCGGGGTGGCCCGTGCGCTCCTGGCTCGGGCCGAGGAGGGGGCACGCGAGCGTGGCGCCGTGGCCATGCGGCTCGAGGTGCGGTAGGACAACGCCACCGCCATCGCCCTGTACCGCAAGGCGGGGTACGAGGTGGTGGGCCGCACCGCCGATTACTACCAGGACCACTCCAACGCGGTGCGCATGCAGAAGCGCTTCGCCGCAGGCGGGGCCACCGTCCTGGGCGTGCCGTACTACCCGCAGTCGCTGGAGTTCACCTGCGGCCCGGCCGCGCTCATGATGGCGATGCGTCACTTCGGCTATCCCGTGCCGCTCGAGCGTTGGCTGGAGCTCGCCCTGTGGCGCGAGGCGACGACGATCTTCATGCTCTCGGGGCACGGCGGTTGCAGCGCCCACGGCCTGGCGGTGGCGGCCCTGCGGCGGGGGTTCCGCGCCACCGTGGTGAGCAGCGACGGTGACGTGCCGTTCCTCGACTCGGTGCGCGATGGCGACAAGAAGGACGTCATCCGCATCGCACACCACACCTTCGAGCGCGACCTGCGTGACCTCGGCGGGCGCGCCGAGTTGCGCGACTTCACGGACCGCGACGCCGTCGACGCTCTACGGCGAGGCGCGCTGCCCCTGGTGATGTTGTCGGGCTACCGGCTGTACGCCGAGAAGGTGCCGCACTGGGTGATCGTGACCGGTTACGACGCCGACCACCTCTACCTCCACGACCCTTTCATCCCGGACGGGGCAGGGCGCGCCGACAGCGTGCACCTGCCGCTCCGGCGTGACGCCTTCGAGGCGGTGAGCCGCTTCGGCAAACGCCGGCGACGCTCCATGGTGCTCATCGAACGCTGGGGCAAGGTCAGCCGTCGCCCGCGAGGTAGCGGATGATCTCGCCGTAGATCTCGGGGTTGGCCTGATCCTCTTCGCCCGCTGCGATGGTCGGGTTGTCGCTCACCTCGATGACGTAGTGCTCGCCGTCGATCTCCTTGATGTCGACCCCGTAGAGGCTGCTGCCGATGGCCCGTGCCGAAGCGAGCGCTACCTCGACGAGGCGAGGATCGGCCTTCTCCCGCTCGACGCCTTCGACGACGGCAAACTCGCCGGCATCGCTGCGGTCCATGGTGCGCCAGCCTTGCGGCGGGAAACGGTACTTGACGACCGCGAGCACCCGCCCGTCCAGAGTGATGACACGCCAGTCGAAGTCGCTCGGCATGTACTGCTGCACCACCAGCCGGTCGGCCCGGCGCAGGAAGCGACGCCCCACCTTCACGAACGCCTCCGCCGTGGCCACCCTGTCGACGTACAGGCTGAAGCTGGAGTTCGGCGCCTTCAGGACCAGGGGCGATCCCAGCGTCTCGAACAGCGCGTCCGCGGTGAGCGCACGCACCTCGTCCTCCTCGAGGACGCGGGTGACGGGGATCGGCACGCCGGCGTTCTCGAGCCGGGCGTACATGTTGACCTTGTCGCAGCAGATGCGGATCGACGCGGCGTGGTCGAGCACCCGGATGCCGAGCATCTCGGCGGTGCGCGCCACGACGTAACTGGTGTTGAGCGGATCCGTGAGTGCGCGGATCAGCACGCCGTCGTAGTTGCGGAGGTACTTCAGCTCGTCCTTGAACAGGAAGTCGAGCTCGTGGCCCAGCTCGAAGGCCGCCAGCCGGAAGTTCGTCAGGGCCGTCAGCTCCACCGACGAGCGGATGGTGTAGAGCTCGGCGAAGATGGCTAGGCGCGCCACGATCCCAGCTCCTCGACCAGAGCCCGTTCGTCGGGCGTGAGCTGCGCGAGCGGCAGCGGCATCAGGGCCGACAGCAGGTATGCCCTGGGCGTGACGATGACCCGGACGCGGGCCAGGGGCAGACGGAACGTGAGGAACACGGCGCGCGCGAACGCCTCGTACTCCGCCACCAGGGTCCGCCCGAGGACGCAGCGCACCACGTCGATGCGGTAGTCCGGAGGCAGCTCCTGGCACAGCACGGCGTACTTCCCGGTGTACGTGAGCCCCTTGCGACGCGCTTCGATGGCGTCGGTATCGACCAGGAGTTCGCCCCGCTCGGAGAACGGGTTGACCGGGTACGCCATCAACGGCGGGGACGGGAAGCGCGACGTCGTGAAGTGGAAGGCGGGCACCGGCAGTCCCGCCAGACGTGCCTTCTCCATGGCGATGGGCACGACGTAGGCGTCGAGAGCGTCGGCCGTGGTCGGGATGAGCCGCATGCCCTGAAGCTCTCCGTCGAGCGAGCGGTAGTACCCGCTCGCCAGATAGCCGTAGTCGCCGGCCATGTTCGCCAGGTCGGCCCCGACGCCCACGGGGACGTCGGGGCCGAACACGGAGGGATCGAGCTGCAACATCGGCGTCGTCACGTTGCGTGGCACGGGCGCGCTCAGGAACCGAGCGCGGCGACGCCGGGGAGGGTCTTGCCCTCTAGGAACTCCAGGGCTGCGCCGCCGCCCGTGGAGATGTGGCCGATGCGCTCGGCGAGCCCCGTGCCGTTCACGGCGGCCACGGAGTCGCCGCCGCCCACGACCGTGAAGGCGGGGAGGTCGGCAACGATTCTAGCCAGCGCTACGGTACCGGCGTCGAACGGGGGGGTCTCGAACACGCCCAGCGGCCCGTTCCAGAACACCGTGCGTGCGCCGTCGAGCGCCTCGCGGAAGGCCTGGATCGCGAGCGGGCCGATGTCGAGCCCGAGGAGACCCTCGGGGATCGCGTCGGTGGGATGAACCGAGGTCTTGGCGCCCTCCTTCAGCTCCCGGGCACACACGGAGTCTTCGGGAAGCACGATGCTCACGCTGCGCTCCGAGGCGCGGGCCAGCACGTTCCGGGCCGTGTCGAGCTGGTCCTCCTCGACGCGTGAGGCCCCCACCTGCCCGCCCTGCGCCACGGCGAACGTGAAGGCCATGGCCCCACCGATGAGGATGCGGTCGGCGACCTCGAGCAAGCTGCTGATGACGCCGATCTTGTCCGACACCTTGGCGCCGCCCAGGATCACCACGAACGGGTGCTCCGGGCGGTCGCGCAGCTTGCCCAGCGCGCGGATCTCCTTTTCCAGCAGGTGCCCGGCGGCCGACGGCAGCAGCCGCGCCACGCCCTCGGTGCTGGCGTGGGCGCGGTGGGCAGACCCGAAGGCGTCGTTGACGTACACATCGGCATACCCCGCGAGGATGCGCGAGAGCGCCGGGTCGTTCTTGGTCTCGCGGGTGTCGAAGCGCGTGTTCTCCAGTAGCGTCACGCTGCCGTGCGGTGCCTGCTCGACGAAGGCCCCTTCCTCGGGCGAGCCGGGCCCGTCGCAGGCCAGGTAGCGGACGTCGCGCCCCAGGAGCTCCTCGAGGCGGGCCGCCACGGGCCGCATGCGCGCCCCCTCGTCGACGCCTTTGGGGCGCCCGAGGTGGCTCATGAGGATGAGGGTGGCGCCGCGCGAGGCCAGCGCTTCCAGGGTGGGCAGGGCCGCGCGGATGCGGGTGTCGTCGCGTACGCGGCCGTCCTTGATGGGGACGTTGAAGTCGACCCGAACCAGGACGCGCTTGTCCTTGACGTCGAGGTCCTCGAGGGTCCTGAACATGGAGGCTCCTAACCGAGCGGTCGCGGTCGGGCGAGCGGTGCCTGAAGGCCCGTTCAGAGCTTCTCGCCCATGAGCTCGAGCACGTCCACCATGCGGTTGGAGTAGCCCCACTCGTTGTCGTACCAGACGAGGATCTTGGCCATCTTGCCCATCGTCTTGGTGAGCGCGCCATCCACGATCGCGGAGTGCGGGTCGCCCACGATGTCGCGCGACACGATCGGGTCCTCGGTGTAGCGGACGACGCGCGCGAGCGGCCCCTCGGCGGCTTCGCGCAGCGCCGCGTTGAGCTCGGCGGCCGTGGCAGCGCGTTTGAGGACGGCGGTCACGTCGGAGATCGAGCCGGTCGGGGTCGGTACGCGCAACGCCATGCCGTCGAAGATGCCGTCGAACTGCGGCAGCACCTTGGCCACCGCCTTGGCAGCCCCGGTGCTGGTGGGAACGATGTTCGTGGCGGCGTTGCGAGCGCGGCGCAGATCCTTGTGGGGCCCGTCGAGCAGCATCTGGTCGTTGGTGTAGCTGTGGACCGTGGTCATCATGGCCTGCTCGACGCCGAACGCCTCGTCGATCACCTTCATCACGGCCGCCAGCGAGTTCGTGGTGCACGAGGCGTTGGAGACCACGTCGTGCTTCGCGGGGTCGTAGTCTCCCTCGTTCACGCCGAGCATGATGTCGAAGTCGCTGTCGGGCGAGGGCGCGCTGATGAGCACCTTCCTGGCGCCTGCCGTGAGGTGCGCCGCGGCCTGGGCCCGCTTGCGGAAGATGCCTGTCGACTCGACCACGATGTCGACGCCGAGCTTCTTCCAGGGGAGCTCCTCGGGCTCGCGCACCTCCGTGGCCCGGACCTTCTTGCCGTCGACGATCAGGTTCTGATCGTCATAGCCGACCTCGCCCGCGAAGGGGCCGTAGTTGGAGTCGTACTTGAGCAGGTTCGCCAGCGTCTCGTTGTCCGTGAGATCGTTGACCAGGACGACGTTCAGGCCCCGTTGGTGGGCGATGCGGAAGATCTGCCGCCCGATGCGTCCGAAGCCGTTGATGCCGATGTTCATGGAAGTCCTCCGATAGAGCTTGTGTACTCACGAGATCCTACGACAACGGTCTCATGATACTCCCGCGCACCGAGGCGTTCGCAATCGGGCAAACGACCCGGAGAACGGGAGGAGAGCGTTCAGTCCGGACGAAGGCCCAGCCGGAGGTGCTCCCCGTCGACATCGTGCTCCTCCAGGAAGGCGTCCTCGCCGGCGGGCCCGAAGACCAGCTCGCTGGCGAGCACCTCGGCGGCGATGGCGTCGCGGTGCTCGCGCAGCGCCTCGCCCAGGGAGCCGTCGGCCTCGAGGGTCAGGGCGATGGTGTCGGAGACCGCCAGTCCCGCGTTCTTACGTGCGTTCTGGACCAGCCGGATGGCGTCGCGCGCCAACCCCTCGCGCACCAGCTCGGGCGTCAGGGCGGTGTTGAGCGCCGCCAGGTAGCCGCGTTCCTCGACCGCGGCGAAGCCCTCCGGGCTGCGTGCGTCGAGCAGCAGGTCCTCGGGTTCGAGCCGGACCTAGGTGCCCGCGACCTGCAGCACGGTGGCCTCGCCTTCGCGGACCGCCGCCGCTACGTCGCGGCCGTCCAGGAGGTCGAGTGCGCGACGCACCTCTGGCACCAGCTTGCCGAGCCGGGGCCCCACGCGAGGCAGGTTGGGCTTGACCTGATAGTCGACGAAGTCGTCGTGCACGTCGAGGTAGCGGACCTGCTTGACGTTGAGCTCTTCGAGCAGCTGGTCCTCCAGGCGACGCACGCCTTGGAGCTCCTCGTCACTCCGCAACCGGACCAGGACCTCCGGCAGTGGCTGACGCACCTTGATACCGGAGGCGGCGCGGGCCGCCCGGCCGAGTTCCACGAGGCGCATCAGGGCGCGCATGTCGCGCATGAGGTCGGCGTCGATGCGCGCTCCGTCGGCGCGCGGCCAGTCCGCGAGATGGACCGACTCCGGCGCGCCGTCGTCGAGCGAGCGCACCAGGTTCTGGTAGAGCTCCTCGGACGTGAACGGCGCCATCGGCGCCATCAACTTCGCCACCGTCACCAGCGCCTCGTACAGCGTGGCGTAGGCCGCGACCTTGTCCGTGTCGCCCTGCGCCCGCCAGAAGCGACGGCGGTTGCGGCGCACGTACCAGTTGGAGAGATCGTCCACGACGAAGTCGCGCAGGGCGCGGCTGGCGGCGGTGGGGTCGTAGTCCTCGAGGTGGCGGGTGACGGCGTCGATCAGCTCCTGGAGCCTCGAGAGCAACCACCGGTCCACCGGCGGCCGCGCGCCCGCCGGCGGTGCCGCCCCCAGCGTCGGGCGGTCGAGGTTGGCGTACAGCACGAAGAAGCTGTAGGTGTTCCACAGCGTCATGAAGAAGTCGCGCAGGGTCTCGTCGACCAGCCCCGCGCTGAAGCGCTTGGTGGCCTCGGGCGGGGACACGCTGAACAGGTACCAGCGCAGTGCGTCGGCCCCCTGTTCGTCGAGCACCGCCCAGGGATCGACCACGTTGCCCTTGGACTTCGACATCTTCTCGCCGCGCTCGTCGACAATGTGGCCCAGCACGATCACGTTGCGGAATGCCGAGGTGTCCGGCGCGAGGTCCGCCAGCGGTCCGGGCGGACGGGAGCTCGCCGGGTCGCCGCTGTCGGTGAGCAGGGTGGCGAGGGCGTGCAGGCTGTAGAACCAGCCGCGCGTCTGGTCGACGGCCTCGCAGATGTAGTCGGCGGGGAAGTTCTCGGCCAGCGCCCGCGCCGCCTCGGGCGTGGAGGCGTCGCCCTGGTAGTGCCACTGGGCGTAGGGCATGGCGCCCGATTCGAACCAGACGTCGACGGTGTAGGGCACGCGCCGGAAGGTCTTGCCGCCCCGCTCGAAGGTGACGTCGTCGACGTAGGGGCGGTGGAGCTCGAGTCCTTCGAGGTCGCGCCCGGTGAGCTCGGCGAGCTCCCGCACGCTCCCCACGCAGATCTGCTCGGCGCCGTCCTCGCTGACCCAGATCGGCAACGGCGCGCCCCAGAAGCGCTCGCGGCTCAGAGCCCAGTCCACGTTGTTCTCGAGCCACTTGCCGAACCGCCCGGTACGGATGTGGTCGGGGTGCCATTTCACCCTGTCGTTGTTCGCCAACAACGCGTCCTTGAGCAGGCTGGTGCGGATGTACCAGCTGCGCTTGGCGACGTTCATCAGCGGGGTGTCGTCGCGCCAGTTGAAGGGGTAGGCGTGGCGGACGACGCCACGGTGCCACATCAGCCCCCGCGCCAGCAGGTCGTCGGCGATCGCGGCGTCGGCGTCCTTGAACCACTGCCCGGTGTAGGGGCCGTCGCCCCCGGGTGCGTCGAAGGGGCGCACCTCGCTCAGCATCAGGCCGGTCAGGTCGACCGAGAAGAGGGTGGGCAGCCCGTGCCGTCGTCCCTGCTCGAGGTCGCCGTAGGCGGGCGCGAGGTGCACGATGCCGGTGCCGTCCTCGAGGCTGACCAGCTCGTCGGTCACCACCCGGAAGCCGGTGGACGGGTCCTGCCCGTCGTCGACCCGACCCTCGAGGATGGGCCGGTAGTGCACGCCTTCGAGGTCGCGGCCGCGTGCACGGCGCAGCTCACGCCAGTTCGTGCCCTCCAGGACGGTGGGCGCGAGCTCGGCGGCCAGCCACATCAGCTCGCGCTCGTCCGCCGGCCCCCGCTTGCGGCCCGGCGCCTCGACCAGCACGTACGCGGCGTCGGCGGCCACCGCCAGGCCCGTGTTGGCGGCAAGGGTCCACGGCGTCGTCGTCCAGGCCAGGAAGGTCACGGGGCGCGCTTCGCCAGGGTCGAGCAGGCCGCGCTCGACGAGCTCCTCGGCTACCGCGGGGAACTTGGGGAAGACGCTCGGATCCTCCACGTCCTCCTTGTAGCCGAGCGCCACCTCGTGGGACGCGAGCGTGGTGTTGCTGCTGGGGCTGTGCCAGGTGGTCTTGTAGTCCTCGACCAGGAGCCCGCGGTCCCAGAGCTGCTTGAGCACCCACCAGCACGACTCGATGTAGTCGTTGGTGTAGGTGACGTAGGCGTGCTCGAGATCGAGCCAGAACCCGATGCGCTCGGTCATGGCGTTCCAGTCCTGGATGTTGCTGAACACGTCCTCGCGGCACAGTCGATTGAAGCGCTCGACGCCGTAGGCCTCGATCTGCCGTTTGTTGGTGAAGCCCAGCCGCTTCTCGATGGCGATCTCGACGGGCAGCCCGTGGGTGTCCCATCCGCCCTTGCGCCCGACACGGTAGCCCTGCATGGTCTTGAAGCGCGGGAACAGGTCCTTGAACGCACGGCTGATGACGTGGTGCACGCCTGGTTTGCCGTTGGCGGTGGGGGGTCCCTCGTAGAACACGAAGCGACCTTCGGGTGCGGGCTTTTCGAGGGTCTTGCGAAAGATGTCGCGCTCGCGCCAGAACGCGATGACGCGTTGTTCGAGGTCGGGGAAGCGGACGCCGGACGGCACCTCACGGAACACGGTGTTACCTCGCTCTCAGGGGGCGGCCACGAGAACGCGCCCCGAACGCTTGCAGCGTTGGGGCGCGTGACGTGCCGCGCGGTACCACCCAACTTCTCCGGAGCCTCACGGCTCCGGACTCGGCGGCTGCCCCACGCACGGGACGCGGGAGAGCCCGGCGCGGTGACGGGCGCCAACCGGCTCCATCTACTGCCGCCCACCTGCGGCGGGTTCGGGGAGCGGCTCGGGGAGGATCTTCCACCGAGGGGTCCCTGCCGGGCTCGCACCGTCCCCGGCTCGCTCGAGGGCCCTCGTTCGGTGTACTCGTTCCCGTCGTCGCCGTCCGCCGGCCGGAGTGTACCGTGACCGAGGCCGGCGGTTCGGAGCCGCTTTACAACCTTCGGCGGCCCCGCATATACTAAACCTAGCAGCAGGCCGTGACAACGTCAATAATGCCGCTGCGACTCCTCGCACAACCTGCTCGTGCGTCCCCGGCAATGCGCGCATGCTCCACGGATGCACGGCGTGCGATGTTGCCAAGCGGTGGACAACGAGTGTTCACGAGCGCGACGACGATCGACATCCTGATCGAGCCCTGCATCCCAACCTCGCACGTGTTCGAGGGCGAGCGCACGGAACGGAGATGGCATGAGCCCCAGAAGCCGGAATACAGGCAACGACAGCGGCGCCCCCGAAGCGGCCGAGGCGACACAGGCCCAGGACGAGAAGCCGCGTAAGCGCGGGCGGCCGCGCAAGCAGGAGGCGCCGGCCGAGACGCCGGCCGAGACGTGGGCCGGCGCCGACGGCGCGGCGGCCGACGGCCAGGCGCCTGCGGGAGGCTCCGTCGAAGGGGATGTCGAGGCCCCCCGGCAGGAGGCCGACGGCGACGGCGCCACGTCCGAGAAGCAGAAGTCGGGCCGCGGCGGTGAGAAGAAGGGCGGTCGCTCGGGCGGCCGCTCGGGCGGCCCCAAGGGGAGCAACGACGGCAGGAGCAAGGGTGGCCAGGACGGCGGCGGCGGTGGCGGCGCGGAAGCCAGCGACGGGGGCCGCGACGACCAGAGGAGTTCCGGGAGCGCCCAGGATCGCAGCGGAGACGACGGCGACCAGGACGAGCGCGGCCGGGGCGGTCGCGGTGGCCGCAACCGGCGCGGCCGCTCGGGCGGCGGGCGCAAGGGCGGCCCGAACTTCCGGGAGCTCCAGTCCAAGATCGTGCCGGAGCTCCACCTCCTGGCCAAGGAGGTCGGGCTCGAGGACTACCGGCAGATGAGCAAGGACGACCTGGCGCTCGCCATCCTCGAGCGCTCCGCCGAGAGCGAAGGCCTGAAGCTCGTCCAGGGCTACCTCGAGATCTCGTCGGACGGGTACGGCTTCCTGCAGGAATCGCTGTTGCAGCTCAGCTCGCGCAGCGTGATCGTGTCGGCCGGTCTCATCAAGCAGTTCAAGCTGCGCACCGGCGACTACATCCTGGGAAAGGCGCGGCGCCCGCGAGACAACGAGCGCTACGGCACCCTGATCCGCGTCGAGGCGGTCAACGGCGTCGATCCGTTCCACGCTTCCAAGCGCCCCCGCTTCGACGACCTGGTCCCCACCTTCCCGGAACGGCATATCACGCTCGAGACCGACCAGAACGAGCTTTCGGCGCGAGTGATCGATCTGCTGGCGCCGATCGGTCGGGGGCAGCGCGGGTTGATCGTGGCGCCGCCCAAGGCAGGGAAGACCACCCTGCTCAAGAAGATCGCCAACTCGGTCGTCACCAACGAGGACGACATCAAGGTCATCGTGCTGCTCGTCGACGAGCGTCCCGAGGAGGTCACCGACTTCCGGGAGTCCGTGAGCGGCGTGGAGGTCATCGCCAGCACCTTCGACGAACCCCCTTCGAACCACATCCGGGTGGCGGAGTTCGTGCACGAGCGGGCCCGGCGCATCGTCGAGGAGGGCGGGCACGTGATGATCCTTCTCGACTCGATCACCCGCCTGGCGCGCGCCAACAACCTCGTGACGCCGCCGACCGGGCGCACCCTGTCGGGCGGCCTCGACTCCAGCGCACTGCACTGGCCCAAGCGCTTCCTGGGCGCGGCCCGGAACATCCGGGGCGGCGGAAGCCTGAGCATCCTGGCCACGGCACTGGTCGAGACGGGTTCCCGCATGGACGACGTCATCTTCGAGGAGTTCAAGGGAACCGGCAACATGGAGTTGCACCTCAGCCGGCGCCTCGAGGAGCGGCGGATCTTCCCGGCCATCGACATCCTCAAGTCCGGCACCCGCCGCGAGGACCTGCTGCTCGGCGAGGCGATCCTCGCCAAGATGTGGCTGCTCCGCAAGGTCATCAGCGATATGGACGCCGCCGAGGCCATGGAGATGCTGCTCTCGCGGCTGTCGCGTACCACGAGCAATGAGGAATTCCTCGCCACGCTCGGTCAGGGCTGAGTGACAGCCTAGGACCATGAGCAGGGCGCGCCTGGGCGCGGTCGCCGTCATCGCGCTGCTCCCGATGCTGCTCGGTGCGTTCGCGCGTGCCGAGCAGCGCTACGTGGTGCGCCCCGGCGACACCCTGTACGCGCTGGCAGCGCGGTTCGACAGCACGGTCGCCGCGCTGGTGACATCCAATCGGCTCGACAGCGACGTGCTGCGCGTCGGCCAGGTGCTCGACGTGCCGGGCGGGCAGCGCGGCGGGTACCGCATCACCATCGCAAGGCCCGGCGAGACGCTGACGGACGTCGCGCGGCGCGTGGGCCGCACCCGGGCGACGCTGGCTTCGGCGAACCCGGGCCTCGCCGACGGGGAGGTGGCGGCGGGCGCGACCATCTCGGTGCCGCCGGCCGACGGCGTCACCGCCGAGGCGGCGGCTGGCGACACCCTCGCGAGCCTGGCTACCCGCGCCTCCACGACCGCGGAAGCCCTCGCCCGCCTCAACGACCTGGAGGTCGACGCGGTGCTGCGGTCGGGCCAGTCGGTGCTGCTGCCGCGATCCCCCGACGGCGCCGGGACCGGCGGGATGGGCGGAGCCGGGTCGGAGTCCGGTGGGGCGACCCCCGCGGGTCCGTCGGCGCCGCCAGTGGCCCCGCCGCCTGCGGCCGCGCTGCCGTCGAGCTCGCCCCCCGCTGCGCCCGGCGCGCCTTCCGGCCTGGCAGCGGCGGCGGCACCCGCGCCCACCGCGACGGTACGCGAGCGGCTACGCAGCCTCCAGGACGACGATCTGCGTGCGGCAGTGGCGCGCTTGCCGGCGGTGTCCTTCGAGGACCAGACCTTCCGGGCACCGGTGCAGGGGCGCGTGTCCTCACGATTCGGCTGGCGGGCCCTGAGCGTGAACGGGAACCACTTCCACGGCGGCGTCGATCTGGCGGTGCCCCTGGGAACGCCGGTGCACGCAGCTCGCGATGGGATCGTCGTCAAGGCCGGCTGGGGCGGCACGTACGGCAATGTCGTCTACCTGGACCATGGGGACGGCACGCAGACCCGCTACGCCCACCTCAGCCGCATCGAGGTGCGTGTCGGCGAGGCCCTTCGGCAGGGGGACGTCCTGGGGCTCGCCGGCAGCACCGGCGCGTCGACGGGGCCGCACGTGCACTTCGAGCTGCGGTTCGACGGCCGGGCGGTCGACCCGCTCGACTACCTGCAGGGGACCGTCGCGCGCTGAACGGCCGCGCCCTGAACGGCCGGGGCACCACCGCCACGGGTAACGGGCACGCACGGGAACGGACACAGACGGAGCGGTGTGCGCAATCGTAGCGTGTGTCCGTGGCTAGGGTTCTACTGGTCGAGCCGAACGACCACCTACGGCGCGTGTTCCGGCGCCGCTTCGAACGCGAAGGCTTCGAGCTCTTGGAGGCCGTGGACGGCGAGGGTGCGCTGGGCGTGGCCCGCAACGGCACGCCCGATCTCATCGTGGTCGAGAGCTCCGTGCGCGATGCCGCCGGCCTCGATCTACCGGGCCTGCTGGCCCGCGACCCGGACCTCCGGGGGGTCCCGATGATCGTCCTCGAAGGGCGCGAGCGCTCGGATCCGCCCGGCGTGCACACGGAGGACGTCGAAGGACGGTGGCGTGAGGTGGTCCGGCCGGCCGCGGAGCGGCCCCCGGCGGCTCGGGCGGGGCAGGCCGGTCCCGCGCCGTGGGCGGAGCTCGGGATGCGCCCCCCGGACCCCCGGCCGCCGTCCGGACACGACGAACGCTGCCTGGGAGCGCACCTGAACGAACTCCACCACCCCTTCCGACCGGGGCATCTGGTCGAGCTGGCGCGGGGCGTGATCGCCTCGGGGGCGGGCCCGACAGGGAGCGGTTGAGCTCCACGCCACGGGGCCGGGCGCGTGCCGGGAGCGCCGTTCGCATCGGGCTTCGTTGACGGTGAAGGGCGCGCGCGGCTATACTCTGGTGTGACGATTCTTCGGAATCATTCCGAGGATATGCCTAGGGGATGACGGACCATGTGGATCTCGACGAAGGCCCAATACGGCATGCGAGCCCTGGTCGAGGTGGCGCTCGGCGGTGACGATCCGACCAGCCTCAAGACGGTCGCCGATCGGCAGAGCCTGAGCCACCAGTACCTGGAGCAGATCTTCGCCGTGCTGCGTAGGGCCGGGATCGTGGAGTCCGTACGCGGCGCGCGCGGCGGCTACCGCATGGCGCGCCCGCTCGACGCCGTGCCGGCGCTCGAGGTCGTGGAGCTGCTCGAGGGGAGCTTGGCCCCGGTCACCTGCATCGACGACGAAGGCACCTGCGAGCGCGTGGGCCACTGCTCGACCGAGATCCTGTGGCGCCGCGTGGACGCCGCGGTTCGCGAGGTGCTGGGCTCGACGTCACTGGCCGACCTGGTCGCGCAGCGTCAGATCCTCGGCCTAGGTAGCCTGCGCGAACCCGAGACCGTCGGGCAGGTCGGCTGATCCCCACCTCCGGCGCCCGGCGCGACGCGCCCCTCTACCTCGATTTCGCCGCCACCACACCGCTCGATGCTTCTGTGCTGGAGGCGATGATGCCTGCCCTGACCGACGGCTACGGGAACGCCGCGAGCGTGCATCGCGCGGGGCAGCGTGCGCGTCGGATGGTGGAGCGTGCGCGCGAGCAGGTGGCCGAGGCGCTGGGCGCGCGGCCACGGCAGATCTACTTCACATCCGGAGCGACCGAGGCCGACAACCAGGCCCTTCGGGGCGTCCTCGAAGGGGGCCGGGGCGGCCTCGTGACGAGCCGGCTCGAGCACGCCGCGGTGCTTTCGACGGCGCGGGCGTTGCGCGAGGGCGGAACGCCGGTCGGCTACGTCGCCTCCGACGAGCGGGGGCACGTCGATCTCGACGCGCTCGACGAGGCGCTGGCCGACGCGCCGGACACCCGGCTCGTGGCCCTGATGGCCGTGAACAACGAGACCGGCGTGCTGACCGACGTCGGCCGTGCGGCGGAGGTGGCGCACCGACACGGAGCCCTGCTGTTCTGCGACGCGGTGCAGGCCTTCGGCCTGGAGGCGCTGGACGTGCGCCAGCTGGGGGTCGATCTGCTGGCGATCTCGGCCCACAAGATCTTCGGGCCCAAGGGCGCGGGGGCCCTCTACGTCGCCGAGGGCGTGGAGGTGAGACCGCTCCTGTACGGCGGCGAGCAGGAGCGCGGTCTCCGGCCGGGCACGCATGCCACGCCCGCGATCGTGGGCCTCGGGGAGGCCGCGGCGCGCGCGGCCTCGGAACGCGCCGTCCGGTACGAAGCGGTGCGGAGCGCTCGGGACGCGTTCGAGATCGCAGCGACGCGCGTGCCCGGGGTGGCCGTGAACGGCGGAGGCGCGCCCCGCAGCGTCAAGCACAGCAACTTGCGCGTCGACGGCGTCGACGGCGAGTCCCTCTTGATGGCTCTCGACGACCTCGGCGTGGCGGCGAGCGCCGGGAGCGCCTGCTCGGCGGGGAGCCTCGAGCCGAGCCACGTGCTCATGGCGATGGGGTTGAGCGCGGCGCAGGCGAAGGCGAGCGTTCGCTTCAGTTTCGCCCCTTCGGTGAGCGAGACCGACGCCCTCGACGGGGCCGAGCGGTTCGCGCAGGCCGTGGCGCGCTGCAGGGGTGCGGCTACGTGAGCCAGGGGTGCGGGTTCGTGAGCGGGCGGTGCGTACGTCGCCGTGGCGTGAGGGGCGGTGGCGCCGGGGCTCAGGCGGTTCTGCGGCGCTGAGCGCGTTCCAGCGCGCGCAGCGGGTCGTCGAGGTCGCCTTCCTCCAGCGTCAGGCGCGTGATGTCGCTCCCGGGGACCTCGTACATGAGGTCGGTCAGGGCGCGCTCGAGCACCGAACGCAGGGCGCGTGCACCGGTGTGCCGCTCGCGGGCACGGCGCGCGACCTCGTAGAGGACGTCCTGGCCGAAGCTGAGCTCCACGCCTTCCAACGCGAAGAGCTCGCGGTACTGCTTGACGAGCGCGTTGCGGGGCTTCGTCAGCACGTCCACCAGTGCCTCCAGGCTGAGATCCTGCAAGCGGACGGTGACCGCCAGCCTGCCGATGAGCTCGGGGATCAGCCCGAACGCCATCAGATCCTCCGGTAGGACCTCCGCCGTCTCGACCGGGTCCGGCCCGCCGAGCACGGCGGGGTCGCCCTGGAAGCCGACGCGGGAGACGCTGACGCGGCGGCGCAGGATGTCGTCCAGCCCTTCGAAGGCGCCTCCCACGATGAACAGGATGTTGGTGGTGTCGACCGGGATGAGCTCCTGGTGCGGGTGCTTGCGCCCGCCCTGCGGTGGCACGTGGGTTACGGTGCCTTCGATGATCTTCAGGAGCGTCTGCTGGACGCCCTCGCCGGAGACGTCGCGGGTGATCGACACACCCTCGGACTTGCGCGCGATCTTGTCGATCTCGTCGATGTAGATGATGCCGCGCTCGGCCGCCGCCACGTCGTAGTTCGCTACCTGCAGCAGGCGCAACACGATGTTCTCGACGTCGTCGCCCACGTAGCCCGCCTCGGTGAGGGTGGTGGCGTCGGCGATGGCGAAGGGGACCTCCAGCGTCCTCGCGAGGCTGCGCGCCAGCAGCGTCTTACCGGTGCCGCTGTTGCCGATCAGCAGGATGTTGGCCTTCTCGATCTCGGCGTCGGGGTTCTGCAGGCGTCGATAGTGGTTGTATACGGCCACCGCCAGGGTGCGCTTGGCGTCGTCCTGCTCGATGACGTACTGGTCCAGTTGGGCCTTCAGCTCCCGCGGCGGCGGCAGGTGGAGCTTGGGGAGCTTGCGCTGCTCGGCTCCGGCCAGCACGTCGTTGACGCGCTCCGCGCAGTCGTTGCAGATGTGCGCCCCGCCGTTGGCGGCCGAGACCAGTTCGCGCACCTCGGCCTGGGTCCGACCGCAGAAGCTGCACCGGGCCTGCGCCACGCTCAGCCGGCCTTGCCGGACCCGAAGCGACCGAGATGCCGCGGCTCCACGACCCGGTCGATCAGGCCGTAGGACAGCGCCTCCTCGGGCGCTATGAAGTTGTCGCGCTCCATGTCCTGGCGGAGCTTCTCACGCGCGTGCCCGGTGTGTTGCTGGTAGATCGACTCCAGCGTGTCGCGGATCTCCATGAACTCGCGGGCCTGTACCTCGAGATCGGGCAGACTCGACCTCGGGAACCCCGCGGAGCCGGCATGGATCATGATGCGGCTGTGCGGCAGGGCCACCCGGTGGCCGCGCTCGCCCGCCATCAGGATGACCGATCCCATCGACATCGCGATCCCCACGCAGTTGGTGTGGACCGGCGCCGAGATGTACTGCATGACGTCGTAGATCGCCAGGCCGGCGTAGACCTCTCCGCCCGGCGTGTTGATGAACATGTTGATGGGCTGTTCGCTCGACTGCGAGTCGAGGAGCAGGAGCTGCGCCGTGATCACGTTGGCGGTCTCGGAGTCGATGGCCGACCCGAGGAAGATGATCCGTTCCTTGAGCAGGCGGCTGTAGACGTCGTAGGTCCGCTCACCGCGGCCGGTTTGTTCGATCACGTAGGGGACGAGCGGCATACGGCCCTCAGCTTACCATCGCGCCGGCGCGTGCGGTCTGGCGGGGCGACCCGACGACTGCGCGTCCCCGGTGACGGGCCTCAGCTCTCCGGGCGGGGGGTCGGTGCTTCGTTCTCGAGAGCTTCGTCCTCCGCAGCCCCGCCTTCCACGTCGTCGTCCTCCTCGTCGCCGGCCGCGCCGGCCGCGGCGGACTCGTAGGCGGCCTGGGCCGCCGCAACGTCGGCGCCCGTGGCGGCGCCCGTCAGGTCCCGCACGACCTCGCGGAGTGCCTTGTCGCGCGCCAGCAGGAAGCGGTAGTTCGATAGCCAGCGCTCCCCCATCTCACGCTTGAAGCGTCCGGGGTCCTGCTGCCGGCGCCTCGCCATGTAGCGCACGGCGTCGTCGAGCTCCTCGTCGCTGACCTCGGTGCCGCGCACCTCCTGCAGCCGCTCGAGCACTAGGTCACGGC
>Ga0114931_10000024_pt1 | contig 143308 bp, 114 predicted proteins | sample 2SBtaG_FD_89579 | JGI IMG/M metagenome (GOLD analysis project Ga0114931, IMG submission 89579) | Deep subsurface microbial communities from Kolumbo volcano to uncover new lineages of life (NeLLi) - 2SBTROV14_V59a metaG | ecosystem: Environmental > Aquatic > Marine > Volcanic | place: Kolumbo...
AACGTGACGCAGCCTAAAGACTGCGGCTATAAACCAAAGAATGGCTGATGACTTGTGTCTATAAAAAGGTAGCCGCCCCCTTCACGGGTGCGCCCATACGACGGTCGCCGTGGCGCAGCCATAAAGACTGCGGCTACCCTTGATTTGAGCCATCAGCTTCCAGCCATCAGCCTCCAGCCATCAGCCACCAATCCCATGCCTCCCGAACGAATCGAAAAAGAGAGACCGACTGCGAAGAATATTCTCGATGCCGTGGTGCGGGCGATGTATGAGGCGCAGGAGCCCCTCGATGAAGGGGTGGTTCTGGTGCCGCCCGTCTATGATATCCTGTTGCATCCGGCAGCGTATCAGGATCTCCGCTCGCTGCTGGCGCGCATCAAGGTGCAGGCCAAGCGTCGGTTGGATGCCGAACTCGAACGGATGAACCGGCCCGCAGAACGGACGGGCATGGTGGCACGGCTGTGGGCCCGCATCATGCGGCTGTTCGATGCCGATAAGTACGTCGCGCGGCAGCCAATGGCCTCGGCCGTCTATGAGCGGGCAGGCACCGCGTGGTCGGTGGACATCGGGATCACCGCCGATCCGGAGGCAGGGATGGACTACCTGGCCGTCGAGACCGACTTTGCGGCACAGCGCATCACCCCGCTCAAGGGACGCCCGACCGTCAACATACGCCGGCGCACGATGGTGCTCCCCGATGGTCGATTCGAGACGGTCCTGACCACCGAGCGCGTGCCGCCGGCCGGCCGCGGAGAACCCGCCTCGGCTCCCACCCATGCGTTGGCCCGTCTTCGCTATGAGGACGATGCCGGACCCCACATTTTCTATATGACCCGCCCGGAGATCCGCCTGGGCCGAAAGGACGGAGAGACGACGGTCGATGTGGCACTGGTCTCGCTGCCCGATGTGTCGCGGGAACATGCCTGTATTCGGCACGAAGCCGAGCGGGGGGGCTTTGCCATAAAGGACCTCAGCCGCTTCGGCGTCACGGTTGACGGCGAGAAAATTCCGACGGGTTTGAGCGACGACGCATCCGGGTGGCATCCCCTTCCATCCCCTGCCCAAATCGGGCTGGCCAATGTGGTCTTTATCTCCTTCGAATCACTCTAACTATGTTCACCCTGTTTCACATCCTGTTCCTGGCGTTTCTGTTGACCTTCATCGTGCGGCTCATCGGGCTGCAACGAAAGGAAGGGGTGTGAGGGCCGGTGGCGCGAGGCTCTGGTAGACCTCGGAGGTTAGGGGTGCTGATCGTTGAAAAGGGCATCCTCAATACCGCGACCGTGAGAGAGCGGATATCAGCCAGGACCCTGCCTTCATCACGAACCACGCACTACGCATCACGCACTACGCATCACGCACTACGCATCACGCAATACGCACTACGCAATACGGTCACCGTGGCGCAACCGGAAATAAATGGCCATCTGCCATCAGCCAAGAGCCAACAGCCATCAGCCAACAGCCGATCATGGTAAAATATCCCCCGAAAGATAACCCCGAGGCCGGTTCCCCGGCGACGCCCGTCCTTCGGGCCGTCGGCGCGACGGACACGGGGTGGCAGCGCGAGCGCAATGAGGATAGCTTTCTCTGTGATGCCGAACGGGGTTTGTTTGCCGTCATCGACGGAGTGGGGGGGTATGCCGCGGGTGACGTGGCGGCCGCGCTTGCACATGACCTCGTAAAGATGCGACTGCGGTATCCGTCGGGAAGTGCGGCGGAGCGCCTCCACAAAGCGATCACGATGGCGAACGGGGCCATCTACCATCAGGGGAGCACTCACCCTGAGCAGCGCGGGATGGCCTGTGTGCTGACGGCCGCCGTCGTCGATGCGGGTGGAGTCACCGTCGGGCATGTCGGCGATACGCGGCTGTACCGGATCTCAGCCGACGGCATCACGAAGGTCACCCATGACCATTCGTTCGTCGGGATACAGGAGGACCGGGGGGAACTGAGCGAGTGGGAAGCGATGCTCCATCCCCGCCGCAACGAGATTCTCCGGGATGTCGGCTCGCAGTGGCACGAGCCGGGCGAGGCGGATTTCATCGACCTCTATCATTTTGATTTCTCCCCCGACGAGGCGCTTCTTCTGTGCACCGACGGCCTCACGGACCTGGTGCCGAGTGACGTGATCTATGATACGGTACTGTCCCATGCCGGACACCCGGACCGAAGTGTGGCAGCCCTCCTGCGGCTGGCAAACCGGGCCGGTGGTTTTGACAACATCACGGCCATCGTGGTCGAAGGCGCATCCTTCGGTGTGGGCCTCAATGCCTTTCTCGACGATGAATTCGATGCGGACGAGCCTCGCCCCACATCGCTTCGTACGGTGATGTGGCTGCTCGTGGCGCTGTTGATGGTGTGGGCCCTGCTCGTGACGTGGTTTGCCGGATGAACCGGCACGTATCTCAATCATCCATAAGCGTGTGTTGATGACCCGATCGAAGTACGGAATCGATAAGATGGGGGCCCTGCATATACGGATGCAGGAGCGGCGGTGGCTTCTGGCGGCCTCGGCATTGGTGCTGTGGGGGCTGATCCTGACCTATCGCGCCGAGACGAAGAAAATCGCCGGGACACAGTCGCTCATCGACGCCGGAGAGGTCGTCAACCTGAGTCGCCTGGAGAACAGCCGCGAACTCCTTCCCGTACTCGCCGCCGTCTACCCCGATGCCGCAGACCGGACATTGGCGGCGTCGCACATCTATACCACCGTGGTGCGCTTGCGATCGAACCACATGCTCCCGTGGTCCCTCCCGAATGTTGGATATCTGAATACGAACCTCTTCTCGGTGTCTGCCCGCGAGGCGGAGCACGGGGGCGCTGACTTCCATGAACGGCTCTCACGAAGCCGGGAAAAACTGGGCATGACGCCCGACGGCGGCCCGCTTCCCTCGCCGCCTGCGGATACCCCGGCCGGGTCGCTCCGGATCACGGGCCGGGTCGTCGATGCCGAGGGGAAGCCGGTGCCGGCGGCGACCGTGGTGCTCGGCGGCACCCGCACGGCTGCGACCACGACGGATGGGGAGGGGCGGTACCGGTTTGAGGGGCTTGCCCGGGGCGATAGTGTGCGCGTCCGGCCTATCGTGCGGTATGCGGCCTTCAAGCCGGTGGTTTTCCCTCATCTCGGTGGGAATGAACGGACTGACTTTCGGGCCCGCGAAAACCGGGTCGGGCTGTTCGCGGATGCGGCACAGCTTCAGCGGGTTCGCGCCCGGCTCGTGGTGCGTACGCCGGCTGCGTACCGGGCACTCTTCTGGGGCTGGGTACTGGCCTATTTTATCGCCCTCTATGGGATACACACGTTCTGGTTTGTGCGCCGTTTTGAGGGGGATGCCATCCTCCTCCCCGTGGTCCACCTGCTCACCGGCCTCGCCCTGATGCTTATGTTCAGCCTGCAGGATCCACTCCGGGATCTGATGCGGGCAGTGGGGTACGTGGAGGGTGTATTGGCGGGCGCGGTCTTGCTGGCAGGGGCGAGTCGGATCGACTATCAGCGCGGGCCCTGGCGCGGGCACACGTTCGCATGGCTGGGTCTGGGGGTGGTGCTGGCGGCATTGCTTTTCGTCTTCGGCGCCGGGCCCACCGGCAGCGATGCCCGCATCAACCTCCACGTACCGCTCGTGGGCAGCGTGCAACCCGTAGAAGGCATCAAGCTATGCCTCGTGCTCTTTCTGGCGGGATATTTTGCACGGAACTGGGACTTTCTGCGTGAGCTGAAACAGCGCAACGGCGTGCCGCGCGTGTTCCGGCATCTCAACATGCCTCGCCTGCGCGATGCGTTGCCTGTGCTCGTCGGGATTCTGGTGGCGATTCTGCTTTTCTTCGTTCTTCGCGATATGGGGCCGGCGCTGGTCATCGCGTGTACGTTCCTCCTTCTCTACGGCATCGTGCGGGCACGGTGGCTGGCGGTGGGTGCGGGCTTCGCGGCGCTCGCCGGGGTGTTCTGGTTTACCTTCCACACGGGGGCGATATCGGTGGTTGCCGACCGCGTGGAGATGATGCTCTCGCCGTGGGAGAACTTCGTCCGGGGGGGCGATCATCTCGCGCACGCCTTCTGGGCGTTGGCCACCGGCGGCCTCACGGGGCAGGGGCTCGGCGCCGGGCATCCCGGCTTCATTCCGGCGGCCCACACCGACATGGTTTTGCCGGCGCTGGGGGAGGAAATCGGGCTTCTGGGCCTCGTCACCGTCTTTGCCCTCTATGTCGTGTTGATCTACCGCGCGTTCCGCATCTCGCTGCGGGCGCGGGGTATGTATAGCCTCTTTCTCGGATTGAGCGTGTCGCTTCTCCTGCTCTTTCAGATCCTCCTGATTGCCGGGGGTGCGTTCGGCATGCTGCCGCTCTCCGGCGTCGTGACACCGTTGATCAGCTATGGAAAATCTTCAATGGTAGTGCATTTCATCTTGCTCGGGATGCTGATGAGCCTTTCGGCCCATCCGGGGAGGGCGGCAGAGGATGCGATACAGCGCGGGTATTTCGAACGGCCCGTGCGCATCGTGATGGCGATGGCACTGGTACTCCTTGTGGGCGTGGTCGCACGTGTGGCGTACATACAGACGGTGCAGGCCAATGCGTGGGCTATCCGTCCGGCGCTGGTGATGCGCGGGAGTGGCGCCCGGGCCTATGTCTACAACCCGCGCATCCTCGAAGCCCGGAGCGAACTGACCCGCGGATCCATCTATGACCGAAACGGCATCCCGCTGGCCACAAGCCGGTAGGAGGAGATCGAGCGCTTCCGGCCGGCATACGAACAGGCGGGCGTGAATCTGGCGACGCTCTCGCCCACCGATCCCCGGTATTACCCCTTTCAGGCGCTCACCTTCTACCTCCTTGGCGACATCCGGACGCGCGTAAAATGGGGGGCAGACAATAGCCTCTATGCCGAAAACGCCCGCCTCTCGTATCTCCGCGGCTACGACAATTTCCCCCGGCCCGTCGAGAAACAACGCACCCGCCGCGGCGGGACGGAGCCGATCATCCGGTATGACTATACCCAACTCGTCTCGCTCGTGCGCTACGGCCCGGGCAGCCGCAATGCTCGTACGCTATTGCATCGCAACCGCGATCTTTACCTGACGGTAGACATCCGCCTGCAAGCGCGTGTGGCCGCCATCATGGCCGAGCTTGTGGCAGCCGGCAAGACGGCCTCCGCCGTCGTGCTCGACGCCGCCACCGGCGACGTGCTGGCCTCGGTCACGACGCCGCTGCCAGTGCGTGCCTTCTCCGACCCCGCCGCCGCCCACGCCGACCCGAACCTCTTCGACCGGGGCTTCGGCAAAGGCGCCAAGCCGCCGGGCTCCACTTTCAAGCTGGTCACGGCCATTGCCGCACTGAACCGGGACCGCGAGGCACGCCATTTTACCCACCTCGTACACGCTTCGGATCGCTATGCGCGGCGGCATGAACCCACGGGCGAGATCGATCTGCGGCGAGGCCTTGTTGCCTCCTCCAACGTCTTTTTCGCCGCTCTCTCCCACGACGTCGTCGGCGCTGACTCATTGCTTCAGACGATGCGGTACTTCGGCTTTCATGTCGGTGGTCCTTCGCTCTCGGTCGGTAGCCAACGGCGCTTGCTCCGTGCGCCCGACAACCTCCGGCAGGCAGGCTTCGGGCAGGGGCCGGTGACGGGCAGCCCGCTTCAGGTGGCGCTCGTCTCGGCAACCATCGCCCACGACGGTCTGATGCCCGAGGTACACTGGTTCCGGTATCCGCATGACGAACGCACATCCATGCGTAGCGTGCTCCGGCCTGCCGACGCCCGGATGCTCGGCGGCATCATGCGGCAGGTCGTGACGGGGCGCGAGGGGACGGCCCACAGCCTGCGCGGGCGCTCGGTGCCCGTCGCCGGGAAGACCGGGACGGCGGAGGAAAAACAGTGGGTTGAGCAGTCGGGGAGAAGAATGCGGATCACCCGAAACCACGCGTGGTTCACCGGTTTTGCTCCCTATGAGGGGAAAGGCCGCCATATTGCCGTGTCGGTGCTCGTCGAGGACGGGGGTTCGGGCGGCCATGTGGCGGCGCCGGTTGCCGGGGCCATCTTCGAAGCCGCCGCCGACCTCGGAATCATCCAACGTGACGAACATTGAGCCGAAAGCGGCTGTATGATATGCCCAAGCAACCTGCTTTGATAATGCCCGACAAATCCACAGATGATCCGTTCACCACGCGCGCACGTGTCGGCGATGCGCTCGACCTTCTGCACCGCGTGCTTTTCCCGTATATCGAGCGCGAAATGCGGATGGTTTATGGCCCCAAATGGGTACGCGAGGCACGCACGGTGCTGCACGGGAAAGCACCGGAAACCTGGGATACGAGCGACCTCCTCACGCTTCTTTATACCCGGTTTCATCAGGTTTTTCGAGACATCGGCCATGAGGGCCGAAGCTGGGTGAGTTTGCTCCGTGAGGTCCGAAAACGGTGGGCCCATCAGGGGGCACTCTCCCTCGACGAGACCCGCCGTACGCTGGAGACGGCGATCCTTTTGCTTCAAGCGGTCGGTGCCGAGACCGAGGCGAACAGCCTCGAACCTCATGTGTTGGCTTTGATGCGGGAAGAGGTGCAGGCGCGGGTATCTCCATCGCCGGATGCAGGCGCGACGCGCCCGCCGGCGCCCGCCGAAAAGAAGGTACCGGAGGAAGGGCCGACTGTCCTGAATCGGGGGGTGAAAAAGATGCGGGCCCTGTTCACCCGACCGTCCACCGAACCGCTGGAGATGCGACGAAACATCCTCGATGCTGTCGAACACGCCGCGGAGCCGTACCGGAAGGCTTTCTCCTTCAACCGGCTACAGGTCCACGTCCTGGCGCCCGATGAGCGCACGCGGCTGTTGTACGAAACCGCCCTTGGCGGGCAGAGCGAGCCGTTCGAGCGGGCCGTCTCGCGGCGGCTCTCCGATGCCCGAATCCCCGTTCCCGGCAGCCTCAACGTCACATGGCGTTTGTACCGCACCCCCCCGCAGCGGCTCCGCGACCGCTTTGAGGAGGAGGCCGTCTATGTGGAACTGCAAAAGCGCCGCATCTCCGCCACGGCTACCCTCGATGTGCTCAAAGGCAAGGCCACCCGTTCCCGATACGTCATCCGCGGACAGGCCACAATCGGGCGACGAACCGAGGTGACCGACGACCGCGGGCGGATCGTATGGCGAAACACCGTGGCGTTTCTGGATTACGACGACGAAGGCCTCAAAGAGGACGAACAGGAGATCCTCGCTACCGTCTCGCGGGTCCACGCCCGCATCGTGTTCGATGAGGCGGGCGCGCATTTTCGGATCCACGATGACCAGAGTACGTGTGGTACGTCCGTCGTTCGTGAGGGGGTGCTCGTTCCGTTTCAGGTCAATCAGCAGCCTGTCGGATTGCAGGATGGGGATTTGATTTATTTTGGCAAAGCCTGTGTCCGCTTCCGCATCGGGCGTGCCCGGTGATCGGTCAATCATCGGGCACCTCTATTCCCGGCACCCTACATTGCGCGCACCTCATCAGGAGGGCAAGGCATTGTATAAATCTTGATATCGAAGATGCAAAAGTTGTTTCGCGTGGTCGTCTGGATGGGCCTGGCGCTTTGCCTCTCACAGTCCCTTTTTGCACAGGCCGACCCGAACCCGGATCGTTTTTCGGAAGAGATCGATTCGTTTGTCCGATGGGATGAGAAGAATGCATTTCCTGCCCATCCGGTCCTTTTTGTCGGCAGTTCGAGCATCCGCTTCTGGCACTCAGCCGCGGCATTCCCCGATCTCCCGGTGGTCAACCGGGGCTTTGGTGGCTCGCACATCTCGGACGTGAATCATTTCCTCGACCGGGTCGTGCTGCGCTTCGCACCGAGTGTGATCGTGTTTTATGCCGGCGACAACGATATCGCCGCCGGCAAGACGCCGGAGCGGGTTCTCGCCGATTACCGGACGTTCGTCGAGCGGGTGCAGACAGTCTATCCCGGCACACCTATCATCTTTATCCCCATCAAGCCAAGTCTGGATCGATGGCAATTCTGGTCGGTCATGAAGCGAACGAATGCGCTCGTCGAAGCCTATTCGAAGGAGGACCCGAGACTGTATTATGCCGATACCGCGACGCCGATGCTCGGTGTCGACGGCCGGCCGCGGCCCTCGCTCTTCGCGGGTGACGGCCTCCATTTGAGCTCGGACGGTTATCGATTATGGGAGGACGTCGTGCGGCGGTACATCGAACGGGCCCGTCAGGCCGCCCACGGCGCCGGTAAACCATAATGCCTGGCTGAACGCGCTTCCTACCCGAAATCTCACGTTCCATCGACGATTTTTGTCCGGGACTATCTATTGTTTAATGAAGTCCGGATTCCGGAAAACGGAAACATTTCCTGTGCGTTGAAGGAGCCGTACAAATTGATATTCTCGGGTGACCGTAGTCTTCACGACGTGTCAGACACCCCCGAAAAGGCCTTTCTCTACCGGCATAATACCGTATCGAGTGATCCGATGGAACCAAAAAAGAACATGCTCCTCCAGCACCTCGCGATGATTCTGGTGCTGAATACCTTGATGCTCGTCGCGATTTATTTCGGCACCGATTCGGCGCTTGCCGGGCGTGAAGTGACGGTCTTTGGACTCGGATTTCTCGTTTCCATCGTCCTGTGGGTGGGGATTCGCACGCTCACGGATCGCCTGACTACGGAGGTGGCACCCTCGCCGGCAACGCCTGCGTTTCCGCCGCAGCCGTCCGGCGCGTCTGCCCTCCAATTGCTCTCGATTCTGCAACGCAAAGGCCGTCTGATCGACTTTCTACAAGAGGACCTCCACGCTTACGACGATGCACAGATCGGTGCGGCCGTCCGGACGGTCCATGCCGGGTGCAAGGAGGCGCTCGATGCATACGTGGCGCTTGCCCCGGTCTATGAGGAGGCGGAAGGCACGGCCGTCACCATCGCGCCGGGATTCGATCCGCAGGCCGTGCGGCTCACGGGCGACATCGCAGGCGACCCGCCGTTTCATGGCGCACTGCGGCACCGGGGCTGGCGGGTGGAAAAGCTGAACCTGCCGCAGTTGATGCACACGCAGGATAAGGTTATCGCCGCCGCCGAAGTGGAGGTGGAGGGAGCATAGGGAATGTCGAATCGCGAATTTTGAATGTCGAATGGGTGGCATGGCGGGCGTGATTGCCCGTGGGGACACATTACAATGTGTCCTGTCGAATGGGACGGCATGGCGGGCGTGATTGCCCGTGGGGACACAATACAATGTGTCCAAACATCCTCACCACGCGCCCAACCGAACGATTGTATCACAGAGAGAAAATAGACATTGGGTTCTTCCAAATATATCATCGGCATTGACCTGGGGACCACGCACTGTGTGCTGTCCTTCACGGATGCCGCGCCGGCTGACGGTGAAATGCAGGCCATTCATTTGTTTGAGGTACCACAGGTGGTGGGGGCGGGTGAGGTGAAGGCACAGCCGTTACTTCCGTCGTTCCTTTTCATGCCCGGCCCGCACGACGTACCGGAGCGCGCACTGGCCTTGCCCTGGAATACAGAGGCCGATGCGGCCGTCGGCGTGTATGCCCGTGAGCGGGGTGCCGAGTTGCCTGCGCGGCTGGTGGCCTCGGCGAAGTCGTGGCTCTGCCATACCGGCGTCGACCGGACGGCCGCGATTCTGCCGTGGGATACCACCGCCGAGGCACGGCGGGTTTCTCCGCTGGAAGCCACCTCGCGCTATCTGGCACATCTGCGCGATGGCTGGAACCATCACATGGCCGCCGGGGATGCCGAGGCGCGGCTTGAAGCACAGGAGATCTATCTTACTGTCCCCGCTTCGTTCGATGCGGTGGCCCGTGAGTTGACCGTGCAGGCGGCCCGCGAAATCGGCTTCACCCACCTGACGTTGCTCGAAGAACCGCAGGCCGCCTTCTATGCGTGGATCTCTGCACAGAAAGAGGCCTGGCGCGACGCCGTAAATGTTGGCGAGACCATCCTTGTGTGCGACATCGGCGGGGGCACCACCGACCTGAGCCTCATCGAGGTCGTCGAGGAAGACGGTAGTCTGGACCTGCGCCGGGTGGCGGTGGGAGAGCACATCCTCCTCGGCGGGGACAACATGGATCTGACGCTGGGCTATGCCGTCCGGGCCAAACTGGCCGGGCAGGGCACACAACTCGACAACTGGCAATTTCGGGGGCTGGTGCACCGATGCCGTAAGGCCAAGGAGCAGCTGCTGAACCATCCGGAATTGGAGGCGGAACCCCTCGTGGTGCCGGGGCGTGGCTCATCCCTTATCGGCGGCACGATCCGTACCGAGTTGACCCGCACCGAGATAGAACAAATCCTGTTGGGCGGGTTTTTCCCGCAGGAAAGTGCAGACAGTTACCCCGAGCAGAAGCCCCGTGTGGGGATGCGGGAGATGGGGTTGCCGTACGCGTCGGACCCCGGCATCACGCGGCACCTCGCCGCCTTCCTCGGGCGACAGGTGTCTGCCAATGGCGTGCCGTTTCCGTCCGCCGTGCTGTTCAACGGGGGCGTGATGAAGGCCGGTGTACTTCGGGAACGCGTGCTGGCGGTACTCCGGCAATGGAGGGACAACGAGGCCCTGCGCGAGCTGAATGCTCCGGACCTGGATCAGTCCGTAGCCGTTGGAGCCGCCTATTACGGGACGGCGCGCACGGGACGCGGGATTCGTATCCGTGCCGGCGTCGCACAGACGTACTACATCGGCGTGGAAAGTGCGATGCCTGCCGTGCCGGGTGTACCGACGCCGGTGAATGCATTGTGTGTAGTGCCGTTCGGCATGGAGGAAGGTACGGAAGCGGATATCCGAGGGCGGGAATTCGGGTTGGTCGTTGGGGAGCACGCCGTGTTTCAATTGTTGGCCTCGAATACGCGCAAGGCGGATACTACCGGGGAGGTCGTCGAAGACTGGGGCGGCGAAATCCGGGAGGTGGCCACGATGGAGGTTGCGCTGCCGGCAGCTGGTGAGACCGACGGAAGCACCGTTGTCCCGGTATGGCTGCAGAGTCGCGTCACGGAGATCGGGACGATCGAGCTGTGGTGTGTCTCCGGCAACGATGACCAGCGCTGGAAACTCGAGTTCAATGTGCGGGAGCATGCCGATGAATTGGCCTGAGTCCACGAACGATCAATCCGGTAAAACGGCTTTTCCCGTAGATTATTTGTCGATATGAAGCCAACGGAAGGGGGCGGTACGGCGTCCGATTCAATTCCGAGACATCGATACGCCATCGGTATCGACCTGGGGACCACCAACTCGGCGATGGCCTATGTGGACCTGAATGCTGCCCGAGATAGAGCAGTGGATGTGCACTTTGTCGAGATCCCGCAACTGGTAGGCCCGGGAGAGGTAGCACCGGCGCCGGTGTTGCCTTCCTTTCTATATCTTCCCGGCAGGCACGATCTTCCCCCCGGGAGCACGGCACTGCCATGGGACCCGAATCGCGACTATGCCGTGGGAATTCTGGCGCGAGAACAAGGGGCAACCGTGGCCGGACGGCTCGTGACTTCGGCCAAATCCTGGCTGTGTCATGCCCGTGTCGATCGGACGGCTGCCATTCTGCCATGGGGAGCACGGCGGGGAGATATGACGGTCTCTCCGGTGGAAGCCAGTGCCCGCTATTTATTGCATCTCCGGGAGGTGTGGGACACGGAGATGGCACGAGGCCGGCCGGAGCACCGTTTCGACCGGCAGCGTGTGATCCTGGCCGTGCCTGCCTCGTTCGACGAGGTGGCGCGGGAACTCACGATGACGGCGGCGCGCCAGGCGGGATATCCGCAAACAACGCTCCTCGAAGAACCGCTGGCGGCATTGTATGCGTGGTTACACGCCCATGATAACGCATCGGAGTACCCGATGACGGAGGGGCAACTGATCCTCGTGTGTGATGTGGGAGGAGGGACCACGGACTTCTCCATAGTGGGGGTTAAGGAGGGCCGGGAAGGGCCGGTATTCAACCGGTTGGCCGTTGGGGAGCACCTCATGCTGGGGGGCGACAATATGGACCACGCGCTTGGGCGTCATCTGGAGGTGAAGATGACCGGCCATGCCGGAAAACTCGATGCGCGGCGTTGGCAACAGCTCGTTCATCAGTGCCGGAAGGCCAAAGAGCAAATCCTCGATGCCGAACAACCGGTGGAGCATGTGGAGGTGGTGCTCCCGGGGGTGCCGGGAAAATTGATCGCCGGTACGCTGAAGGCGACACTAACCCGAACCGAGGTCGAAGCATCGATCCTCGACGGGTTTTTCCCGGAAGACAGCATGGACACGGTTCCGGGGGTATCGCTCCGGGCCGGGCTGACCGAACTCGGTCTGCCGTACGAGAATGACCCGGCCATCACCCGGCACCTCTCGGCCTTCTGGCTTCGATTTCAGGATCAGCTGCGCCGGGAGGCAGGCCGGGAAGTTATTTTCCCCGATTATGTGCTGTTCAATGGCGGCACGCTCGCCCCACCCATGCTCCGGAAACGCCTCATCGATGCACTCCAGCATTGGTTTCGAGACGGGGCCGGGGAAACATGGAGTCCGGTCGAACTGGACAACCCACGCCCGGATGTGTCGGTGGCCATGGGAGCCGCCTATTATGGGAGGGTGCGCGAGAGGGGTGGGATACGTATCGGCAGTGGAGCAGCCCGGGCGTTCTATGTGGAAGTGGCCGGCGACGATGGCCGTAGTGCCGTGTGCCTGGCGCCGCGCGGCATGGAAGAAGGGGCAGAGATTCAACTGGACCGCCCCGGCTTTACCGCGCTGACCAATCAGACCGTCGCCTTCCAGTTATTCTCTTCGAGCACCCGCCTCGGCGATGAGCCGGGCGACCGGGTGGCACTCGATCCGGAACAGATGCGTATGCTGCCACCCATCCGCACGGTGCTCCGCTATGGAAAAAAGGGCAGGGTAAACCAACTGCCGGTGAAACTCGGTGTACGCCTTACCGAGATCGGCACGCTTGAACTCTGGTGCCGGGCGCAGGCCCAGCAGTGGCAGTTGCAGTTCGACGTGCGGGGGCAGGCGGACCCGAAAGTGGCGGAAGATGCCTCCGGCGAGACCCTCGATGAAGCACGGGTGACGGCGGCGCTCCAGGCACTACGCGACACGTTCAAACACGGAACGGCTGACCCGGAACAACTGCGCCGAACGCTGGAAAAGGCGCTGGCGTGTCCACGGGACGACTGGCCGGTGAGGATGCTCCGCCGCCTCGCAGACACCCTCCTCTCACTCCCCCGCGACCGGAGCCCGCGGCACGAAGCGCGCTGGTTCAATCTCCTCGGCTATTGCCTCCGCCCGGGATACGGCGATCCGATGGACGATTTGCGAATGAGGCAGGCATGGAAGTTCTGGCTGAATGGTCCTGTGTTTTCCGATCAAGTTCAGGTGCGGTTTGAGTGGTGGGTGTTCTGGCGGCGTATCGCGGGGGGGCTATCGGCGGAGCGGCAGACGCAGATCTATCATGAACTCCGCCCGTTTCTCCAGCCGAAGGTGCGTACCAAAAAGCAGAGCCGGCTTCTGCCGCGGCGTATCGAGCCGCGCGAGCGCATGGAAATATGGATGGCGCTGGCCAGCCTCGAACGACTTCCCGCCGACACCAAAGCCACCCTCGGGCGTTTGCTCCTCCCACAATTCAAGGCGACCGCGAAACCCCATAAGCTGATATGGTGGGCCCTGAGTCGTCTGGGGGCCCGGTCCCTCATCTATGGGCCGCTCGATGCGGTGGCGCCACCACAGGAGGTGGCCTCGTGGTTCAAAGTTATCTTTTCTGCCCGCCTCGAGCGCAAAGAGAGCGTAGCCCAGGCCCTTGTACTGATGGCCCGCCTCACAGGCGACCGCTCCCGTGATGTGCCGGAGGCATGGCGCAATCGTATTGCGCGCTGGCTTCTGCGTCTTCCGGACGGTAAATCGCTTAGGGATCGCCTACTCGACGCGGACAGTGCCGTTACTCGTGAGGAACAGGAATGGATGTTCGGTGAGGCGCTTCCGGTGGGATTTATCGTGAAGTCCGTGTGATCGGTCCGAAATTAACTTGTGGTCCTGGGAGCGAATGGCCCCTCAATGAATTCACCCGTCCCCCATCAAGGTCCTTTTTAGTCTCGATTATTCCGGTCGTCGAACCATAGTCATATCTTCAAAAGGCTTCCCACTTTCTAACGATCCTTCTTGAAAGCGGCGTAATAGCCCAGGGAATCGTATCTTTCAACCACAGCATTGGTTCGTAGAGAATCAAATGTGCGTTTACCGGTTTTTCATCATTTCAAACCGGGAGGCATTTCGGTCCGCTTATTCCGTCTGACGGAGGGACATGGTGTTCCACTCAGTACCCCCTTTTTCAGTAAAGGTATCACGTCCAACAGGCCGGATAGTCGTCTGGCTTTTGTTCGGAATACTGTTTTCCGGATGCGCTGGCGACAGGGAAACCACACCGGTTGCACTCGATGGCGTGCTTGACATCCGTGCCAGCTTGCTTGACCGTGTCATTCCTCTTGATGGAATGTGGTTGGCAAGCGTCACCGCATCCGATGACTCCACGGTCGCACGGTTCGATTTTGACGATAGCGCTTGGCGGCCTGTTGCGCTACCGTCCTCTTTCACAGTGGAGGGATATCCCAATGAAGGGGTTGTCTTTTATCGTCTCCATTTGCATCTCCCACTGAACGTTCCGGGGCTATGGGGCTATTTGCGTCACGCGCACAGCGAACACGCGTTGTACGCGGCCGAACCGGGGCGTCCGCCGGTACTGCTGACGGAAAGCGGTTCACCCAATCTCCCCAATGCTGTTGTACGCCATCGCTCGCCCGTCATGTTTACCCTGCCTGCAGCCCGGGAACTCGTCCTGACGTGGAAAGTGGTGAATAAAGGGTACGATGCTGGGGGGCCCGTCCACCCGATGATGATTGGGCGCGCATCGATCATGGAGAACATGCGGACGGCTCAAACAGCTGCCACGTTCGTGCTAATGGGGCTCTTTCTTTCCCTCGCGTTCTTGCTCCTTTTTTACAGACAGCTACAGCAGGATCGGCGCCTGCTTTCGCTCTGCTTTGTGACGGTGCTTATGGCCGCGTATACGTTTGTGAATGGCGACCTTCCTGAGGCGCTCTGGCCCAGAGTATTCGACTTTAGCCTGCACCATACGCTTATCACAATTATCCCACTGTTACTTATCAGTTCGCTAGCGGTGCTTACGTGGGTGTTCTTTCCGCGCGCTTTTGCTAACATAACCATCGGAGCGTTAAAGTTGGGCACCCCGGCTCCCTCGACTGGCATTCCGCCGCAACAAGCGAAGGCCTGGCCCAAGCTGTTTTTCACCGCGAGTGCTCTTTTTGCCATTGCAAGCAGTATTGTGGTTTCAGTCGTCGTAGTTGCTGCCCCGCCGGTGCTTGAGTCGTATCTGATGAATATTTCCTGGGGCCTTGCTTTCATCCTCTTGATTCCGGCCGTGCTGCTGCCCGCTCACCTCGTCCATGTTCGCGCACCGAACGCCGTGCCCTTTGCGCTGGGTTTCTGGATCGTCGTTGCAGGCGGCTTGCATGATCTTCTGCTTTCCACCCGTATCCTTCCCGCCCAGCCGCATTTGCTCAGTATTTCCGTTTTCGTCTTTGTCATTTTGGCTTCTTACACCATCATTCGGGATCACCAGATCGCTGGACGGTTAATGCCGTCCCTGGTAGGAACCTCAGGACGAGACACGCAAAAACTCCGCGCCACTACCATCGCCATGCAAGCCTCGCGACTGGTGGAAAGCCGCTTCCTTTCTGATGTCGGCCACGAATTACGTTCACCGCTGGCATCGATTCTGGGCTACACGCAGATGCTCGAAGATGAACTCCGCGATCGGCTTGAGTCCCATCATCGCGAGTTTTTCCAGACGATCCGCGTCAGTGCCGAACGCCTCCTCTCGCTCATCAACGACATTCTCGACCTGGTCCGGCTAGAATCGGATCAGGTAGAGTTTCAAACGGCTCCCGTCGAAGTCCGGGTACTGCTTGTTGACATTGCGCATCAGTACGAGCCGATAGCGTCACAGCAAAACCTCAAAATCAAGTTGGAATTTGAGGGCGAGGTGCCGCCCGTCAGTGCCGACGCCATGCGCCTTCGGCAAGTGCTCGTCCATCTCGTCGAAAATGCCCTTCGTTTCACCCGTGAAGGTGGCATCACGCTTTCTTCGGCTGAGACCCTGCTGGAGGGCCGGTCGGCGGTTTCAATTGCCGTGAAAGATACCGGTCTCGGCATTTCGACCGATTTCTTACCCCGCATCTTCGAGCGATTCACGCAGGAAGAACGCCTCTTCGATAAGAAACAAGGCAGCGGCCTCGGGCTGACCATCGCACGTGAACTCATTACGCGGATGGGAGGGCGGCTCTCAGTGGAAAGCAAACCCGAAGAGGGTGCCACTTTTACCCTCACGCTCCCCGGCGTGCCGTCCTCATCCGCGGCACCCAAAAAGGGCCCCCCCCGTACGCAGGACCGCGACCCGATGCACAAGTCTTAAACAGCCCTTTCTGCCCCCGTGCGACTCGAACCTCCTCCAGGCTCCCGCGTTAGACGAGCGCCTTTTTCGAGACATCCTGAGCGCATCTCATGGCCCGGCAGTTCAATGTCCCCAGGTTCTATCGCAGCCCTATCATTGCTCGAGTGAAATCGGCGCGACTTGAGGCCGATCCCCGCAAGCACGACCAACGGCCCTCGGTGCTTGACTTCGGGCCCGTGCGCTTCAAAATTGCCCGGCACTTCGGCTTCTGTTATGGCGTTGAGAATGCCATCGATCGGGCCTATCGCGCCCTCGACGAAAACCCCGGCCGCCGCATTTTTCTTCTCTCCGAGATGATCCACAATCCGCACGTGAATGAGGATCTCCGGCGGCGCGGCATCCGGTTTTTGAGGACCACGACAGGAGAACAGATCCATCCTTTTGAAGATCTCACCGCCGCCGACGTCGTCATCATTCCGGCTTTTGGCGCCACGCTCGAAGTCGAAGCCGACCTCCGGCAGCGCGGCCTCGACCCGATCCGGTATAACACTACGTGTCCGTTTGTGGAAAAGGTCTGGAAGAAAAGCCGTCAGATTGGCGACCGGAACTATACGGTGGTGGTCCATGGCAAGCACGATCATGAGGAAACCCGCGCCACGTTTTCGCACGCCCGAGAGGCGGCGCCGGTGGTGGTGGTGCGCGACCTCGATGAAGCCGAGTATCTGGCCCGCGTGATCCGTGGCGATGACCGCAGGGAGGTGTTTTTCGAGCGTTTCGCCGACCGCTGTACGGACGGCTTCGACCCCGACCGCGACCTCCGGCGGATTGGCGTCGTCAACCAGACGACCATGCTCGCCACCGAGACGGAGGCCATCGCGCTTCTTCTGCGTCGCGCCATGGTCGATCGGTACGGCGCCGCAGACGTCGACAACCATGTCGCCGACACGAGCGACACGTTGTGCTATGCCACCAACGAAAACCAGGAGGCGACGCGGGCGCTCGTCGGTGCCGGCGCAGATGTTGCGCTCATTGTGGGCGGCTATAATTCTTCCAATACGAGCCACCTCGTAGAACTCGCTGAAGCCCGGATGCCGACCTATTTTATTCGCGACGCCGACGAGATTGACGGCCCCGACGCGATTCACCACTTCGACTTGAACGCACGGCGGCGCACCCACTCCGAGCGATGGCTACCGGAGCGACGCCCGGTAACGGTGGCCCTCACGGCGGGTGCATCGTGCCCGGATGTACTGCTCGACAAGTCATTCAGCATATCATCGGCTGGTTCCCCGACGCCCGTTCAATCGAAGAGGCGCTCTCCCCCTTCGAAGTCGTCGAGTCCCCATGAAATCCATTCGCCCTCAGCGGTGACTTCGATGAGACGGAATTTGAGGAAATCGTTGTCTTCCCGGCACCACTGTTCAGTCAACATGAACAATACGACGTTTAATGGTGTGGTAACCTGAACTTAATTACTTCGTTAGTCCGCTTAGCCTCGTTTTAGGATCTCCAGACGCGTCGTATGAAATGCCCAATCAAGTTCACCATGACACTTTTCTTGGGATGACACATGTTTCTCGGGATGAGATCGCCTGACAAGAGATCCTCGACCGAACACTACCTTATCGGCAGGTGTTTTCACCCTGGGTAAAACATCATGGATTCCGAGGCCACGCGACGGGATTCGGCGGATGCTTCCACCGTGGGCGGAGCCTTGCGGGTTCGGGTGCGATGAGACGGGATCGGTGAAATTGTTATCTTCCGGGTACTGCCTTCCCGGCGGATGCATGGCCTCTACATTACAAGACCCGTACGCCCTTAACCCCAACCCTTCAATCTGATACCCGAAACATGCCCTGGTACAAAGAATGGTTCGACCGGGATGAGTACGAACTGGTTTATCAAAACCGCGATGAAGAAGAAGCCGAAGACCTGATTGCCCTGATTCTGCGGACGGTACAGCCCGGGCCGGGGACGACCATCCTCGACGTCGGTTGCGGCAGAGGCAGGCACGCGATCAGTCTGGCCCGTCACGGCTACCACGTCACCGGTATCGACCTCTCCCCACGCGCCATCGAGAAGGCCCGGCAGGCGGCCGAGAGCGAGGGCCTCGATATCACGTTTCGTCGCGGCGATATGCGTGAACCCGCGGGCAACGCCTCCTTCGACGGTGTCGTAAATCTCTTCACCGCATTCGGTTATTTTGATGATGAAGCGGACCACCTCCGGGCTATGCGCGCCATGACGACGGCCCTCAAGCCGGGTGGCTGGTTTGTTCAGGATTTCCTCAACGCGTCTTATGTCACCGGCACGCTGGTGGCGGAAGACGTCCGCACGGAGGGTGAACTGACGGTGGTGCAGCGCCGGTGGATCTCAGAGGGGCGCATAAATAAGAAGATCATTATTCATCGGTGCGGGACGCGAACCTCCCATACATTCCACGAGTCTGTGCGGTTGCTTACCCTTGAGGACCTCGAAGCCCTCTTCTGCGAGGCCGATCTCGACCTATGTGAGACGTTCGGTGATTACAACGGTGCTCCACATACATCGGATTCGCCGCGGCTGATCCTCTATGCACGCAAACGATAATCGATGCATAGACCGCTGATATTCCTCGCCCTCCTTTTCTTCATTGCAGGCTGCGGGCTTTTCTCCGCGCGCGATCCCGAGTTGCCCCGAACCGAGAGCGGCACATTCGAACAACCGGATACGCCTGAGCAGGTCATCATCAACCTCCAATCCGCCGTCGCCGAACTTAATACGCTCAACTATCGGCGCTCTCTGGCTGAAAATATGACGTTCAAACCCACGGCCACCGCAGAGGCACGCGACCCCATCTGGGCAGACTGGAGTCGCGCCGAGGAGGATCGCTATTTCACTACGCTGGCCGCTGCCACCGAGACCACGACGGGCAATCAACTTGAACTCAACGACCGTAGCTTTACGATCCTCAGTGAGGATCGCTATGTACTCGATGCAACATACATTGTTACCGTCCACCACCGGCGGACCGATGCGCCGACGACTGTACAGGGACGCCTTGTCTGGATTCTCATTCGCAATGAACAAGGATTGTGGGAACTCTCCGACTGGACCGATCAAGAATTGGGCGACACCCCATCGTGGAGCGACCTGAAAGCCGAATTCGTCAAATGAAGGCTACTGGCTGAGGGCTTCTGGCCACCGGCTTCGTAATTCGTACCGGATATCTTGAAACACCAAGGACCAAGAACTAGAATGATGTGCGTCAAGGGTTGGCATGGAGTGCTGTTCCTGATGCTGCTCGCCGGCGGCAGTGCGTGCAATCCTTTCGCCCCCTCGCTGGACGAGGGTAATGCATTCGGTGATCTCCTCGGTGACCCTAAAACGGTCGACGGGTTCTTTACCAATTTCCGAAATGCCTACGAACTGCGCGATCTCTCTCTCTACGAGCCCCTCCTCGATTCGGCATTCATCTTCACGTGGCACGATTTCGATGCACAGGTCGACCGCGAGTGGGGTTTTGCCCAGGACCTCGAAACCACCCGGCGGCTTTTTCAGAACGCAAGTTTGATTCGGCTGCAATGGAATCAGATCATATCCGAGGACGACCTCGACCCGGGTGTGCTCACACGTGTGGTACGGTCCTTCAACCTGACGATCACCCTCGAAGCCGGCGACGTATTTCGCGGCGACGGGAACGTCAATTTCCTTATCAGTCGCCCCGATTCCACTGCCGCATGGCGCCTCATCCGATGGCGGGATGAAAGCGAGTTTTGAATTTCATTCATAGGGCTTTGTTCTTGGTGCTTTCTTATTAACTTCCGGCCCGAACGGTATTTTCCCCAGCTCTAGAATCCCATGCAAAAGGCGCTTGACTACGCACAGACCCACGCGGACGCGTTCGTCGATCAACTCGAAGACCTCCTTCGTATTCCTTCCATCAGTACCGATCCGGCCTACGCGGGCGAGGTCAAGCGCGCCGCCGACTGGGTCGTCGATCGGCTCAAAGGCATCGGCATCGTGCACGCCGAAGCCGTCGAGACCCCCGGCCACCCCATCATCTATGCCGAGCACCTCGTCGATCCCGCCCGGCCCACTGTACTCGTTTACGGGCACTATGACGTACAGCCGCCCGACCCGCTCGAACTGTGGGACTCTCCGCCCTTCGAGCCCGTGCGGAAGGACGGCGTCCTTTATGCCCGCGGCACCTGCGACGACAAGGGCCAGATGATCATGTATCTGAATGCGGCCGAGGCCTATCTGAAAACCGGCACCCCCCTTCCGGTCAACCTCAAGTTTGTGATCGAAGGGGAAGAGGAGAGTGGATCGACCAACCTGCCTAGCTTTATCGAGGCGCACAGGGACCAGCTTCGCGCCGATGTGGTGGCCATCTCCGACTCCGACATGTTTGCCTCGGGCGTGCCTTCGATCACGTACGGACTTCGTGGGCTGGCCTATGTGGAAGTGACCCTGACCGGACCCGCCCGCGACCTTCACTCGGGCATGTACGGCGGCGCCGTTGAGAATCCCATCAACGCGCTGGCCCGCATCATCGCGGGGCTCCACGACGCGGACCATCGTGTCACCATCGAGGGCTTTTATGATAACGTCGTCCCCCTCACCGACGAAGAACGGGCCGCCTTTCGGGCGCTGCCCTTCGATGAACAAGCATGGTGCGAAGAAGCCGGCGTCACAGTCACGAAGACCGAGGCTGGCTATACCACCCTCGAAGGCACCTCGGCCCGGCCGACGCTGGACTGCAACGGCATCTGGGGCGGCTATCAGGGCAAAGGCGCCAAGACGGTGCTCCCCTCGGAGGCCAGCGCCAAGATTTCCACGCGTCTCGTTCCAAACCAGACACCCGACGAGATCGCGAAGAAGCTCCGTGCCTATTTCGAAGCTCACACGCCGCCAACGATGCGCCTCACCTTCCGTGACCTCCACGGCGGCCACGGCGCCCTCGTCGACACCCACAGCGAAGCCATGGCCGCCGCCGCCGAGGCGCTCGAAGGCGTCTACGGCAAAAAGCCGTTTTTCATCCGATCCGGCGGCTCCATCCCGGTCGTGGCCGACTTCAAGAATATCCTGAATATCGACAGCGTATTGATGGGCTTCGGCCTCGACTCCGACGCCATCCATTCCCCAAACGAGCATTTCGGCCTCGACCGCTTCCACCAAGGCATCGCCTCCATCATCCGGTTCATGGAGATATACAGCCGGAAATAGGGGAGCGTAGAGCGTATTGCGTAGTTCGTATTGCGTGGTTCGTATTGCGTGGTTCGTATCAGGCCATCAGCCAGTAGCCAATAGCCAACAGCCAGTATCCAACATGATTTCTCTTTCCGGTCAGGTCGTGCTCATCACCGGAGCGAGCCGCGGACTCGGTCGTCATACCGCGTTGAAACTGTCGGAAGCCGGCATGCGTGTGGCCGTTTGTGCGCGCAACAAAGCAGACCTGCGGGGTGTCGTCGGGGAGATCGAGGCGGCGGGCGGCACGGCGTTGGCGTGTCCACTCGATGTGCGCGAGGCCGGGCAGATCGACGCCAACGTCGCCCGCGTGCTTGAAGCCTTCGGCGGCATCGACGTGCTCATCAACAACGCGGGACTGGGCTGGTACAAGCCCTTCACGGAACACACCCGCGACGAGATCGACACCACGCCGGCCGTCAACCTCACCGGGCTGATCCACATGACCCACGCCGTTCTGCCGCACATGCTCGCGGCCGGGCGGGGCTACATTATCAACATCGCCTCCGACATCGGGCGGCGGGTGATCCCGAACATGGCGGCGTATGTGGCGGCCAAGCATGGCGTCGTCGGCTTTTCCGGTTCGTTATTACGCGAGGTGAAGGACCGCGGCATCAAGGTGAGCGTCCTCCTGCCCGGCATCATCGACACCTATTTCGCCGAGGCGGAGGAAGGCTCCCGCGACCCGTCGTGGTCGATGCAACCCGCCGACGTGGCCGGCGTGATCCATTCGTTGCTCACGTCGCCGGCGAATATGTTGCTCGACGAAGTGACGCTGCACCCGCTGGGGCAGGATTTTTAAGGGTCGGCGTGCGGCGTTCCGGGTTAAAAAGTGATGGAGTGGTTGACAATGCGCGCCGGGGAGAATAAAATCTGAGTGTACACCTGCCCGGGTGGCGGAATCGGTAGACGCGCCGGACTCAAAATCCGGTTCCCCTTAAAGGAGTGTGGGTTCGAGTCCCACCCCGGGTACCCCATCGGGAATGACATCCGCCCAATAAGCCTCTTTCTGAATAGGAAAGGGGCTTGTTGCGTTTTTCGGCCCGACCCCGTCTACAATAGTACTACAAATTAGGTCGATCATGCTCATCCTATGTCAGGTCCCGGATCAATCAGAATCTTGATCTTCCTTCAAAATGTAGGTACTATTTGACAATTACCTACATTACGAAACACAGGCGTGACGCCGCCGAAAAGCAAATACGCACACTCGCCCAAGAGAACGGGTCATGAACCCAGACGATCGACAAATCCTTGATGTATTCGCCGCCGGGGCGCGTGCGCGCTTCCCGTGTGCGCAGGTCAGGGCCTTCGGCTCCCGCGCCCGCGGCGATGCCACCTGGGAGTCCGACCTCGATGTGTGCGTAGTCTTGGATCAGCCCGTAACGCGTGCCGTAAAGAACTGGATCGGCGATGTCGCCTGGGAAGCGGGCTTTGACGCGGATCGGATCGTCACCACCGTTGTGTTCGAGCGCCGTGCGTTCGAAGAAGGTTCGCAGAACCTCAGCTCGACTTTGTCCATTAGGCATGAGCAAAAAAGCGGCGATTTTGACGCATTTTAAGGCTCTAGCCCTTTTTCAATGTCTCGGTTTTCAGGTAGACATCAAAAAACTCAAGATCCATCTGCTCAAACGGCTCAGTTTCGCGGAATCCAATTTGGCAAATGGACAAAGCCGAGCTCAGTCCGCTCGTCATCAACATTCTCCGCGAGGGTGTGGCTGCATGACGGATGCTGAGAAGGTCCGCGCTCTCGTCGACTACCGCATGGAACAGGCCGCCGATGCCCGCCCCCCCCACGCAGGCAACGTCTTTCGTCGAGCGCATTCGCATACTGCACCCGATCTGCTTCCGGAATGAGCCGGTTCAATAAAAGCCCGGTCTACCATCGCTCGGCCGAGTCGGCAGTTTCGTCCGGAATAGTTCGGATATATGCGGATCGAAGATTCACTCATACACATAAAAAGCGCGAGTTGGTCGTTCTTTACGCTGTCTCAAATTCACCCCGGGTGTCCCTTAAAAGCTACAATATTATCCAATACGGTCCATTTTGAGGCTTTTTCATTCTCCTCCTTGATTTTCCTCTTTTCTCTATCTTGAAAGAAAAAACAGGCCGATGAATTCGCGACAGTATAGGATAGCAAACGCACTAATCGATCATCAACAGCTTGCACGGCGTCGGATCAATAGCCACAAGAAGCGGCCGAGCCAGGCTGGGCGTGCTTACGATCGCTTGCCCGGCAGCCAGATTGGGAAGCCGCCGCCACAACCCCTCGTCGATCCCGCCAATGGAACGCTTCAGCCGGCTGATCACGTTGGCGTCACTGATCTTGTGCAGAATATAGCTGTTGATGAGACCAAGCACCTCATCCGGCAAGTGCTGCGGACTCTGCGTCACGAAGACCAGCCCGAGCCACCGTTTGCGCCCTCGCCGGGCGATCCGCTCAACCTGCTCCTTGAGCGCCGGCATCTGCTTGATCCGTTCCCTGGAGAGAAACTCATGCGCCTCTTCGATGACAACCATCACCCGGCGCAATCCCCCGCCTATCTTCTGCATTTTCCGATAGCTCTCATTCTGATATTCCATCACCCCACGCAACAGATCGGCGATAACCAGGTTGCTAATCTGGGGCGAATCCGTGTCACTCAAATCAATGATGGAGACCCGGCCCGGTGTGGTGAGGGCATCATAGTGGAGCGGTTGGGCATTCCGGTTATCGAACATCTTGAGCCGCAGTAGCTGGCCCAACCGCCCCTGCACAATCCGCCAACTCCAGATATGCTTGGGCAGGGTACCGCTGACCGCCTTGATAGCCTGGATAAACTCCTTCGATTTGGCTTTGAACGCTCCAGCCCGAAGCGTAAAGGTGAGCGTACCGTCCTCGTCTGTCAGCTCCTTGGCAACTTCCGAAGCACAGCCCCGCACCACATCATACATCATCGCGAGAATGAGACTGGGAAACCCTCGTTCCATCTCATCGAGGTCCATCAGTTCTTGATGCTCAGCGGGGGTTGTGGGAAATATCTTAAGCTTTAGCAGCAACCCCTTCGCTAGATCGTACGCCTTCAAGTAACGCTGTTGCTGGGCCTCGTTTAGTTCCAGAATCTCCATCACCGCATACGGCGAGAGGCGATCAAACTGCAGGGTAAACGTCGAGCGCTTGGGGTGCTGGAGGTTAGTAGTGTCCCGACCATGCAGGTGATACACATAGGTCTGATCCACCCCTTCCGGCTGCTTTCCGCGCCGCTTCAACGCCGCGATCATGTTTTCCTCATCGGTCGGTTCGTTAATGTGCGTGTATTCCCCCTCTGTGTCGATCAAGATCGTAGCCATGCCGGCAGCCTGATACTGCGCCACTTGCCCTGAAACCGTGGTAGACTTACCACTACCCGTCGTTCCCATAACACCCAGGTGCCGGGGCAGCACGTGCTTCTTGTCGGAAGGAATGTTCACCTCGATGTTGTCACGGCCGATCGCCATCCCGAGTGTGACGTCGCCCTCCACGGTGAGCGCCGCACGGGTCTCTTCCACCCCGAGCACTTCGACAGGACTGTTAGGCAACGGACGGAAACGCGGCGGCACACGCCGCTCATCGACAATCTCGGCAATGATCTCGACGGCCACGCGGCCATGATACGGCGGCATGAAGGTAGCTCCGTACACCGTGGTCAACACGAGCGGCTGCGAGTCAGCACGTAATCCGTTCGGTATGTTGAACGGCCCCTCAACCACGATGCCGATATACGTACGCCCATCCCCGTCGGACCGGCTACGAATCCGAACGAGGGCCTGCGACGATACGTTGCGCAGGTCTTTCATAGGCACCAGCACAGAAATCAGGTTGTCCTTGCTGCTGGGCAAATCGAACATGGTTCGGCCAACCGCGCCTTCATAAGCAGGGTCTTCCTGCCATACGTCGCCCACCAACTCGATCTCAGTATCCAGGCTGGACTTGCTTTCGTTTGCAGGGTTCTCGGTGGAACCATTCTGATCGTCGAAGAATGTAGGATGGCTTGATTCGTTCATAATGTTTTCTCTGATAAATGGCCTACAGGATGTCGCTCAAACTGAAGGTGTCGGTATCGTCTTAACGCCGGGTTTCACGCTCCGAGAGGAAGCGGAAGGGCTCCCCTGTCTGGGAATAAGCCTGCTGCACCGAGGCTACGAAGGGATCTGCTCCGAAGGCACTGCTGCACAGCTGGTCGGCGATGTCGATCAGCATGGGAAAGCCTCGGTGCATTTGCAACACGCTGTCGGCGATGGCAATGAACGCCGCCATCTGCGCATGATCGCGGTGCGCATAGAAAATATTGGGAGGAGCCATCCGCGAAGCCCGGTACACCCCGACAACAACCTGTGGCCCGATGTCCTCCACAAACTGGGTGACCTTCCTTCGCGCCTCGCCCCGATACCCCCCTCGGTCGAGCATATTGCGCAGTCGTGCCTCCAGCGAGTAGAGGATCAGGTACTCACGAGGACGAAGCGCCTGACCGAGCGTCATAAGTTCACGACTCGGGGCACTCGGCACAAAGACGAAACGCTCATACTCAACCAGCCGCCGCATCAGACCCAGCGCCGCATCCACAAAGAAAGGATCGTGTGCCCAGTGCCCCGTCATCAACTCGTAGGGCAGCGGATTGCCGTGCCCCATACGCCACACCGCATCCGACCGGTCGAGCAACAGTGCACGTTCGGCGTGAGCCATAATCCCCCGGCTGAACAACGTGCTGTATGTGTCGCGTTCACTGTTGACACCAACCGCTTCGCGTTTCCCCCGCCGCCGCAGCAACTCCAGCGCCTGATCCACCGGGTCACCACTCTGGTCCCGAAGGTCGCGCCGGTAGATGCGGTGGACGTAGCTTCCCTGCTGGCCGTGATACGAGGTCAGGCACACTCCAATCTGTGTGATGGTGATAGGCAGAGTATCGTGTGTCATGGTTGTGCCATCACAAGCCTCCACCCCGCCGTTGAAGAGCAACCCGTGATGAGTCCGTTCAATGTCACTTACATCAACCCGATCTAACCCAGCATGGGATATGCCCACATGGTTAGCAATACTGGGGAAGACAATCGAACGAATGCGCTTCAGGTTGTCTGTCTCGTCGTATACCGCCTGGTCTATTTCGTCGAGTAACCGGGCCATCATGGCGGGGTAGTCCTCACCCAGGGTCCACCGGTCGAGATCCAGTATGGCGGCAGGCGGTTCGCCAGTGGCCTGCTCGATGTCGCTGAGCGGTGGCTTCTTCGGTGCGGTGTGATCAATCTGGGTGTTGTCCATTTCTATCGCTCACTTCTTGCGTATGAATACCGACACGCTCAATACCCTTTCCGAGATACCAGACCAAAGTTCGACAGCCGGAAGAAAAAAATTATTCGAGCCCCAGAAACGACAGCGCGGTCGGTCCTCCAGTCAGGGTCCGGGCCAGATGCCGGGCATAGGTATCAGCCATTACTGCAGGCAAGCCATACGTGGCCTCCAGGATAGCCTTAGCAGCAGTCACGCAAGGAAAATAACTGCCAGCCGCTCCAGATTCGCGCAAGTTAGCACATACGATTTCGGCTGGGGCCATCAACTCGAAAGCCAGTTGGTCAGCACGGTTTTCGGCGTTCCAGATGCGCGCATCTACAAACCGTCCGTCACCTTCTTTCTCCAAAAGATGAAAAGCTGGCGTCACGTTCACACCGTGGAGCGCAGCGTGTACCTGCTCATGGAGGGTGGGTGCGCGCAGGCCGTCCAACACGTCCAGGATGCCGTTGCCGAACCGATCACACGATCGTTGTCTCGGAAGGTGATAGTCGAGAAGAAAGTGGCTTAGCTCATGTGCCAGTGTAAACCGCTGATCCGAGACACTATCCTGCGCATCAATGAAGATGTAACCGTTGTTACGATGGACAAACAGGCAACCGTGCAGGGAGCGGCTGGCACAGGGAAACCGATACGCAGCACAACGCCCCTCCAGCCACGCTTCCATCGCGCCGAGACTCAGGCCAGGAATTCTGACAACGTCAAGTAAAAAATCCGAGAGCACAATCGCGCCATCGAGATCACAGGGCCACTCATCCACACCACCCACCGGTGCCCAGAATGCCTGTGCAGTTACCGTCAAAGAAGTATCACCGAGCGGCAGGTTCATCACGCTTCCCCATCAGTCGCTTCATGACCTCCTGGCTCCTGATCTCGGTCGCGGGCGGCCTTCAGCAGGGTGTTCTGCGGCGCATCGGGCAATGTTTCGGCCAGATTCTGTGCTATTTTCACACGCTTAATAATCGAAGCCAGTGCCGTAACAGATACATTGGCAAAGCCGGCAATATGCCGAACGCGCTCGGCGAAAGTTCCAGCCTGTAGATTGGGGACGTGACACAGCGCGAGCCGGTAGTAATCATCCGCTTCACAGTGAAGCAAATCCATCAGTTCTGCATCGCCAACCTGCTCCATCTGCCGATACGCTGCCAAAATGGAGGCCATGTACTGCGCTCTCATGGCGGCTTTCCGGGCTACAAAGGCCATAGGGTGTATCGTGTCTGCCATCGTCGGTTCTCCTCACTCGCCCGGATCCTTGAAATCACCCCAGTCTGCCCGTCGAAGCACCTTCGTCAAACGATCTTTTACCCGCTTTACTTCAGTGCGTTGCTCATCAACAGGTAGGTGCCCAATCCCAAGTACATCCGCATAAAATATTGTCTTACGAATGCCGTCTAGCATCATCTGGACAACCTCCACGTCTTTCTCATCGGGAAACAGCCTGCGAAGCCGCTCATTCAGTTCGTGTTCCGTCAGGTCCTGTTCGGGATTACTAAAGGCTTCTACGCTACTATTCCAAATTTCCGGACGAAGTTCGACAAGTGCCTCCAAACTTTCTTTTCCTTGAGTCATGCGCCGCTCTTTAGCCTGCAAGTTTTTCAGATCCCCTTCTGCTGACATGCGCAGGTAATCACCAAGGCACTTTCGATCCGGGTCATACCTCGCGGGCTTATCTATATATTTGAACAAGGCCTCAGTCACGGCATCCGAAATGAGGGTCTTATCACGCCGTACCTCACCTGGATGATACCGAGACAACACCGCAATGAGCGCATCTAGATAACGTACAAAGACATCCGCCGGGGCGGTTTCGTCCCTGTCGATCAGACGCTGATGCAGCTTCCGTTCGTCTGATGATGCAGCCGCCATGACACTTTCCTCCACCTCCTATGAGAAAACGGAGTGCTGTTATCCTTTTTTTACAAATGTCATAACCGCCTCTGTCCGCATCCGCTGTTGTATTGAAGTGATACCCCCCTGTGTGGGAGGAGGCAGGTAGCGACGAGACGGGGGTATCTCACGTTCGGTCAGCTCAGCGAGGCGCAATCCAGCGCGCTCGGCAGCTATCCGGGTAATCTGTGTATTTTCTACATACACCCCGCGATGGCAGGAATTCCCAACTACGAGCACGGCTTTGCCTTGTGGCTTCAGTACGCGGTGCATCTCTCTCACAATAGCTGCCATATCCAGCGCATATCTATCAATCATGCGTCGCCGCCGCCTGGGAATTTTTTCGTCTGGATCAATCATGAGTGTCAACGCTTGTGCTAGTTCGAGATCTGCATCTTGATCAGGGGTTCGCTCTGCACCGACACTTGTCGATCGAACATTGCGCAATTCGCTGATGCGATACCCAAACCAGATGAGCGACATCTTATGGCCACGCATGTAATCAATCGCGTTTAAGTAGGGCGGTGAGGTGACAATCGCGTCAATCGAAGCCTTCGCGACATGGTTCAGCAGACGGGCATCTCCACGTTCAATCTGAACGGTACCCATTAATGATTCCGAGCAAAGCCATCGAGCGACAAATGTGGCTGATCGAAGAAACTCGTCGAAGACATTAAAATCATTTAATTCTCGAATGCGATGTGGTCGGCTATGGGAGACATCGCCTGCAAGGGATGCGCCATGCTTTTTTGTAATGATGAGGCGACTGGTGGCTACGCGCAAAGCATCGCTAATAGCATCTTTTCGTTTAAGAATGAGATAGCACAGTTTGCGGAGCTGGTCTCGTTGCTTTCTGGCAAACCAGAATTCGACAAACGCGCGCGTTTCATCGTCTTCATCGATCCAGGGCAATTGCACCTTTCGGAGTGGCAGCTTCTTGGCTTGTGTAACAATTTTTCCTGCAGTATGCAGGAAAGCCTGTATATCAATGGGTGTTGTCCAGACTTTTGTAAGCAACACAGCCATCGGATCCATATCAAAGGCTACACCATTATGTCCATGCTCGGAGGCAGCCCGCATGACGGTACCGGAGCCACTCATCGGATCCAGAATAGTAGAGCCGTACGGCAACGTCGCACAAGTATTCAACGCGACCTCTGGAGCCATGCGGGCTGGAAACGGATGTATACTTGACAGATTTTGCATTCTTAATCTCTGGGGCAGTAATGTTGAATCATGTACAAATAACATAATATTCGTAGATAAGTATAGATATTTTTATCCATATTGTCCAGTATGTACGTATCTTCCAAAAAAGCAACCCGGGCAGAAACAATATTGGCCTGGACGTGGCGATTGAAGCACTCCGAGACTACCGCCGTCGGCCCGGTTTCGATGTGGATGCCTTCTGGCGCTCCGCTAATGTTGGCCGCGTCACAAACGATGGCATCCGCGTAAAAACAGCCCCCATGCATCCAGCCGATCGACCTATTCTTGCTGCCTTCGCCACCGGGGTGCGTGCACGCTTCCCGGACGCACCGATCAGCGCCTTCGGCTCCCGCGCCCGCGGTGATGCCACCTGGGAATCCGACCTCGACGTGTGCGTCGTATTGGATCAGCCCGCTTGTGGCCAACATGCTCCGTGAGGGTATCGCGGTATGACGGATACTGAGAAGGTCCGCGTGCTCGTCGACTACCGGGTGGAGCAAGCGACGCCCTTCAAGCCGCACGGCCGCTCACCGGGCCGAACCGGGTCCGTCCGGAGACCCGGTTGCCGCAGGCTCACCACGGATAAATGCGATGTAGTCCGATGGCACGGGGGTTTGCCCTGCTTGCCGGAGCATCAGGTTGACGCGGCCGCGGTGGTGCTGCCCATGCAGCGCAACGTGCAAAAGGATATCGCATACGGTATTTGTAAAGGTCCGTCCTGCGCTGTTAGTGTACGTCACGTCGGTGGTCATATCCGCTTCCCGGAGGCCCGCCAGATATTCGCGGTACGCCGCATGCGTCGTTTCCACGAGGCTTGTCACTGCCTCCGGTGGCGCATCCGCCGGCCAGACAGCCGCCTGCGGTGTTCGCCGCTGAAGGCGGGCCAGCCACGTCTCTTCTGTGCCGATGATATGCGCGTATTCGCGGAGGGCTCCAATGGGAGATTGGCCCGATACGAACGCGACCATTAGCCGGTCATCGGCCCAAAGAACATGCTCCCATAGGTCGTATATTTTCTCAAGCATATTTATCACGACAGCGAACGTTTAGAACGTGCGATTAGGATTGATTGCTTCGATTCTACGGACTGTATTGCACACACTGATCGCGAAATGCCCAATCAATCGATGTTCAAGATCTTGTGGGTCTGCACTGACACGCGCCAACTCGGGTGGGCCAGCGCCAGGGCGATGGCCTCCTCACTGGCCTGCTTAAGGCGAGGGCCGTCTTCGGGCTGCAACCATAGCAACGGCAAGGGATGCCCGCCGGCATGATGCTGCCGCCTGCGCCCGGCAAAACGTACGTAGTGCTGCGGAAGATAGTCCGGGACGACGAGCTTGAGTTCATCGAACGTCTCGAGCACCAACCGCTCTTCGGGCAGCTTCGGGCTGCACACGATCCAGTCGGGAGCCACGATGGCCTGCTGATTTTCGTCCCAACAGGTCTCGCGAAGGGCCACGGTGCCGTTGGTTTCCATCGCCACCTGAAAGCCGCCGCGGTGCAAGGCGTCGATCAACGGTGCATCGATCTGAAGCAACGGCTCGCCGCCGGTCAGGACACAGAACCGAACGTCTTCACCAACGGAGATCATCGCCTGCACGAGATCGTCGGCCGAGAGGGGGCGACTGCCTTCCTTTGTGAAGTCGGTGTCGCACCAGAGCGGGCATTCGGCGCCCGTCCGATCGGCATCACGCGGCCGGTCCTTTTTGTACCCCGTCCACATGTTGCATCCCACGAACCGCACAAAGACCGCCGGACGGCCCGCGAAGAGGCCCTCGCCCTGAAGCGTTTTCCAGATCGCCTTGATCCGATACGTCCGGGGGCGTTGCGTCGTCTTGGATCCGGCGCTCGGAGACATACCGGTTAGTTCAGCCATCCTTTCGCCTTTGCTTCTTCATAGCCTTTGGCCCGCAGGATAGAGGCCGGGTTGTCGAGCTTGCCGTATCCCCACTCATTGTACGTCGTGTGATCGCCATTGTAGTCGGTATGCGAGTATTGGCGCACGATGTCGAGCACGCCAAGGTCATGGGCCAATTTCCACGTTTCCGCCTTGGTCAAATACATGAGGGGTGTATGAATGTGAATCGTTTCCCCAAGTCCCAGTGAGATGGCCACTTCCATCGAATCGACGAATTCGCGCCGGCAATCAGGATATCCCGAATAGTCCGTCTCGCACATCCCTCCCACCAGTTCCGTGATGCCCATCGTATACCCGAGCGAAGCGGCAACGGCCAGGAAATCAATGTTCCGCCCCGGGACAAACGACGCCGGCAGGTTTGCATTGCGTTCGTGCTGTGCAGAGACGTCTTTGTCGTGCTCGGTGAGGGCCGATCCGGAGAGGATGCCCCGAAAATCGATGACTGAATACGGTACGTTCGCCATGTCGGCGATCCGCCGGGCTTGCGTCAGTTCGACGCGATGCTTTTGCCCATAGTCGAACCCGATGGCCTCGACGCGTGCAAAATGCTGTTTGGCCCAGAACAGGCAGGTTGTCGAATCCTGCCCTCCAGAGAAGAGGACGAGGGCCGGGTTCGGGGATTGTTGTGGTTCCATGGAATAAGTCGTTTCTCGGTATCGATCGGAGGTTGCCTCTTGCGAAATGCTTATTTCGTATAGCGGGAGGAAGCCAATTCTACGTAATTCGCCATGCCCATCCCAAGCGCCCCTACCGGATAAAGCACCTTGGTTGACACAAACAGGTCGGGCCGGCGGCAGTAGAGCCCCACCGACCTGCCGCCCGCGGGTTCATCCGGACGTGGAGCATCGGCATCATCGCCGGTCGGAATCTTCCCCTCGACGTCACGCACGTTCGTATAAAATACCCTTGTATCTTCCAAGAATTACGAATGACTCGGTGAACTTCTGATTACCTCGCCGCATCGAAGAAAAAATCGGCGAACCGGGATTAATGGACATCGTACTCCGGGCAAGCAAATCATCCTCATAGAGACGATAATGGCCGAAAACGTAGACGCAACGTACGAAGCACAACTCGAACAACTTCAGAAGCAGAGTCTGGAGCATACCCGCCAATCCCTGGATTACATGGCAGAAAGGGGCATCCGGCCCGAGGGGCACGTCGGGTTGTTTTTGCCGATTGAGAGCAGGCAAAGGGAGGTTCATCGGCTCACCTACGATCACACGAGCAAACAGACGGTCGTGTATGAAACCGAGCAAGGAGAGTTCTCGGCCCTGTGCCCGTTTAGTGGTCTGCCGGATTTCGGCGTGCTTCGCATCGAGTATGTACCGGGTAGTTGGATCCTTGAGCTGAAGAGTCTGAAGTACTACATCCTTTCATGGCGTAACATCGGGGCCGCACAAGAAGACATCACGGCCATCATGTACGAGGATTTGATGAGTCGACTTGAAGACCCGGATTACCTGAAAGTCACGACGATTTACAATATACGCGGCGGAATTCTCACGACCTGTTGTATAGACAGCCGGTCGCAAGGGTAGACTGAGGATTCAAACGGCGTGCATCGCATTCCACACGTTCCCCGGCTGAATGACGTTGTTTCACTCATATGGATCGTCTGGTGCACAAATATCAGTGGGGTGCAGAGTGTCCTATTATTCTACGAGGCACCGTTCGGGCCGCCGTAAATCTGAATCAAGAGTCCGATGGTTTCCACAGGCATCTGTCAAAACCCGTTCCGCGCGGGCAAGGTCCCTTGAATTTGACGCGGCCAACGATTAACTACGGGGTCGCCCGGTTGAAGTAGTCTGTGAGGCCCCCGTGGAAACCAACATCGAAACCATCGCGCCGATGCCCGAGACAGGGCCGGAGCCCGCGCCGGGCTATACGCCGAGTCAGTGGGCCGGACTGCTCGTGGGCCCGCTCATCCTCGTGGCCGGTGCGCTGATTCCGGCGCCGGAAGGCCTCTCGTTGGCCGCGTGGCGGACGGCCGCCATTGGGCTGTGGATGGCCGTATGGTGGATGACCGAGGCGATCCCGATCGCGGTCACGTCGCTGCTGCCGCTGGTGCTCTTTCCCGTCCTCGGCATTCTCTCCATCCGGGAAGCCGCCGCGCCCTTCGCCAACCCCCTCATCTTTCTCTTCCTCGGCGGATTTCTCCTCGCGCTCGCCATGGAACGCTGGGGACTGCACCGCCGCCTCTCGTTGAATGTGATTCGCCTCATGGGCACCCGCCCGACCCGCATCATCGCGGGCTTTATGGTGGCGTCGGCGTTCTTGAGCATGTGGATTTCGAATACGGCTACGACGATGATGATGATGCCCATCGGGCTGGCCGTGATCGGGCTCGTGGGCGACCGGGAGGCGCCGGGCAACGGCAACTTCGCTGTCGCACTCATGCTCGGCATTGCCTATGCCTGCTCCATCGGCGGTGTGGGGACGCTCATCGGCACGCCGACCAACGCCGTGCTGGCGGCTTTCATGGATGAGACGTACGGCATCGAACTGAGCTTCGCCCGGTGGATGGCGGTGGCGCTGCCGCTGGTGGTGGTGGGGCTCGCAGTCGCATACTGGGCCTTGACGCGCTGGGTGTATCCCATTCGGCTGCGGGAAATCCCGGGCGGGCACGCCTTCATCCATTCCGAACTGCGGCAACTGGGCCGGATGACCCGCCCGGAAAAAACGGTGACACTGGTCTTTCTGCTCACGGCGTTGCTCTGGATCACCCGCCCCTTGTTCGCGGGCCTGGTCCCCGGTATCTCCGACGCGGGCATCGCGCTCATGGGCGCCCTGTTGCTCTTTCTGTTGCCTTCCGGCAAATCCGGCGGCGACTTTGTTCTGAATTGGAACTGGGCGCGCAGGCTTCCGTGGGGTGTGCTGCTGCTTTTCGGCGGCGGCCTCAGCCTGGCCTCGGCGGTGACCCATACCGGCCTCTCCACCTGGATCGGGGTGTCGATGCACGGGCTAAAGGGGTGGCCGGTTTTATTGATCGTACTTCTGGTGGTACTGGTCATCATCGTGCTGACCGAACTGACGAGCAATACCGCCACGGCAGCGGCCTTTCTGCCGGTGCTGGCGCCCATAGCGGCGGGCATTGGGCAGAACCCGCTCCTGCTCCTCGTTCCGGCTACGCTGGCGGCAAGCTGTGCCTTCATGCTGCCCGTGGCCACGCCGCCCAACGCCATCGTTTATGGCAGCACGTATGTTTCCATCAAACAGATGGCACGGGCCGGGATCGTACTCAATCTGCTGTTTATTCTGCTGGTCACCGCGCTGGCCTTCACCGTGCTACCGTCTGCGCTCGACGTCACGCTTGGCATCGTGCCGGACTGGAGCCTCACGCCATGATGGGGTTGCCGGCCGAAGCATCCCGATAGAAGGCAGAAGCAGGCTCGGAGACGGAGTCGGAGGCTTATATTCTGAGGAACATATCCCCTCCCGGCGGCTACGTGTACGCCTCGTATGAATCACGTCGACCGACCGCCTTCAACCCATGACCAATCAACGTATCGCCCTCGTCACCGGAGCCAACCGGGGCATTGGGCTGGAAGCCACCCGCCAACTGGCACTCAAAGGCATCACCGTGCTCCTCGGCGCACGGGATGCCGCCCGCGGAGAAGCCGCCGCTGAAGCCCTCCGCAACGAGGGCGGGGACGTTCACTTCCTCCGCCTCGACATGACGAGCGCCGACGACATCCGCCACGCGCATGACCATATCGCGCAGACTTACGGCCACCTCGATATCCTCATCAACAATGCGGGCATACAGATCGAACTGCCCGAATGGATCGGCAACACCACCACCACGATTGCGCCGGACATTTTGCGGAAAACGTTCGACGTCAACTTCTTTGGGGTGGTCGAACTGACGCAGGCGCTGTTGCCGCTTCTGCGCAAAAGTGATGCGGGCCGCATCGTGAATATGACCAGTATCCTCGGCTCGCTCGGGCTCCACAGCGACCCGGCTTCGCCCATCGCCGCCACCAAGACCTTTGCGTACAACGCATCGAAAACTGCGCTGAACCAGTTCACCATCCATCTGGCCGATGCGCTGAAGGACACGGCCATCAAGGTAAATGCCGCTCATCCCGGGTGGGTCCGCACGGACATGGGCACCGAGGCGGCGCCGATGTTGACGCCTGAAGGGGCAAAGACGGCCGTGGATCTGGCCCTCGTCGGTCCTGAAGGCCCCAACGGTCAGTACCTCCATCTGGGTGATGCCTTGCCGTGGTAAGCCACCTTTTCGCCGGAACCGAACGTCAGAGTCGCCGGCTCACACGTGGCAGCATGGCCTCCATCCAAGGCCGGTACCGCCCCTCGAAGATGGCTTTGCGCGCCTCGCCCACGAGCCACAGGTAAAACGCCAGGTTTTGCTGGGAGGCGATTTGTAGTCCGAGGATCTCCCCGGCGATGAAAAGGTGCCGGACGTACGCCTTCGTGAACGTCTGCGAGGCATACCGGTCGAGGCCCGGGTCGAGCGGCGTGAAGTCGTCGCGCCACTTCCGGTTGCGAATGTTGATGATGCCTTCGGTGGTGAAGAGCATGCCATTGCGCCCGTTGCGGGTGGGTATGACGCAGTCGAACATGTCGATGCCGCGGACGATGTTTTCGAGCAGATTGGCCGGCGTGCCCACGCCCATGAGGTAGCGCGGCTTCTCTGCCGGAAGGATTTCGTTGACGACCTCGACCATGGCGTACATGTCCTCGGCCGCTTCGCCCACCGAAAGTCCGCCGATGGCATAGCCGGGGAGATCCATATCGACGAGGGCGCGGGCGGATTCACGCCGGATCTCCGGGTACACGACGCCCTGTACGATGCCGAAGAGTGCCTGTTCGCAGCCATAGAATCCGGCCGTTTCGTCGAAGCGGGCTTTGCACCGGGCGGCCCATCGGAGCGTCCGCTCGTTCGAGGTACGGGCGTACTCCCGCGAGGCGTCGCCGGGGGGGCATTGTCGAGCACCATCATGATGTCGGACCCGATACTCCGTTGCATATCGATGACAGATTCGGGGGTGAAGGTGTGTCGTGAACCGTCGAGGTGGCTCTTGAAATGGGCGCCGTCTTCGGTGAGTTTGCGCCGGTCGGAGAGGGAAAAGACCTGATACCCGCCGGAGTCGGTGAGGATAGGGCCGGGCCATTGCATGAACGGGTGAAGCCCGCCGGCTTGTTCGAGGATTTCGGTGCCGGGCCGGAGGTAGAGGTGGTACGTATTGCCGAGGATGATCTGCGCCCGGACGTCCGCCACGAGTTCGCGCGGCGCAACGGCCTTCACCGTGCCGACGGTGCCCACGGGCATGAAGATGGGCGTCTCGATGGGGCCGTGCGCGGTCTCGATCAATCCCGCGCGGGCCGTGGTGTCTGTGTGTTGAAGGGTGAAGCGCATACCGACAGAATACTGGAAGAAAACGCGAAGAACCTTCGTCCGATGATTCAGGATCCGTGAAATTGTGGCTGTGAATGGCCGGTGGCCGGTGGCTAGTGGCTGGAGAGAAGGGTAGTCGAAGAAATAGGTAGCCGCATCCTTTAGGTTGCGCCGGCACGAGGTTTAGCATTGCGCAGCCATACAGGCTGTGGCTGGAGGCTCGTGGCTGGGGGCCAGAGGATAATAACGGAAACCCACCCACGGCGTCATCTCGAGCGCAGCAAATGCCTGAGGGCCCGCACGCCGGTGAGCAAACGCAACCAAGCCATATGTCACGCCTACGGCGTTGGATATTCTCCTCGGGCGGTAAGCTATAAATAGGTCACGCCTACGGCGTTTGGGTGGTGCTTCCATTGCTCAGTCCATGCGCCCACCCGCACGTTCCCTCTCCCTCGATGGGAAAGGGTGAGTCTGAGGGCCGGTGGCTGGAGGCTGGAGTCTGAGGGCCAAAGGATAAGAGTGGAAACCCATCCAAATTGTCATCCTGAACTCGATTCAGGATCTAAGCCCCAACCGGGCGGACGACCTCAAACATAGATTCTTCACGTTGTTCAGAATGAAGTGGAGTGGGGCCGGTGGCTGAGGGCCGGTGGGCTTAACCGCAAAGGACGCAAAGAAGGCGCGGAGGACGCAATGCACATCAACGCGAGCCGCACCCGAAGTTCATGCCTGACGAATGGCTGAATGCGATCGCCCAATGCATATGTCACGCCTACGGCGTTTGGGCGGTGCACCCAATGCTCAGGCATGTCGATACGTTCGTCCGCACGCTCCCTCTCCCTCGATGGGAGAGGGTGAGGGTGAAACACGGTCCGATTTTCCACCACCATGGTTCGTCGGCTTAACCGCAAAGGGTGCATCCCTTCACCGGATTCGAGCGTCGTCTCGAGGATCAAGCACGGATTTACCGTTGCGAATTGCGTGCAAATCCCGCCACATCGCCGAGGGACGTACCACGGACTACGGAACCCCATTCATACACGCCGGGTTTTCCTCCCCTTTTGGAAATTATTCGGCATCTCCATGTCTGATGATACGACGACCCCACCCGCGGACACTCCCGCGCGTACCACCTACGACCCCCACGCCATCGAGTCGCGGTGGTATCCGTACTGGGAAGAACAGGGCTTTTTCGAAGCGAAGGGCGGGACCGGCAAGAAGCCGCACACCATCATGATGCCGCCGCCCAACGTGACGGGCAAGCTGCACATGGGGCACGCGCTGCAGGATACGATACAGGACGCCCTGACGCGCCTTCGCCGAATGCAGGGCTACGAAGCCCTCTGGATGCCCGGCAAGGACCACGCGGGCATCGCCACGCAGAATGTCGTCGAGAAAACGCTCAAAGAGACCGAAGGCAAGGACCGGCATGCCCTCGGGCGCGAGGCGTTCATCGAGCGCGTCTGGGAATGGGTGGATGAGTACGGCGACAAGATCCTTCAGCAAAAACGCCGCCTCGGCGACTCGTGCGACTGGGATCGCGAGCGCTTTACGATGGACGAAGGCTTCACGCGCGCCGTGCAGACCGTCTTCGTGAAACTCTATGAGGATGGCCTCATCTATCGCGGCCACTACCTCGTCAACTGGTGCCCCGTCGACCGGACGGCCATCTCCGACGAAGAGGTCGACAACGTCGAGCGCGACAGCCATCTGTGGTATGTCCGCTATCCCTTCGCCGACGGCTCCGGCCACATCACCATCGCCACGACGCGCCCCGAGACCATGCTCGGCGACACCGGGATCGCTGTCCACCCCGAGGACGACCGGTACCGAGACCTTGTCGGCAAAACGGTCATCCTGCCGCTTCTCGGCCGCGAGATCCCGATCATCGCCGACGATTACGTCAAGATGGACTTCGGGGCGGGCGCCCTCAAAGTGACGCCGGCGCACGACAAAAACGACGTCGAAATCGGCAAACGCCACGACCTCGAGGTCGTCGACATCATGAATCTCGACGCCACCATCAATGAGAATGGCGGGCCGTACGCGGGCATGGACCGATTCGCGGCGCGGGACCGGATCGTGGCCGACCTCGAAGCGGCCGGGCTGATCGAGAAGATCGAGCCGTACAAGGTCTCGGTGCCGATTTCACATCGTTCCAAAGCGATCATCGAGCCATTGCTCTCGCGGCAGTGGTTTGTGAAAATGAAGCCGCTTGCCGAGCCGGCGCTCGAAGCCGTGCGGAGCGGTGAAATCAAATTCTACCCGAAACGGTGGGAGAACGAATACTACCGCTGGCTCGAAAACATCCGCGACTGGACCATCTCGCGGCAACTCTGGTGGGGGCACCGCATACCGGTCTGGTACCACACCGATGCCGACGGCGAGATCGACGAGGCCCGCGACTTTGTGGTCTCGGTGGAGCAGCCGGCGCCGGGCATGGTGCAGGATGAAGACGTCCTCGACACGTGGTTTTCGTCGTGGCTGTGGCCCTTCGCCACCCTCGGATGGCCCTCGGATGAGGAAGCCGTGAAAGAAGACGTCGCCACCTTTTATCCCGGCGACGTCCTCGTCTCGGGGTACGACATCCTCTTTTTCTGGATCGCCCGCATGATCATGGCCGGGCTGTATTTCAAGGGCGAGATTCCGTACCGCGACATCTTCATCACCGGGATGATCAAGGACAAGCAGGGCCGGTGGATGTCGAAGAGCCTCGGCAACGGCATCGACCCGCTGGAGATGATCGAGCAATACGGTGCCGACGCGGTCCGCTTCTCGCTCACCATCCTTTGCGCACAGGGGCAGGACATCAAGCTCGACCCGACGAAATTCGAGATGGGGCGCAACTTTGCGAACAAAATCTGGAACGCCTTCAACGTCTTCGGGCAGTTCATGGCGCCGGGCAAAGACTACCGGCGCACCCGCACCTTCGTGGACCTCGAACTCGCCGAACGGTGGATGCTCACACGGCTCAATACGACGATTGCGGAGGTCGATGAGGACATCGCGCGGTACCGGCTAAACGAAGCGTTGACCAAAATCTACACCCTTTTCTGGGGAGATTTTTGCGACTGGTATCTCGAACTCATCAAGCCGCCGTACGGTGAGGCGATGGACGAGGACAAGATCGCGCTCGCCGTGGAGGTGTATGAGAAAATGCTTCAACTCCTCCATCCATTCATGCCGTTCATCACGGAAGAGCTGTGGTGGAAACTCCGCCCGCGCGCCGAAGGTGAGGCGTGTATCGTGTCGGCATGGCCCTCGGCCGATGCGGCGGAAGCGGACGATGGCGACGCGGCGGTATTTGCCACCATTCAGGAGATGGTCAGCGGCATTCGCAACGTGAAGAGCCAGTACGGCGTGGGGCCGGGCAAAGAGATCGCCGCCACCATCAGCCTGCCCGATGCGACGCTGGAGCCGGCCCTCGGGGCGCACCGCGCCTATTTCGCCCGTCTCGCCCGTGCCACCGATCTCACGGTGGGTGCGGGCGTGGTCAAGCCGAAGGCCAGCGCCTCGGTGGTCGTCGGGCCGTATGAGGTGTTCGTGCCGCTTGCCGGCATGATCGACCTCGACCGGGAGCGGGAACGGCTCGACAAAGAAGTCGCGCAGAAGGAGCAATTCCTCACGGGCATCGAGCGGAAGCTGCAAAACGAGCAGTTCGTGTCACGTGCACCGGCGGCCGTCGTCGAGAAAGAGCGGCAGAAGGCCGAGGATGCGTGTGCCGAACTTCAGCGCCTTCGTGCCAACCGGGAGGATCTTGGGAATGTTGAATGTTGAATGTCGAAGGTTGAAGGTTGAAGGGGCGTCCGTCGACGGGGAGTGCCGCGGCCCCTAATCGATCCGGCTCAGCAGGCGGTCATAGATGCGTCCGGAGAGGCGGTCGGCGAGTTCGTCGGCGAGGGTGTCCATGAGCATGTGCTCGGCGTCGGCGCGTTCATCGGGTTCGAATAGCCGGCGAACGCTTCGGGTGAGGTCGAGGTCGGTGTATTTGCCCGAATAACGCCCCCGCTCGAAGCGGTCAGAGACCTCGGCATGGACGGTTTGCTCGCTCACGATACGCCCCGTCTGCACGTCGATGACGCGGTACTCGATGGCGGCCTGAAGATGCAGGTCGAAGCGTTCGACGACGTACGTAGTGTCGAGCGCGTTCCGGCCGCGGGTGCGTGCCTTGCGCGTGTCTTCGCGCAGGTGCTTTTCCGCCCGCGAGAATGAAACCATCTCGCCCGTGACGACGAAGTCCGCATCGAGAGCCCGCCCCACGTCGGTAGCCTGATGCCGGTCGAGCGCAAGCCGGCCGAAATGCCGGTAGCGTATCTCGCGGTGTACGTCCGCCGGGTTGGCCGTGGCGATGAACAGCGGCGGCTCGCTCCAGTGTTCGTACGTCAGGAGGTCATTGAGTTCGGGGCGCAGTGCGGGCGGCGCGGCCCGGTGCCAGCCGTCAGTGCGCCAGAACGGGATAAAGGCAATATGGCGCGTGCCCTGCGCCTGGGCTTCCGATTGTAAATCATGAGCTGCCCGCGCATCGACGCCGTCGTACTTCAGGGCCTGTTCGGCGTGCTCAAAGGCGGCCCGATTCCGATTGCGGTCCAATTCTTCGCGGCCCCAGGCAAGGTGCACGTCGGCCCGTCGCCGGTTGACCTCGGCGGTCTGTGCCGGAGAGAGCGGATAGCGCTCTTGTGCCCGTGTATAAAGGCGGAGGGCGTCCGGCCATTCACCGGCGGACTCGGCACGCCGCCCCTGCGCGATCACCGACAGTGCAGCGCTATCACGGAGGGACTGCCGGTAGGCCGTATAATCATCGGGAACCGGCAAAATCACATCCACCCCGGCAGCAATCGAACGTAATCTTTCTACATCATCGAGCGCGTGGACGGCCGCCTCATAATCACCGGCGGCTTCGGCCTCGTGAGCATTCGCCAGCCGATCTGCCACGGCGTGTGTGCCGGCATCGAGGAGATGCGAACGGGCTTCTTCCCACCCCGGCTCTTTCCTGAGGACCTTGCCGTATTCTTCCACGGCGCGGGCGTATCGTCCTTCATCTTCGTATTTGACACCCTTCTCATACCGCTCTTGGGTACTGACACAACCGGACAAAATGATCGACAGGACAAGGACAGACCACCATGGGGTACGGCTTCGTAGCATGTATCGCATAAGGCATTTTCGGGTCAAAGGAGGGTAAAATGATGCCGTTAAGCATCCGGCGTTAGATTCGGGAGGCACTTAGTCCAAAATAATGCCGAGATCTTGTCCGTGCGTCCATAACCGAAACGCCCGTGGGGATCCGTTTCCCAATGAGTACGGGCCATTCGCCCCATCTCTTAATTCGATAATCACTATTCTCTAATCATTATTCACCATTCTTTCGACCGGCGCCTTCGGCCCTCATCCTCCCGGCAGTCCGGGTTCGACGAGGAGTACCTCTTCGCGCTCGACGATGACCGCACCGGGGAGCGCTCCCTTCGGCTTGCGCACGTATTTTCGTTCGGCAACGATCACAGGGACGAGTTGGCTACCCCGGGCTTTACTGAAATGGGCGGCGATGGCAGCGGCTGCTTCGAGGAGGGGACGACCCGGCCGCGCCTGCCGGTTTGGAAGCCGAAGCACTACATGCGATCCACCGACGCCGCGCGCGTGCAGCCACAGGTCGTATTTGCGGGCGTGGCGCAGCGTGAGTTCGTCATTCTGTTTGGCGTTCCGGCCCACCCACACTTCATAGCCTCCATCGAGCACGAAGCGCCGAAACGGCACCTGTGATGCGGGCCGGGTCTCCTGAGACAGGAAGGGCGCCAACCGCCCGGCTTCATCCTTTTTGAATCGTTCGATTTCTTTATATGTGTCGATGTGGCGCAGTTTACTCAGGAGTTCACCCGCCTCTACGGCTCGGCTTTCGACGGACTCCAGGCGCGTCTCGGCATGTGTGCGTGCCTGCCGCGTCCGCCGGGCCCGGTCATAATAGTGCTGTGCATTTTCGACAGCCGACAACGCGGGGTCGAGGGGGATAGTGGTGGGAATGCCACCGTCGAAATGGTCCGGCACAACAGTCGTTTCCGCACCCATTGGGATGGCGGCAGGGTTTGTCATGAGGAGGTGTCCCCGGCGTTCGTAGTCGTCGGCGCGGCTCTCCCGCGAGAGCGCTTCGAGCATACGTTCGGCGCTCGCCCGGTAGTGATCGTGGGTTGCCGTAAGGGCTTTTTCGAGGGGCGAATAGACCGCCCTAAAGCGGGCCTCGGCCAGTCGCCGGCGGACGAACACGCGCACGGCTGCGTCGACGGTCTCGAACAACTCTTCGGTCAGGTCTTCGCAGGCTTTGACGGTGGGCAGGCAGGTGAGCGCGAAGGCTTCGGGGAAGCGACCCCGCCAGTAAATGCGGGGCGTGGGCGTCTCGAGTTCATCGCGAAGGGCAATGGCGGCTTCAAAGAGCGTCTGCCGGTCGGCAGATGTGCAGGCAGAGGGCGTCGAGGCCTTGACGCCCGCGCGATGGACGACCGCGTCGGCTAGGGTGCGGTTGAAGAGTGGGACGGCGGCCGCCACGGCACGCTCGGTGGTCTTCCGGTCGGTGCGCCAGCGGGCCTCGAAGGCGGCGAGCGTATCTACAAGTGGCGCTGGCTTCGGGGCGGGAGCGAGGCATCCGGCGTTTTCAGTGTTCGACAAAAAAGCCTCGACCACCCTTTCTCCCGCATCCACGAGGAAAACATTCGCGCGCGGCCCGAAAAGCATTACCTGAATCGCATGGCCGCCCTCGAGATCGAAGTATAGCATCCGGTCGCGGTCGGCAATACGCAGCCCCGTCACATGCTTGCCAATGGACGGAGAAAAGAGCGTGGCAACGTTTCGGCGGGCCCTGCTGTAGCCTTCTGACCGGAATGCAAAGCGGTGCGGTGAACGACAAGAAAACCGAAGCATCCACTCCTTCTCAGAGTTCGCAAGGGCCAGCGTCAGTTCGCTCCGCGATTGAGAAAACACGTTCCTCACTTCACACTCGACCACGGCGGGTGCCCATTCGGCGACAAGCGCATGCAGCGTAAAATAGTTGGTAGGCATATCAAGCCGGTGGAAAGACACGAGACACGGGAACGCCACGATTGCGACCACTTGTTTCTACGTCACAACTATGCGTCCCGCTCAAAAGTTACGCTGTTTCAAAATTACTACCTAGGTTGCTTATTCTAGTCAGAATTCGAATCCGAAATCGCGCTCGAACTGGGAGATGACCCCGGTATACAACCAATCCCTGTTCAACATGAGTACGAAAAAAGGCGTGTATCCAATCAGAGGAATAGGTAGCCAAATAGGAGTCGGCCGCCGGACCCTTCTTCCGCGAGGTGCTCCCTAAATCAAGAAGCGTTCCCTTGGATAGGCTGATGTTCTTGATACAAGGCTTTTGAACCGAAGTCGGTTGTTGGCGCATCGACGGCAAAATATCCCGCAACCTAAAACGCCGTCATTTTTTTGCACGCTGTGCTGCGATGAATGAAAGCACCCAAATGCCAGCCCATCCTGCCGCGGGATACCACCAATGGAAGAAAAACAGTACCGCCACATTGATGCCATACAATAGGTGAAAGAACCACTCGGGGACATCAGTGTTGGAAGCAGGGCCTTTTCCGTTGCCCGAAAGCGCCCCAATTTTTAACAAAAGCATGAACGGAGTGTAGATCCAAACAATCCACTGCGCCCAAATTAACCCTGTCGTCGTGGCGATAATAATGACAACGGTGATGGCGAGATCAATTACAACGTGTTTTAACCAGCCCATGGTAATCATTTGTTTTGCGAAGAACGTGGGACGACGGTATCGGCAGGTAACATACGAGCTTTATCACACACGTACGTGTCAGAATCAAAGTTCACTTCGATCGTGGTTCCATAGTACTGATTATCCCCTTTATAATAGAATTTCGACAAAAGGTAAGACACTAGATTATTGTGATGATTGATCGCCCCGGCCCCTGTTCACTCTTCTCTGGAATCGGTCAATGATGCCTGACCCCGTTTTATTTCTCAGACCTCTTCACCGAACCCGTCAAGACGTTATTGCTTTTGGGTTTATTGTATTGTCGTTATTAAATACAAGTTGTCAGAACCGGCCGGATACGCTCACCTGGAAAACTTCGACGTTTGTCGTTGAGGCCAACATTGCAGTAGGCAAAGCGCCGCATGGAATTCGCTTCAGCGACGATGGCCAAAAAGCGTACGTGGCACTCGCCGGCGAGGGCCACATTGCCGTGGTGGACCTCAACAAGCAGGCGTTGACGAAAAAACTCGACGGTGGTGACGCCCCGCTCGATCTCCTTGCCACGGAGGCAGGTCACTGGGTGGTGACACAGTTTCAGGGGAACACGCTCATCACGCCCGGCAGCCGTTCTTGGGATGTGGGCAGAGGACCGTCGCTCTTCTCCCCAGAGATCGTAGAAGGCAAAGCTTTTTTGGTCTCCGAATTTGCCGACACGCTGACGGTTTTCGACACGCGTGCGGAGCGCATCGTGAAGACCTATCGCACGGGCAAGCGCCCCTATCCCGCCGACGTGACGCCGGACGGCGTGCTGGCGTTTGTACCAAACCGTACTGATAGTTCCGTCACAGTCATCGACCTGCTCAATGAGAAGACGCTGGCGACCACGAATGTCTGTCCCCGCCCTGAGGGGGGTGCACTATCGCGAGACGGTGTGTCGTACATCGTGGCGTGCGGCGGGTCGGATGAGTTGGTTTTTGTGAACACGGCGTCATTTGAGGTGACCGACCGAGTGCATAAAGGTGTTGGTCCGCGTCCGTTCTCGGTGGCCGTGACCCTCGATGGGCGCTTTGGGCTCGTCAATAATGCCGGCGGCAATACGGTGTCCGTCCTCGAGATTAAGACTCACCAAATCGTAGGTTCGCTAGTTACGGGAAAGCAGCCCGTCGTCGTTCGGATGCACCCTGACGGACACCGGGCCTTTGTCTCGAATGAATTCAGCGGCACGCTTACAGTGATCCTGCTACCCAAATTGACGAAACCGCCTTTCGGTGGTGCGAAAAACGAGGTCATCGTGATGGGCATGATCCACGGAGCACACCGCACGAGTACCCGCTATGGGCTCGACACTGTCCGGCGGCTTATTCGGGCGATTAATCCCGACTACGTCCTCCCCGAGATCCCACCCAATCGCTTTGACAGGGCACAGCGAGAATTTGAAGCCACGGGCGTCGTTGAAGAGCCGCGGGTAAAAAGATTTCCCGAATACGTGGATGCGCTCTTTCCGCTGACAAAGGACATGAACTTCGAGATCATTCCAACGGCAGCGTGGAATGCCCCAATGAGCGATTATCGTAATGCGGTGCTTCGGCGCATCAGCAAAGACCCGGCCCGGGAAACCGATTGGGCCGCCTATAAGCGGGCTGAAAAAGAAGCCGCCGTAGCCGTCGCTTCCGGGGGTGCACCCGACGATCCACGGTGGATCCATACCGATGCATACGACGACGCCGAAGAAATTGAACTCAGCGTTTATAATCGCCTCTTCAACGATGAGATTGGGCCGGGTGGATGGGACCACATCAACACGGCCCATTACGCCAACATCGCCCGTGCCCTCGATGCACATCGCGGCGAAGGTAAGCGATTCCTCATCACATATGGCGCGGGTCACAAAGGATGGTTCCTCCGCCACTTGCGTTCTCGCAATGACATCACCCTGCTCGATGTCGCCCCGTTTCTCGACGCAGTCGGCGCGAATTAGACGCATCCGTCGTCCCGATTGATTTGTTCTCGCGCAAAAATTGAGTCTGTCCGAGGGGACGGCCGACCAAAGGCATGTACGTAGAATGCACCGGCATCGAAGGTCCACTTTAGGATTCCCAGATGGCTGCCATGGGCTTCGATTGCGCTCCGGCGTGGATCGAACAAGGATATGCCCATTCGTTCTATACCCCCCATTGTTGAGGATCGTCCGGGGCCAGCTGTCGTATCTAAATTCAACACCTCAGTAGGGGTGATTATAGGGGTGGCGTGTATGGATCTCAGAAACAAGGAAAAGAATCCTATTCACAGCATGCCATATTCACTCAAAATCACTGAAGTCATGACGAAAATCAAGCATATAAAGAAATGGTTGCCGTCGATGCTTGTTCTGTCGATGTCGCTCATATGGGCGGCGTGCGATTCAACGGTGGCGCCGGATACGACGGCATTAACGACGACGACCATTGACAACGAAGAGGTTGCAGCGTTGAACACCGCGCTGGTTGCGGATCTCAACCTTTCATCGTCTGAAGCCCAGCAAATGGCACAGGTGATGAGCGACAATTCAGACCGGGCACATGGACCTGGATTTTTGTGGGCCGTTGCCGCGGAATTGCAGAAAAAGCTCACGGATGAACAGAAACGGAAACTCTATTCGGTCGCAGATCGACTGGGTGAGAGTGCCGGATTATTATGCACCGGCGGCTTTCATTCGCCTCCGGGAATTGGTGGCCCCAGACTTCAAAACAATGCGGGCGATTTTAGAAGCCCTCCCGATATCATTGGAGACGGTTTTTTCAACGGACTCTTTAATGATCTGCTGAGCGACGAACAGAAAGCCGCCATCGAAGATATCCGAGCAAAATACAGTCCGCAGATCCGCGATTTGATCGAAGCGGCTCACAGTGGTCAAATTACTCGCGAGGCGTTCATGGAGGAGATGAAGGCGATTCATGCTTCGATTCACGCCGAGATAGAAGCGCTCCTGACCGAAGACCAAAAAGCTGAAATCGCACGACGTATTGCCGAGAAGCGTGCGGAACTGGAGAACCGGCGGGCTGCCTATCGTGAACAGGCAGTGGCTGCCATGAAGGAAGCGCTGGCTTTGACAAGTGAACAGGAAGCCTCATTCGATGAATTGTGTGACCGGATTCGCTCCGACGTCGACGAATTGTTGGCTCAGTTCCATGACGGTTCGCTCACGCGAGAAGAGATGCTCGATGCGCTCAGTGCATTGAAGGAGGGTGAAAGGACAGCCGTCGAAGAACTGCTCGACGAGACACAGTGGGAAATCGTACTCATTCACGATGCGCTTTCCATCCGGTCGCGCCATCTTCCGATGAGGGGTAACATGGGAAATGGCACGGACCATTCTGGAAATCCAAGTAATGGGCGTGGCCGTTCCGGAAATCCGGCCGGCACGACCGCTGGATGATCCATAGATCGTAATCCATGGGTGCGTGGTCGCATAAAAGCGGCCATGCACTCATAATATTGCAAAGCATCTGTTTCGAGCAATGACCGAAGACCTTCTTCTCCCCGATGATGACCAAGATCTCGTACTCGCCCGCCGAATCGGCGCGCGACTTGAGGGCGGCGTTGCGGCTGATGAGAAGGTCGACGCGTTTTATATGGCACTTGTGGCACTGAGAGATGTTGAATTGGCCGCGACGGAAGATGTGCGGCGGCAACGAGCGTGGACGGCGTTATACAAACGCCTCATTGAGGCTCCCTCACCCCGATCACCACTCCGTGCCGTCAAGGCTCCTCTTCGGCTGCTTCGGCGTACTACCACCCTTCGGTGGGCTGCAGTGGCTGCATCCGTGCTTATCATAATATCTGTCGGCTGGTTCTTGCGCCCGGTTGCCCCGGCGCTCCTGGCCTCCGCCGGAGACACGGCATTTACCTACACTTCCGCCGATGGATCTGAAGTCGTGTTACGGCCGCATTCAAAGCTGTTTGCCTTGTCTTCCAAAGATCACGAAGTACATGTTCGGCTCCAGGGCGAAGCCTTTTTTGACGTTACCCACAATCCGAACCGCACTTTTTCAGTAGAAGCCAATAACGGTCGCATCTCCGTCCTCGGCACTCGCTTCAACGTGAGCACCTGGGGAAGGTCGACGACTGTCTACCTTGAAAAGGGAAAAGTGAGGTTTGAAAACATTGATACCGGGAAGGCCGTTTTCCTTGCCCCTGGAGAGCAAAGTTCCCTTTCTGCCCGCGGCAATCTTCAACCCCCGAAGGCCACTGCCGGCGAGGAATATGTTGACTGGATCGGAAATGAGATGATTTTTACGAAACGCCCCCTCGACCTTATCCTTGCTGAGATGTCACAACAATACGGCATCACATTCGACGTGTCCTCAGACGTGCGTACCGAGACACTCACCGGGCGGATCCTTCTTGGCGATGTGGATCAGGCTATACGGGATCTTGGCGCCGTGCTGGGGGGGCGCTTTGTCAAGATGGGCGCCGATGTATACCGTTTCATCCAGTCCCCCTGAGATGCGCTGGTCAGTATCGACGAATCATAGCTGCAGTCCCACTTTTCCCCGCCTGTGTATGGCGGGGCTTCGTTATTTCTGGCGTTTCTTGCGCCCGTCGGTGCGCACGATGGTATTCGGACTCCTTGTGCTTATTCCGGTTCAGATGGCATGGGGACAGAGCCACTCGCAATCTGATCATGTCACAATTCGTCAGGCCATTGCAGGTGTAGAAGCATCTACTGGGTTTCACTTTCTGTATCGTGATGCACTGATCAGCGGGGGGACGATACCGCGCTTAAAACTTAGCGGCGATATTGCAGATCTGGCTCGCTCGTTGGAATCGCAAGGTATCCAACTGCAGGTAGACTCCTCCCGCAAACAGATACTCCTGACCCAACTGCGTCTTCGACCTACTCAATTGCCCCATTTCCTCGGCGGTCAGGTGCTTGATGATGAAACGGGCGGGCGCTTACCGTTTGCCACGATATCGTGGATGGATAGCGGGCATTTTCGTGGCGTCGCAGCCAATACAGCTGGCGTGTTCCGTCTCCCCCTCGCAGCTGTCTCATCCTCGCTTGATTTCGTCGATTTGTCGATATCGCACATTGGTTACCGAACGCGTCGCATCCGTTTAGATCGCAAAAACCTTCCCTCGGAGTTACCCGTTCGCCTGGCGCCGCAGCCGCTGTTTGGTCAGGAGGTTGTCGTCAGCAGTTCCGTTTTCGACGCCGATCTGGACACCACGTGGTATCACCTCATCCGTCCCGGATTGTCGGCACCACTGGGCGAGAGCAATGTTCTTCGTACGCTCGATTATCTACCCTCGGTATCACTTTCTACCGGTTTTACCCAGGGCATCAACGTGCGTGGGAGCCGCGCCGATGGATTTCAGGTGCAACTCGACGGCGTCCGCATCTTTAACCAGAATCACTTTTTCGGACTCTTCGATGCCTTCAACGAAGATGCCCTTCAGACCGTCGGATTCTATTATAGTGTGGCCCCCGCCTATTTCCAGGCGCCGCCCGGCGGAACACTCGCTCTCGCTACCCGAACCGGCTCACAGACCGGCTTCCGAAAGTCGCTCGGAGTGAGTAATACGGCGTATAAAGGCACGTTTGAAGGACCGCTTGCGGGCGGGCGAGGGAGTTGGCTAATCTCCGGGCGCCATTCCTATCTAAATGCCGTTGACTGGTTTAATAATGCGCGGCTGATCGAACAGGGGCTGGATGTGGGCCGGGCGACGAGCACACCGCCAGGAATCCTTCCGGGCATCGACGGCAAGACCCTCTTCCCAGGCGAAGCCTCGGCCCGTTTTTTTGATTTACACGGGAAGTTGTATTTCGAGTCCGACGGCGGAAGGCGGCTGACAATCAACGGGTATGTAGGTGGTGATGATACCGTGTCCGAAGCAGAGCGATTGATTAGCATCGCCGGATCGGATATGACTCCCAACCGCGTCGGTCGCCGGAACGTGGCAACACGCAACAACTGGGGCAATGCCGCGGCCAGCTTGCATTACCAAAGTTCGCTGGGCGCACGCGCGTTCGGACACACCATACTGGCTGTCAGCCACTATCATGGGCGATTCTCGAAAGACGACTTTACCTACATTATCCCTCGTCCGTCTTCAGATCGAAATAGGCCCCGAATGGGTCCGATTTCAACCCTTGCGCCGTTTGCCAACCGAAATGAACTCACCGAACTCAAACTAGGCCAACAAGTCGATGTGGCTCCGAGTGCGGTTGGCATCGTTACGGCTGGATATACATTGCATCATTACGACATCAAGTATTCCGAAAACTCTACGCGCCACGCGCTTTTTAATGAAACTGCTCACGGCACACAGTTTGATCTCTTTAGTGAGTACGATACCGCGCCGACGCGGGCGCTCAAGCTTCGTCTTGGTCTCCGCAGTCACTATTTCTCCGAAGGTCGATTCTTCCGCCTCTCTCCTCGATTTTGGGCACGAATATTTCAACAGGAGCGGGTCTCCTTCGGCTTTGGATTTAGCAGAAACTTTCAGTTTTTGCACCGTCTCTCGCTGGCCCAGGCAAGAAGCGCCGACGTGTGGGTTATGAGCCGAGCCAAAGAGCCGCCCGGCAGCGTAAATCATTTTACGGCGGGACTGTATGTCAAAGTCACTTCTACACTCTTCCTTCAAGTGGAAGCCTATCTCAAAAACTACCGAAATCTTCGGCAGCATGAAAACAGTCTAATATCCTATGGCGTCCGTCGCGGGAGCATTTTGTTGAAGCCGTGGCTCTCAAACAACCGCGCACGTGCGCGTGGTCTGGAGATTATGGTTCGCCAAAAAATCGGTCCACTGCTCTGGTCCAATAGCTATACCCTCTCCAGGATGGAGATTCGCAACCCCGTCCTCAACGACGGCATTCCCTTTCCCGCCGACTGGGACCGCAGGCACCAATTTACCACACGTCTTTCGTGGACCCTCTCGCCCGGGCTGACGACCAACGTCACCTGGCTCTATGCCACGGGAACGCCGAACCAACTTGCCCTCGTTGATCCGTCCGAGCCAGCACGCGTCCCTGCCTATCATAGGATGGATCTTAGCGTCGAATACAAGTTCGCGGTACGAGGTTCAGTTGTGGAAACACGCGCGGCACTTTTCAACGTTTACGACCGCAAAAATACCTGGTACCGCACGCCCGTCGTGATTCTCGTAGACGACCCGTCCGGACGTCGTCTCGACACCGCGAACGTGGACGTGTATGATCTCAGCTTTCAGCCCTCCTTTTCGCTGACCTGGCATTTTTGACGAAGGAAAACGTGTTTGAGTGGGATGAGTGCGCAAAGAGGTCGCAATGCTTTTCCGAGCTCCGTTCGGGATAATCGGTCCCGATGACGAAGCAAAATATCTAGTCGGACCACTCACAAAAAAAGCTCCGCGCCTTGCGCCACCTCCCGTCATCCTGGCTCAGGCTGCACCGCGGATAGGAGTGGCGCAAGGGTAAGACCGGTATCAGTATCGAAAAAATGGAGCTTTTCCAGGTCCACAACCATCGGGACGGTTTCGCCCGGCTTCGGCAGAACTTGCGGTGATACCCGCGCCACTAGGGAATATGCGCGGTCGCCTTCGGTCCGGGCATAAATGACTATTTCACTTCCCATCGGTTCGGTTACTTCGATCTGTAATCGAATACCGGTCGCGTTTTCGGGCAATCTGCGACTAAATGCTTCATACAAATCGTCGGGTCGGATGCCCACTGTCACGGAGCGCCCCACATCGCCTCCGAGTTGGTCCTTCCACACACCTGTGAGCGGCAGTTTGACGGTGCCTTCTTCTGCCTGAAAATACAATTCATCCGCCTCTTCGATGCTTCCCGGGATGAAGTTCATTGCCGGGCTCCCAATGAAGCTCGCCACAAACTGGTTGGCAGGATGGTTGTACACATTAAGTGGCGTGTCGATCTGCTGGATGAATCCCTCCTTAAGCACTACGATCCGGTCGCCCATGGTCATGGCTTCAACTTGATCATGCGTGACATAGATGATGGTCTTGTTTAGCGAACGGTGCAATTTGGCAATTTCAGTCCGCATCTGCACACGTAATTTGGCGTCCAGATTTGAGAGAGGTTCGTCAAAAAGAAAAACTTCGGCACGCCGTACGATGGCCCGCCCCACTGCCACACGCTGCCGTTGACCTCCCGAAAGTTTGGCGGGTTTACTGTTCAGGTTTTCCTCCAGCCCCAAAATCTCAGCGGCTTCTCGCACCCGTGCATCAATTTCGGCCTTCGGATATTTACGCAACTTGAGGCCGAATGCCATGTTGTCGAACACGTTCATGTGTGGGTACAGGGCATAATTTTGGAACACCATGGCGATGTTTCGATCCCGGGGCGGCACGTCGTTCACCACCCGCTCCCCAATGGACAGAGTCCCGTCAGTAATCGACTCCAGCCCGGCGATCATCCGAAGCGTAGTGCTTTTGCCACAACCCGATGGTCCTACCAATACGACAAATTCGCCGTCTTTTACGTCAAACGAGGCATCATGAACGGCCACGTACCCATTCGAGTAAATCTTTTTGAGATGGGAGAGCTCGACGCGAGCCATAATGCTAGACGGAGAAATGAATAAAATTATTCTCTAAAATCGTATTCGCGGGACGTTGTTTCAGCCAGTTTACAAGAACGCTGGACGAAAGTTTATGTAGTGCCGTCAGAATCGGGGGCATCACTGTCGACATTTGAGCTCATGCGATATAGAAGGCTACCAATCTATGGATAATACACTTTTATTCGAATTGGGAGTAAAGCCAAAAAATGGCAACCGCCGCTTACTTCCGGAAGGCCGTAAGAATTTGTTGCATCATATTTTTGCATTCTGAGCCGGTATCGTACCTTCATCGCTTCGACTTAGCAACCCGGTTCACGAAATCCAAGTTCTAAAACCCAAAATCTAAAAAAAGGAATCGAATGTCCTGGTGGCAAGCTGCCCTTCTCGGGCTATTACAGGGTCTGACTGAGTTTCTCCCCGTATCATCGTCGGGCCATCTCGTGCTGGCACAACACTTTCTGGGTCTCGAAGGAGGCGCCGACAATGTCACCTTCGACATCTTTCTACACTTCGGCACCGTACTCAGCATCCTTACGGTCTACCGACGTGATGTGATTTCGCTAATTGGTGTGACTTTAGGTGCCGTCGCCAAGCCGACCCTGTTGGGTGAAAGTTACCGAGAAAAAACGGAATTTCGGATGGCCCTGTTCATCCTTATCACCATGATTCCAACCGGGCTAGTCTATGTCCTCTTTGGTGATTATCTAGAAGCGCGCTTCAGCGACCCGCGGTTCGTTCTCGGAATGCTCATCCTGACAGGAGTACTGCTTTTACTTACGCTCTTGCGCAAGGACCCGGACGGCCCACTTTCACCGGTAAAGGCATTCCTGATTGGCATCGCACAGTCGGCGGCCATGACGCCGGGCATCTCGCGCTCGGGCTCGACGATTTGTACGGCGCTCTATTTAAATGTGGAACCGAAGAAGGCGGCGGATTTTTCGTTTCTCATGTTGTTGCCGGTCGTGCTTGGCGCTACGTTACTGAAAGGGCTTGAACTGGCTGACGGAGGAAGTTTCTCCATAGGATGGGTGCCGCTGATCGTGGGGACGTTGGTGGCGTATGCTTCTGGGGTTGTCGCCATCAAAATTTTGCTCGACGTGATTCGCCGCGGGCATTTGTCCTATTTCGCTTATTACTGCCTGCTCGTGGGAGGCATCGGGCTCTTGTTTATCTGATTGCCGGAGGCAGGTGCTTGCGCGTTCATGCCTCGGAGAGAATGTGACTCAATTGCTCATGTTTATTGGCCCGGGACGGGCACGGCGAGGCGCAATGATGCTTTGCCTATGTCTCTGTTTGCCGTCGGTCGTTGCACAACCGCTGAAAGGAATCGTTTGGCAACCTCCTCCCGACATTCAGCACGCCGAGGCGGACCTACGCGATATGCAGAGAATGGGGGTCGAGGCCGTGCGTACGGGACTCATCGCCGAGCCGCGGTTGCTTTCACTCGCCGATTCACTAGGGCTACAGATTTTTCAGGAATTACCCAACGAGCATCTGTCTGCCAGGGCCCTGAACAATGCGATGGGGTACGCCCGTCGTTTGCTCGAACAATCGCTCGCCCTGTCGCGGGACCATGCATCGGCTAGACATTTCGGGTTGGCTCGCCGGAGCGATACGAGTAATCCGCACGCTTGTACGTATTTCGCTCCTCTTGTCGCCCTGGCCCATGCCGTTCCTGGCGTCCGCGTCTATTATGTGAGCGCATTCCCTGATTCGGACGTCTGTCGTGGGATGGTAGACTTTGTCTTGTTCGATGCGCTTGATCAGGCCCCCCGACGGTCCGAAAACGCAGGGCTGGCTACGCTTGGGACCTGGATTCGCAAGGATGCCTGGCACGGATTGCGCAAGCCTCATTCGCCTGAATCCCAGGCCCGCTTTCTGGAGACCAATCTTAATGCCGCATTGGCAGACACCTCTGATTTGGAGGCAGTGTTTGTGCACCGATGGCGGGACAGTCAAGCGAACGAGGAACGCGCCGGGCCGGAACGACCTGACCCTTTCGGGCGACTATACGGGCTCTACGATAAACAGGGCAATCCGCGCCCTGCCCAGCAGGTGGTCGCCGGCATTTATTCGGGTCGGCAGCGGGTTTTTGCCTTTTCCGCCGGGACACCAACTCCTTCGCCGTGGCCATGGGTGATCGTCCTCGGATGGGGTGTATTCGCCCTAATTGGAGTGTATTACCAACAATCACCCGGCTTTCGATTCACGGTTCCCCGTTATTTCTTCGCCCACGTATTCTATCGGGAAGTCGTCCGTGAAGGGCGCGATGTGTTGCCGGCGGCCAGTGGGTTGATTATGGTGGTGTTGGGTGTGAGTATGGGGCTAATGGGAATCGTCTTTGTCAGTGCATTTCAAGAGACGCAGGCCGTATTGCTCTTTCTAAAGTCGCTAGGCCCGGCTGGCCGCGAAGTTATCGTTGGTCTTCTCGTCCATCCGTGGATGCTTATGCTTTCCATTGGGAGTGTCTACATTCTGGGCCTCAGCCTCTGGGCGGCCATTCTGGCTCTTGCCGCAGGCGGTCGAGGAAAATTAACGCCCGGACAGGCGTTCATGCTCGTTGTCTGGCCACGATGGCCGTTTCTGGTACTCTTGATTATGGCCATGATTTTGTCGGAAGAACCTCAAGATACTGCTAACGGCGCGATCGTCCTGTTTATTGTTTGGCTCGTGGCTTCTATGGCGTCCATCATTCGCTCGCTCATTGACTTCGCCAATGTAACCGGTGCGCAATTGGGGCGGACTATGCTTGTTGGTCTGGCCAATCCTCTGATCGTGGTAGGCTTGCTGGTGCTGTTCGTCGCCCTGACGCTTTATCGTTCACAGGTCGGTTTTTTTTGGCACCTGCTCATTCGTAGTTGAGCGTGATCCGTGTTTCATAGCCGCTGCGGCCCAACGAGACTTGCTCAAGCTTTTTCTTCTATCAGGGATTCCGTGGTCGACTGAGTGAGACGTTTCCAGGTGCGCTCAGCATATTCATTGAAGGGGCGTTTGTGGTTGAGCCACCCAAAATGCAAAACGAATGGGACCACATTTTTATAGTCGCCGCGTCCCGGGATACACGAAAATAGTCGGATGAGCCCGTCACGCACACGCACGTTGGGCAGCCCGCGCAGGCTGTGCACGAAGGCGTCGGTAAAGTACCGGCATGTGACGTGCTCAAAGTCTGGGTCGTATTGGGAAAAGCCTTCGATAAAATCGAGTTGGGGGCTGTTATACCCCTGTCGCCATGAGAAGACATGGAGTTGAAGATGACTCATCGCCATGGCCAAGCTCCACTCACAGGTTTCTTCGCTGCGCCCTTCGTCGAGGCGACTACGAAAGTGGGTCTCGGGGCGTCGGGAAAGGAATTCGGCAGCGGTTCGGCAGACGGTCTCGGTCAATTCGGAGTCGCGGCTGTAAATCATGCCGGCCTGCACGCGGGGAAAATGCGTCAGCCCGAAACGGTGCAGGGTACGGTCCCGACGGTTGAGTAAAAAGTCCCGCATGACACCAAATCCTTTGGGTCCGCCGAAGTAGAAGTCAGCCCGATGCAATCCCGTTGCGATAAAGGGGAAAGCACCAAGTTGTTGCCAAAGGGGATCGGGATCACGGCACCATATCATATCTGAATCCACCCATAACGAACGCTCGAACGGCATGAAACGGTGAAGATGGTGCTTGACGCCGACGATGGAACGGTGGCCTTCCGGGAGCGTCTCGATATGCGCGAAGAGCGTATCCAGCCCATGCTTTGCCAACACCGCCTGATGCTCGGGGGTGCAATAGAGGGCTACCGGGCGGTTCGCATCATACCGACGAATCGTCATCACGGAGGCGACGACGTGGTGCAGATATTTTTCGTTGCCGTAGGCGTGGAGGACGTAACCCTCTACTGGCTTGGACATGGGATGACGTTTTGGTGATAACGCAACTCGCTCAAAACCATACCCATACGTCCTTTTGAGGGTGAGGTTCTTTGAAAAAAAGGTGTAACCTCGCTATAGGATCATTGCGGTGGCGCACGCCGTCAGGAACTTTTTTTGATCCTATCGCGGCGTTTGTGGAGGCGATCCATCAGCGTATCGAAACCCTTTTTGCGAATCAGTGCCTGGAACGAGCGCGCATATCCATCGGCCGTGCTAACTTCATCCAATACGATGTCATCGACCCACCATTGGGCACCGTGAAAGCCGAGGACATAGGCCACTTTCATTTCCACTTTCTTGTAAAGTGTCGTCGTTAAGACATGCGCGGTATCGCCGTCTACATCAATTTTTTTATAAGCAACTTTTGCACGATAGGCCGCTAGATTCGAGAGCGATTGTGCCCGTACGATGTCACTGAAGACGGACACGAAATCGCTTCGTTGGGAATCGGTCAAATCGTTCCAATATTTCCCGAGTGCGTGGCGGCCCATGGCTGCGAAGTCGATTCCGTCGTTGATCACTTTTTTGAGCGCTTCACGCTGCGCATCGGTGAAGGTCTCTTTGTCGCCGAGGAGGGCTTTGATCTCGCCGTCGCGCTTTTCGAGCAAGGTACGCACGTCTGCCGGCGAACGCTGCGCAGTGGCTGAATGCGGAATGACGACCCCAAAAAGGACGATGAGGAGCAGGTGAATGTAGCCTTTATTTAGCATGACAGACACGATGATTTCTGATGAGGGAACCCTGGGGCCCATCGTCACAGGGCCCATCGTTGATGTCGTTAGTCAATAAGCGTGCCGCTCCGGGCCCGGGTGGGCAGTGTACCCGTGGCGCGAAGCAGTTTCAAAATGGCGACATCGTATTTCTGCACGGCTTCGAAAGCAGCTGCCTGGAGTTCGAGGTTGGTCTGGACCGCTTTAATGAGGTTATCGGTGTTTCCGATTTCGAGGTCGAAGTTGATCTGTTCAGTGCGCAACCACTCTTTACTGAGCCGGAGGGCTTCTTGCCGGCTCTCATAGGCCGTCCGAGTGGTGATCACCTTTCGATACGCTTCTTCGACCTCGAACAAAACCAATTGATTTACGCCCTTTTTCTGAAAACGGACCTCGTCATACTGTGCCCGGGCCTGGGCCACCCTGGCGCGGGTCTGGAAAAAATTGAGCTTCATCCGTAGACCGAGGCCCGCCTGAAGTCCGTTTGAAAGAAAAGGGTCGGAGACAAAAGGATTGCGTTGGCGGAACCGACCAGAGAGCGCAGATGCCTTGAAGGATGCGCCAAGGAAGAGCTTGGGGAAATAGTCCGACCGCGCAACATCGACGAGGGCTTTGCGCGCGGCCAATCCGGCTACGGCCCGGTCAATCTCGGATCGGTGCATGAGCGCCATATTCTGATAGCTCTTAAGCGGGGCAAGGTCAAAAGCCGCGGCCTCGAGCGTCGTCTCTTTTGGCATGACCACGGTGCTGTCCGGAAGGAAGAGCATGCGGGCCAACGCGACGCTCGCCGTGATCCTCTTTTGTTCTATTTCTACTCGCCGCCGTTTGAAATCCTGCTCGGCGATGAGCACCTGAAATCGATCGGCTTCGTCAACATCTTCGGCGCCCTCATCGAGCATTCGTTCAATTGCCTTACGGGCTTTTGTAACAGCCTCCCCCGCATCCCGCGCCACGCGGAAAAGGGCATCGGTCAGGAGTACGCTAAAATATAATTCGCCCGCGCGTTCAGCGACTTCCGACTCTTTGCCGTGCATCGTCGCCGTTTCCACATCTACACCATAACGGGCGGCGCGGATGTTTCCGCCGAGCTCACCCCATGTATAGATGGGCTGCAGCAACTCCACTTCCACGTGAGTGAAGGGGCGGAGCGTGGACCAGTCATTTCGCACGTTGGGGTCAAGGTAAAGTTGATCGGTCGGCGTATTCCCCCGGTCCTTAAGGCCGGGTCCCGGTGCATGGACCGATGTGGCTTTGAACTCGGTCAGAAAACGACTGGAACGCGCCAGCCGCGAGCGCGCCGCCGCGTAATCGCGGCCCGCCCCGGCAGTAGCCACTTCAGGGCTGACCTGAAGCGCTCGTTCGATAGTGGTGGCAAGGCCGAGGCGAAGTGTATCTCTGGGAGGAACCTGAGCCCAAACGTGCGAGAAAATGGCTGGAATAAGGCCGCAGAGAAAAAGGGCAATCATTGCTCTATAGTTCATTATCCGCATCAAATTCGATTGGTGCACGGCGGGCTCATTTGTCCCAAGCCGCCGGTGGGGGAACGAAGGTAACACACTACATATTGATCGTTGGTGTAAAAAACTGCACATTAGTATCGCATAATAATATATTCGTTCTTTTCGTCGTTCGGCCGAAACCGCATGAAACGCACTTTCCGAACTTTTGCGATCGTAGTCCTAGCCGCGCTGGTTGGCACCATGGGCTTTTTGCTCTGGGGTAGTCGGGGCGCACTCCCCGCCTCAGACCTCGCGACCGTCACAGTCTATCCCGGTACCCGACCGGCCACACCGCCCGATACCTTTACCGTAATGACGTACAATATCGGTTATCTTTCCGGAATGACGAATAACCGCCCGGTCGACCGGACCGAAAAGTTATTCGCAGACAATTTGGCAGCCGCAAAGCGTATCATGGCGCGCATACGCCCTGACGTGGCCGCGTTTCAGGAAATCGACTTCGGTGCGAAACGGTCATACGACCTCAATCAACTTGACGCACTGGCCATTGCCGGTGGATACTATGCCGCCGCCGCGGCAGTCAACTGGGACAAGCACTATGTGCCGTTTCCTTCGGCCAATCCGTTCTATCATTTCGGACGCATGCTTTCCGGGCAGGCCGTCCTCAGCCGCTTTCCCCTCGCCGCCCACGAACGATATACCCTCGAACGCCCGCCGACCCCTTTCTATTATGACGCCTTCTACCTCGAGCGCCTCGCACAGATCGTGCGGGTCGATGCCGGGACGCCCTTGCTCGTGATCAACGTACATCTCGAAGCCTATGACGCGGAGACACGCAACCGGCAGGCGGCCGAAGTGCTCACGCTCTTTCGCCGTTACAGAGGGCATCTCCCCGTGCTCCTCCTCGGTGATTTCAATAGCATCGTCCCGCAGGAGCGGGCCTTCATGTCGGACTCACTCCGGGCCGCATCCATTCAAGATCATGCCGCCGAGTTGTTCATAAAGGAACCCGGTCTGGAGGAATCTTTTCTGGGCCTTCCGATCGCGGATTCCACATCCTTCGCGGCGGAATACACGTTCCCCTCCGACGTGCCGAGAACCGGAATCGACCATATCTTTTATACACCGGACCGTATCACACCCGTGGCGACGTATGTCGTCGACGGGCCGGACCAACCCTCCGACCACCGGGCGCTCGTGATGCGCTTCGTATTGAAACCGGATTCGGCGGCTACTGCGGCATCGCATCGATGACCGCATCCTCGGGGCGGGCGAAGAGGGTATCGTCGGGAGATTCCGGGCTGAAATGGATGTTCGCGAATGAAATTTCGCCGCGCAAATCCCCGAGGTGATCGCCTTCCCACTTGTGGTAGGCGGCATGCTCGGGTACCACGAGCCCATCAACGGTTTGCCACGTGTCGTACAACAGCGCGCCGAAATGGGGTTCGGCATCGGGGTCCACGGTGCGGCCGAAGGTGACGGTATAGAGCAGGAGGTGGAGGCGGTGGGTGATCGGGTCGAAGTAGGCGATGTACTGGTCGCCGGGAGAGTCGCCGGTGCCCGCGCCGAAGGTGCACCGAACCACATCATAGGTTTTGCCGTCGAGGATGCGCGGTGGCAGGACTTCCTGATGTACGCCCGGATCGGCGAGGACGAACGGGATGGAGAAGAAATAGAAATACGTGCCGCTATAAAAACGCGGTCCCGCGCCGTAGTCGAGGGCGTCTTTGCCGGGCGAGATCCATACGTCCTTTCCATCGAAGCCGATGGTATAGGCGTCGTTCGAGATGCGAACGCGCCGGGTGTGGAGGTCGATGAGTTGATGATCACCGCCGTCGCCTCGGGTGAAATCGTAATCGAGCGTGCCAAAACTGCGCCACGTGTCGAGCCCGCCGTGGGCCGCGAGGGGCGCTTCGAGAGCCGCTGACACGACGGGCGGTGTAGGGGCCTCGGGCCGATTCCGGCACGCACCGGCAAGTACGATCAGAGCAAAAAAGAGGGAGAATCGCATGGTAGGGCGGTGATAGTGAGCATGAGGGAGGCCGTCAATATAGGCGAACGAGGACGGTGGAAAATCGTATGAAGGAAAATAGTGGTTTGGTTGAAGTCAGGCGTATAAAAACTGATTCATCACCGGGGATGCGTCATATGCGAGTCTGAAAATCCCCCTTCCCCTGTGATAGCCAATCTCCAGATTGGCGAACGAAGGCTTGGTCAGCGGGCCGATCCGGAGATCGGTGGCCCCAGGGGGGAGATCGGCGGCCCCAGGGGGAGCCGGAACCGATATGGCAGCGGGAGTATCGGGAATCGATACCTTCGGGACGAGAAGCACCTGAATCGGACGATCCGATAGTTACGCGAGAATCCGGTGAAGGCGGGGCTGGTGGCGACCGCCGAGGCTTGGCCGTGGAGCAGCGCCACGCTATTGCCATAGCGTCCATCGGGAGCGAGATGGTCCCCGGGGGGATCGAAGAGAAAGAACGAAGCCGAAACACGTGCAGAATGCATCGACTCTCTACCGAATGCGGCGTGGCTGAGGGCACCCCCGAATACCCTCAATAGTGCCTTTCCATTATGCAATCGGGAGGGTAACCTTCGTCAACGTATTTCTTCCGGACGCCAACTTACCGCGAGGGCATTTCTATGCGTAATGTCTCGAACGAAATTTCATTATTTCGCCGGTTCAAGATCGTTGTCCATGCGCTCCTGATCACGATTGCCATCATGCATCCGGCACAGGGGCAAAGCCAGGCATCGGACGTCGATCCGGCCCTGGCGGCGGCCCTTCAGGCAGCGCTCGACGAACAGTTTGCGGCGCAGAGCACCACGGGCCTGTCGGCAGCCATCTCAATGCCCGACGGTACCCTGTGGACCGGCACGTCGGGCTTTTCCGACCCGCCTCGCGCCGCACCGATTCAACCAGAGATGCGCTTCGGTTTTGCCAGCATCACAAAGACGTACGTCGCTGCCGTGGTGCTTCAACTCATCGAAGAAGGTGTCCTCACGCTCGACGACAAGGTCAGCCAGTGGCTCCCGTCGTTTACGAATGTAAATCCCGACATCACCATCCGGCATATGCTCGGGCACACGAGCGGCATCTATAATTTCACCAACCACCCGAACCTCTGGACATCCGGCACGGCCAATCTCGACCGCGTCTGGGCACCCGAGGAGATCCTGAACAATTTCGTCAGCACGCAGATTTATCCGCCCGGCGCCTGGTCGGGGTACTCGAATACGAACTATATCCTCCTCGGCATGATCATCAAGGCGGCAACGGGCACCGAGGTTGGGACGCAGCTTCGAAATCGTCTCCTCGCGCCGAACCACCTCAATGCCACATTCTTCGGCGGTGAAGAAGCAGCCACGGGCGAGGTGGTCACTGCCTGGACAGATCTCGACAATGACGGCGTTCTCGACGATTATTCGGACTATTACCAGGCGCCGGCGCTCGTCAGCCTTCGCTGGACGGCCGGAGGCATGTTTTCCACCCCGACCGAAATTGCCCAATGGGCCAGGATACTGTATACCGGGAGCGTCCTCTCCCCCTCCTCGCTCACCAATATGCTCACGTTTCGGGCCATTGTCGGGACGGGCGCCGTGTGGACGGGATATGGCTTCGGTGCGCAACAATACATGATGGCCGGCACCGAATTCTGGGGCCATTCGGGCGGTATCCGGGCAACGGTGTCGCTCATGGTCTATTCGCCAGAATACGACATCAGCATCGCCATCGCCTCGAACGACGAATTCGGTAACCATTTCGCGACGGTCCCGGCACTCTTCAAAGTGGCCCGCGATGCCTCCGTCGCCACGGCTACCGAAGCGGCACCCGGCAGGCCGGAACCGTTTGTCCTTCGGCCGGCCTATCCCAATCCGTTCACCCGCTCAACGACCATCGCATACCATCTCTCCGAGCCCACCGTGGTTCGGCTGACGGTTCATGATATCCTCGGGCGGACCGTCCGGACGCTCGCGGACGTCGCGCGGCCCGCCGGAACACAGTCGCTGGTATGGGATGGACGAGCCGACGACGGTGACATCGTAGCGCCCGGCGTCTATTTCTTCACGCTGCAGGCCGGGGCGCGGGTCAAGACCGGCAAGCTGGTGCGAATGCGCTGAAATAGGGTCGAGAACGAAGGTAAGTCGGGTTTGAGGGAAAGCCGTATCTTGGCCGCCGATTTTCCCTGCCTTTCCATATTGGCCCATGAAGCGCGTCGTCGGGTTTCTGATTGTTCTCCTCGGCATCGCCCTCGCGGTCGTGCTCCTCCGGCAACCGTCGGGCGTGCCGGAGGGACTGGCTGAGGCCGGCGCGAAGTACGACGTCGAGATCCTCCGCGATACGTGGGGCGTGCCGCATATCTTCGGCAAAACCGACGCCGACGTGGCGTACGGCCTCGCTTATGCCCACGCCGAGGACGACTTCGCGACGATTCAGGGGGCGCTTCTCGCGGCACGGGGCAAGCTGGCCTCGGTCTACGGCAAAGACGCCGCGCCCAATGATTATATGGTGCACCTCCTCCGCGTGTGGGACGTGGTCGATGCCGGCTATCCGAAGCTCGATTCCACGACGCGTGCCCTCTCCGAAGCGTATGCCGATGGTCTCAATCACTACGCCGCCCTTCACCCCGACGACGCCCTGCCGGGGCTTTATCCGATTACGGGGAAGGACGTCATCGCGGGATTCGTGCATAAAGTTCCGCTCTTCTTCGGCATCGACCGGGTACTCAAAGCACTGTTTTCCGATGGACAGCCCGAAGACCCCGGCGCCCCCGTGTCTGTCCCGGCCTTGCTCGAACCCACGCCTGCGCCGAAGGGCTCCAATGCGTTCGCCATAGCTCCCACGCGAACAGCCGACGGCAGCACCTTTCTCGCCGTCAATTCGCACCAGCCGTGGACGGGGCCGGTGGCATGGTACGAGGCGCATCTTCACAGCGAGGAGGGGTGGGACATGGTCGGCGGCACGTTTCCCGGCGCGCCCGTCATTCTTCACGGCATCAATCGCGACCTCGGCTGGGCGCACACGGTCAATTCCCCGGACCTCGTCGATGTCTATGAACTCACGCTCAACCCCGACGTCCCGAATCAGTACCGCTTCGACGGGCAATGGCGCCGGCTCGAGGTCCGCGATGCGCCCCTCCGTGTGAAGCTCTGGGGGCCGTTTTTCTGGACCGTCCATCGGGAGGTGCTGTGGTCGGTATACGGACCCGTTGTCCGGCGGGAACGGGGCACGTTCGCCCTCCGCTTCGCCGGCTTCGGCGACGTGCGACAGGTGGAGCAGTGGTATCGGATGAACAAGGCACACACCTTCGCGGCGTGGAAAGAGGCCGCCCGCATGATCGCCGTGCCGATGTTCAATACCGTCTATGCCGACAAGTCGGGCACCATTTTCTACCTCTATAACGCCCGTCTGCCGCTCCGCGACGAGGGCTACGACTGGCGGCAAACCGTCCCCGGCGACACCTCGGCGACGCGGTGGACAAACACGCTGCCTTTCGACGAATTGCCACAGGTTCTCAACCCGACCTCGGGTTTCGTGATCAGCGCAAACAACAGCCCGTTCCACACCACAACCGGCGACGATAACCCCGATTCCACGGCATATTCGGCTACGTTCGGCATCGAAACGGACAAGATGACCAACCGGGCGATGCGCGCCCTCGCGCTCTTCGGCGGTGATCCGTCGATTACGTGGGACGAGTTCATTCGGTACAAATATGATGTGACGTATGCGCCAAAATCCCGCATGGCGCGCTTTCGGGACCGCCTCCTCGCCATGCCCGATCCGGCGGATTCGCTCGCCCGCGAAGCCCTCGCCGTCCTTCGTGCGTGGGACCTGCGGACGGACCCCGACAACCCGCACGCAGCCCTCGCCGTCCTCACTTTTGCCCCGGCTCTCGAAGCCTACGGGCGCGATGCCGACATGGCCGACCTGATGACGCGGCTCAGTTCCTCGGCGCGTTGGCTCGTCGATCATTTTGGCACCCTCACGCCTCCGTGGCAGGAGGTCAACCGGCTGCGGCGGGGCGAGGCCGACCTTGGCCTCGGTGGGAGTCCCGATGTACTCCATGCCGTCAATGGGGACCTCCGGCCCGATGGGCGGCTGGCCGGGAAGGCGGGCGATTCGTACATCCTGCTCGCCCGATGGGCACCCGACGGCTCCGTGCGGGCCGAGAGCATCCATCAGTTCGGCAGCGCCACGCTCGATGCCGCCTCGCCGCATTATGCCGATCAGGCGCAGCTTTTTGTGCGGAATGAGCGAAAGCCGGTGTGGATGGACGAAGCCGACATCCGCGCCCATCTGGAGCGGACCTACCGGCCGGGGGAGGAGGATTGACGCCCCGAGGGTGATCGTGCATCGGCATGTGTGCGTTTGTACATTAATCGCACCCATGCACGTGCAAACAGCCGCATGCCCATCGAGAAAAAACACACCGACACGTCGCTGGAGATCGAGCGCATGCTCATCGAAGGCTTCCGCGCCATGTCCCCTCCGCAAAAACTTGCGCGTGTGGCGGCCATGAATCGGGCGCTGGAACAACTGTCTCTCGCCCGTCTGCGCCGTCAGTATGGAAATCTCACCGAGCGTGAGATGCGCCTTCGGCTGGCTGCGCTGCGATTGGACCGAGAGGTGATGACTCGGGTCTTCGAGTGGGATCCGGAAGAGAAAGGGTATTGATGTGGAGGAGATCCTCGGCATTACGTTTCGGGTGACCGAGACCTTCGAGCGGCTTGGTGTTCCATACCTCGTGGGAGGCGGAAAGATGGTAATTGGATCCGATTAACTCTCATTGGAAAATGGCCACCGGCCCCGAGCCGATAACCCTCAAAACCGCAACGAAAGCCCCAATCCCCGTTGCTCAGGTCCCGGAATTACGGACAGGCGCAATTGAGCGGCGGCTTTTCGCTTCGCATAAGCACGGTCCACGCGGCTGGCGATGCCCATGGTGATGAACGGGAGGGTCACCGCATAAACCAGAATGGGGATCGCCCCGCCATGCTCTCTGAGTGCAAGGGCGGCGCCCGTCACGGTTGCGGCAACAACGAAATGCCCCAGCAGGCCGTAGAGGATGATCTTGTTCTTATCCGTGCCGACCAGTGCCGCACCCGCGATGCCACCCATAACGGCGCCGAGGTAGTACCCGCTTATAAATGCGACGCCATCGAAGGTATCCCAGTCTACAATGGTCGGTGAATCACCTTCATGTAATCGGATCAGCGCAACGCCGGTCAATACGCCGACCATAGAGCCGCCAAACGTGCCGAAAATCGCGGGCCCGAAGTAACGTCCGAAACGATAATCTACCTCATCATCCCCGTGAGATAGCACGGGGGCATAGGTCCCGGCGGTCAGTCCGATGTTCAACTCCCGGCTCATCTGTGCCTGTGCCGGGAGGCCGGCCACGCCGAATATTATTACGAGGGCAAATCTTTTCACAGGCACTCAAGATCAAGGGGATGTGATAATATAAACCGTATTGGACGTTGAAAAATCTTGCCTATCAGTTTCACGGGCAATGGCTCCTCAAACTTTCCCTCAGTCACTGTGCAAAATACTGTTTCGACCATCGCCAAAGCCAACAATTTGACGTCATGCAACGTCGTGGAATACAATCTTCACTGCGGTCAGAATGGCACGAATATTTTGGGTTTCCCCTTCTCAAAGCCTTCAGTCACCGGCATATAGCCTCGATCAAGAAAAAATACCCTCTCCCATCGAGGTGAAAGTTAACGCGAGCGAGGGCGCGTCGACAGGGTTAGTTCGACCTTATCGATGAGATCTCTCCACTCGCTATTCTCGGTCGAGATGACGTAGGTTTTATTATTTATCGGCTCGCCGAGTGGTTGGAATAGATCTCTCGCATGGCTCGGGCTGACGGTGCTCCGCGTCTTCTTTGTGCCCTTCGCGGTTACGTCACCAGCCCGTATGAATAGCGAATTTCGATTAGAGAACATTGAATTATGAAGTGGCATGTTTCCCGCCACCGGCCCTCATGCCCCCAGAAACGCCACCGTCCGTGCCTCCGACCAGTATGTGCCATCGCTGCCGAAGCGCACGAAACCCACGTGCCCGCCGTGGTCGGGAATTTCAAGATGAAACACGGGGTGTTGCCGCGCTTCCTCTCGGGGATAGCACGCTTCGGGGAGAAACGGGTCGTTGGCCGCATTGACGAGCAGGGTGGGGACGGTGATGCCTTCGATAAAGTGGCGACAACTGCACTGCCGGTAATAGTCGGCCGCATCCCCGAATCCGTGGATAGGCGCAGTGAAGGCATCGTCGAAGTCATAAACCGTGCGGGCGGCGCGTATGCGGGTGAGGTCGACGCAGCCCGGAAACCGGTGCGCTTTTTCACTTGCTTTGGCTTTGAGCGTCCGAAGGAAATACCACGTATAGAGTCGGTTCGATGGTTTTTCGAGCTCCCGGGCACCGGCGGCGAGGTCGCAGGGTGTGGAGAACGCCACGGCGCGGCGGATGCGGGGGTCGAGGGTGTCGCCGCGTTCGCCGAGGTATTTGAGCGTCAGGTTGCCGCCGAGGCTGAAGCCGACGAGCGCGGCCGAAGCATAGCCGGGAAGGGCGTGCCGGACGACGAGGTCGAGGTCGTCGGTGGCGCCGCTGTGGTAGGCGCGGAGGAGGCGGTTGGGCGAGCCGCCGCACCCACGGTAATTCCATGCCAGCACATCCCATCCGGCCCTCCGGAGCGCCGTCGCCATGCCGCGCATATACACGCGGTCCGTGTCGCCTTCGAGGCCGTGCGATAGGATGGCGAGTTTGTCCGATCCCGTCCGGAGCCAGTCGAGGTGGAGGAAGTCGCCGTCGGGCGTGTCGATGCGCTCACGGCGATAGGCCACGGGCGCGACGCACCGGAGGCGCCCGCCGTAAATCGTCTGAAGATGCCCGTTTCGGAGGAGGCGCGGGGCGACGTAGTCGGACGGGACGAGGGGCATGAAGCGAGGGGTTTATGAACGGAGGCCGATAAATCCCATCATGCGCCCGGTCCGGCCCTGTTCGGCGCGATGGGAGAAAAAGTTGCGGGTCCCGGCAAAGGTGCATTCGGGCGCCACTTCGATGGCCTCCGGCGCGAGTCCCGCCGCCGTCAACTGTGCGACGAGGGCGGACTTGAGGTCTACATGCGGCCGGGACCAATCCGGACGACGATATACGTGAGCGTCATCGAAACGGGCGGCCACCTCCTCGCCGACCTCGAAGTTCGCGGCTGAGATGCACGGGCTGATATAGGCCCGGATGCGCGCGGCTTCGGCCCCTCGTGCGACCATCGCCGCCACCGTATGAGCCGCCACGCGGGCCACGGTGCCGCGCCATCCGGCATGACACGCCCCCACGATCCCCGCACCGGTGTCCGCGAGGAGGACGGCGGCGCAGTCGGCTGCCGTGATGCAGAGGAGCAGCCCCGGCGTCGTGGTGACGACGGCATCATAGCCGGGATACAGCCCGGGCGCATCGGCATGAAGCATCTCCGCGCCATGCACCTGTCCGGCAATGACAAGGGCGTCCGGCTCAAACCCGGCCGCCTCGGCCATGCGGCGGCGGTTCTCCACCACGCATTCGGGATCGTCGTCGGTGTTCAAACCGAGGTTGAGCGTGTCGAACGGAGCTTTGCTCACCCCGCCGTGGCGGGTCGTGAAGCCGGCTGACAGGGCTTCATCGCCGGCAAAGAGGGTGGGATGGAGGGTTCCCGTCGGCCGTCGTGGCATCGCATGGAGGAATTAATTTGGAGGCGCGGAAAAATACGATATGCCGAAGCGTGATGGGACGCCGTCGTCATTTCGAATCTCAATTCAAGACGAAGATCATTTTTTGTACGCTCGAAACGGTCGATTCTGTTCGAGATGAGGGATATGACAAATGGTAAGGCTTTTGATAGAGACCCGGCCGGCCGTACACTAAGGGAGGAATCCGGACGCCTCGGCCGGCCCTCCCCGATTGAATTCATCATCGTGTCCCTTCCATGCGCATTGTAATATTGACGTTGGCTCTTCTTGCCCAGACCGGAACCGCCGAAGCACAGACGGCGCTTTTCCAGGGCCCGGGCCCGCATATCGGCATTGGCGTGGGCGTCTTCACCTATCACGGCCCCGTCGATCTTTCACGGCCGGGGCGCGGGCGTAACTTTGTCCGTGAAAATGATCCGGCCCTCATCCTGACCGGCACCTTTCCGCTTGTACGGGACCGCCTGTTCTTCCGCGGATTGGTCGGCATCACGAACTTCGCCACAGGCGATGGCGCACGTCTCGTGGCACGCGAAACGGGTCAAAATGCCTTTCTCACGAAACAGGTCGTCTGGTTCGAGCCGGAGGTGGTCTTCGCGCTCGTTTGGTCCGGGCGACGGCGCCTGACGCCGTATGTGCTGACGGGCTTCGGGGCCATGATCGCCGATCCGCTCGGGCGTACCAATCGCCCCGACGTGCCGGGATCGGGTGTGCCCGGCCCCGACCGGTCGGTCTTCATGCTGCCCGTGGGGGCGGGGCTCGATTGGGCCGCCACACGACGCATTTCGCTCTTCGCCGAAGGCAGTTATCGATTCGATCTGAATTACGTTTTTCGCAATGCGCCGGGATACCATCGCCACGACACCTCCCTGCTTGCAGGCGGGATCCGCATTGGCTTTCCCACGCGCCGACACCGCCCGGCCGACCGCCCGGGAGCGTCCCCGGCGCCGATGGACGTCAAGCCCTATGCGCCGCCGCCGCTTGCCCTTCCACCGCCCGATGTGTGCCCGGCCGATATCGACTTGAACACGGTGTATTTCGACCGCGACGGCGTCACGTTCGATGATCGCGCCCGCACCCGCCTCGACGAAAACGTGGCCGCGCTAACGATCTACGCGGCATGCTGTTTTGAAGTGCGCGGATACACCGACGGCGGGGCACGCCCCGACCGAGACAATGCGCGGCACATCTCGCTGAATCGCGCCGAAGCCGTTGTTCAGTATTATATTGAACACGGATTCCCATCGGAGAAGCTGTCGGTGGCCGGATTGGGATATGCCTTCCCCTCCTGTGCCAAAGACGACCCGGGCCCCGGCTGCCGCCAAAATCGACGGGTGGAGACGACTCCGATGGTCTGCTGGTGAGAGCTCTCCCATTCGGTCGAAACCGAAGGTTCACGTACGTAGATGACATTGTTTTTTGGAAAACACTCGTGGCTGACCGCTGATGGCTGACGGCAGGGCGAGAAACACCCTCCCACCCGCACACCTCCGCCTCATGTCTTCAACCCACACGACAGCGGCTCAAATCGCCCGCGACCTCAAAGCCGAGGCTGCCCGGCTCGGGTTCGACGCCTGTGGCATCTCGAAGGCCGAGCGGCTCGACGATGAATCGCGGCGCCTCGAAGCATGGCTCGCGGGCGGCAACCACGGCACGATGGGCTGGATGGAGCGCAATTTCGACAAGCGAACCGATCCGCGCCGGCTCGTCGACGGGGCAGAGTCGGTGGTGTCGGTGCTCCAGAATTACTATCAACCCGTCGAGCATGCGCACGGGGCACAGGTCGGCAAGATCAGCCGCTATGCCTGGGGCGACGACTATCACGAGGTGATGAAGGAGAAGCTCTTCCGCCTCTTCGCCTGGCTCGACGAACGCGCCGGCGGTATCTCGGGCCGTGTGTTCGTCGACTCCGCGCCCGTGATGGATAAAGCCTGGGCCCGCCGCAGTGGCCTCGGATGGCTCGGCAAGCATTCGAACCTCATCAACCGCTCTCTCGGCTCGTACTTTTTCATCGGCGAAATGATCGTCGATGTGGCCCTCCCGCCCGACGGCCCCATGCCCGACTATTGCGGGCGGTGCACCCGTTGCCTCGACGCCTGCCCGACGGATGCCATCACGGCGCCGTACGTCGTCGATGCCAACCGGTGTATCTCGTACCTCACCATCGAACACCGGGGCGATGACATTCCCGACGCCATTCGGCCCGGCATGGGCTCATGGATCTTCGGGTGCGACGTGTGTCAGGATGTGTGCCCGTGGAACAAGTTCAAACGCCCGACCCGCGAGCCCCGGTATCAACCCCGGCCCGGCATGACCGATACCGAACTGGGCGAATGGATCGAACTGGATCTGGAGGCATTTCGAAAGCGGTTTCGCAAAAATCCCGTCAAACGGACCAAATGGGACGGATTTATGCGTAACGTGCGAATCGCGGTGGCGAATGCGGAAGCGTCCACCGGATGATCCTGACGGGCTTACGAACGGCTCGCCGGTTCACCCGCGTCACGACCCTTATCAAAACGCTCGATGCGCGCCATAATCTCGTCGACGATTTCACGGAGCGCCCCTCGATCGGTTGTATTCACGAAGGGTGTGAGTTCATCGAACAGAAGCCCGGGATCCGGCCGGTACGTATGCAGCAGCGTCGCGATATCGTTTTCATAGAGACCGACGCGCGCGAAATTTCCCTGGCGATAAAGGGAAGGCAAGGCATACAGTTTGAGAAGCAACAGTCCCTCCACCGTAGCCGTCGGGATATCCTGTTCATGGAATGAATGGATCGTTGAATGACGGCATCGGATATGCTCAAAGAGCGGGTTGTGTGTCAAACGAAAGTCGATCTTCAAGCCGTCAATGGATCCTCGGGCAAAACAGGCGTCTCTTCCTGAAATCGAGATTTCCGGCAGGTTCTCGAGTGCATCAGCAGCTAAAATCAGGTCGATGTCCTCTGTATTCCGACCCTCGATATATTGAAGCATCGCGATGCCGCCGACCAGTACATAGTCTATGCCCCGTTCATTCATCAGCGTGAAGAGCCGGACGACAATTTCACTCAGCGCATCGTTGTCCATCGGTTCTGCCGACGATTTTTGAAAATTGAAGACGTGCGCATGGCGAATCACCTTGCCGATATGGACTTCGTGCCGTGTGCCAAAAGACGCCATGGTGCTTCAGGATAGACCCGTATGCCGCAATTCGTTGTATGCGGAAGGGTGCATAAAGATCAGTTAAACACCTCCAATACTGTCTCTTCGAATCGGCTGTGTGCGTTCTCGGCCTTCGCCCAACCTGTTGGCAGACGCGCCACTACAGAGCGGTTTTGCACCTTTCTCGGAAGGGATTTACGAGTGACGGCTCATAATGGCTCGGCGGGTGAGGACGAAGGGCCTAAGCTTCATCGGGGGCCGCCGGCAGATAGATCGAGAACCGGGACCCTTTGCCTTTGCGGCTGTGGGCCTCAATGCGACCGCCAAGGAGATCGAGCAGGCGCCGGGCGAAGGCGAGCCCGAGACCCGTCCCTTCGAACTGGCGATTGCGCCAGTCCTCTTCCTGTGAGAAGGAGGTGAACAGTTGGTCGAGGTAGGCCTGCTTCATGCCGATGCCGGTATCCGATACTTCGATGAGCACATCCTTGTCGCGTGCTTCCAGACGCACCGTGACGCTCCCGCAGTCGGTGAATTTGAGCGCGTTCGAAAGCAGCGATCCCACGATCTGTTCGATGCGTTTCGGATCGCCCATAACGCGGCATATTTCATCCGTTGAAAGGAATCGGAACGCGAGCCCTTTTTCTTTTGCCGTGGCATCGTATCGTTCAAAAAGCGGTGCGAGGGCGGTACGAAGATCCACCGGAATCCGCTGAATGCGCAGTTCTCCGGCATCTATGCTCGAGATGTCAAACAGATTATTGACCAAACCGAGCAGGTGTTGCGCTCGCTCATGGATGGCCTCGGCAAACTCGTGCATCTCCGGCGGGAGATTCGAAATCTCCCGCAGTTCATTGGCCATGAGTTCGGCGTACCCGTGGACCACGCCGAGCGGCGTGCGAATCTCGTGGCTCATGCGGGCGATGAATGCCGTCTTGGCCTGATTCGAGGCTTCTGCTTCCCGGTTGGCCCGCACAAGGACCGCTTCGGCTTTCTTTTGTTCGGTGACATCGGTGAGGATGCCGCCGACGGTAATATTGCCGGACAGATCGGAATGCGGTGTGGCATGCTCGTGCAACCATCGCACGGTGCCGTCGCGGTGTAGAACACGGTAGGTGGCGCGCCTCTCTTGGCCGTTTTGGAGCCGCGTATCATGTTCGTCGACCAGGGCGCGATCAGACGGATGAAGTACATCTTCGCGCCACCGAAGCGCGTTGTCTCCGTAGTCGAGCAAGAGTGCCGGTGCATATCCGACGAGTCGCTCGAACTGGTGTGTGGCGAACAGATAGCGCCGTTCGCCATCGTCGGTGAACGTGAAGTTGAACAAGCCGTCGTCGATATTGGCGATGGTGTGCCGGTAGCGGTTACGTGCCTGTACACCGGCCCATAGCGCTTCGAAGATACCGGCGAGATGGTCAATGAGATGGGCTTCGGAGGGCCCGGTAGCCGGCGGGGTACCGATCCATTCGATGACGATGAAGCCACCCAGCACGCCTTCATCATAGAACGGTATCCAACGGGCCTCCGCGGCGCCGGTGAGCGCGAGAAGGGGACGCGTAGTGGTCTCTCGGTCGGAGGCAAGCAGGGTGCGGCGGTGCGCCTTCGTGCCGAGCGGGCGGAGCAGGGGGTAGTCGAGGTGGCGAAGCCGGAGGGCCTGGCTGCGCGCCCGGTCCCTCAGCCACACGGCGCGGCTTACGCACGTCACGGTGGCCGGCCTGTGGTAGAGCAAGTGGACCCGTTCGGCGCGCGTGGTGCGGCCGAAGATCCGGGCAGCCTCATTGAGGAAGGCGGCCTCGTCGGCGCTGTCGAGGGCGGCCACGCGGAGGTCGGCCTCGGCCTGATCGTACTGGGCACGCAGGGCGCGCTCCTGTTCCCGTCGTTTCTCGCGGGTCACATCCTCAATCATGAGAACCGCCCCAATCAGCATTCCATCCTGGTTTCGGATAGGTGCGCCATGGAAGATGAGATAGTACAGTGCATTTGGGGAAGCAAAACAGGCTTCCAAACCGTGAAAAGCAATCCCGTCGTCGAGCATTGACCGCAACGCGGGATGGATCGTGGGATCCAGAGCTTCAAGTTGAAAAATATTTAACCCGATCCATGCATCGTCCACGCCCTGGCCAACAATCTGGCGAAACGGATGGTTCTCAATGGTGACGATTCCGGCGGCGTCGAGGTGAAGCATACCGATGGGGCTCTGTTCAAGAAAAGCGCGGTAGAATGCTGCACTCTCATAGAGGGCATTTTCCACTTCACGCTGTTCGGTCACGTCCAGGAGAATTGCATTAACAATCCCGGGTGTGCCGTCATCGACGCAAAAAAGGTGAACTTCGGCATACCGGAGAAGCCCAGAGTCCGAGAGGATGCGCAAATGAAGTTCGGAGCCTTCTCTTGGGGGGGGCGAGCGGAGGGCTTCCTCGAAACGGGTGCGGTCCTCAGGATGCACGATCGATTCCGCGAGGTTTATATCCGACCAGGCGGTAAGTGCCCGGCTCGATATATCCGGTAAACTGCCCTGGGCGAAGTACACCATTCCGTCATCTCGCAATAGAAATATCAGGGCCGGTATCTTCTCAATTAGAGACTCGATATTGGAAAGGTGTTCGGGCACGCGTTCAGCCGGGGGAAAATATTCAGTGAGACGCCAACCCAAATCCGCGGGCCTCAACAGGGTCGCCGTAAAGGAAAAATCTCCATCAATAAATGGTTCCAGGCTTTGCGCACCATTTCGGCACGAACGAATCTCCGCGAGCACTTTTTCCGGGAGACGATGGCCTCTTTCCCATCCCCAACGGTTTTTTCCTGCTTCGTTAATGGATGTAATTGTGCCGTCACGATCACTCTTCGCTTCGGCGCGAGGATGGCGTTCGGCCCGGAGCGATTTGCCGGGATAGGATATCCTGTTCCGCTGTGACATGTGCCTGGTGGGCTAAAATCGACGGAGTGTGCGCCCGATACTTCAAATAAAGCGCCAAAACACTGTAATGCCCAAGATTTTTCGAAAAAAGTATTGGGACTATTCCAATACAGCTCGCTCTCGCGGTGCGATGATCATCGTCCAGAGGAGGCCAGAGACGATCTGTACGGTGGCAAATACAAGGAATCCTTTGCGCAGATCTAACACGCCGGATTGTAGGAGGAGGCTGGCCGCCAGGATGCTGACCGTGTCGGCGAGCATCACGAGGAGCCATTCGGTGGCGAAGACGCGCCCCCGGTAGCGGTCTTCGGTCCTATGTTGGAGCATCACGGTGGAGAGCACCCAGTTTGCCCCGCTCGTGGCATGGGCAAGCGTGATGAGCAGGCCGATGGCATAGGCCCACGGAAGCAGCCCCACTGACCCGTAGCATATCCCGCTGAAGATGATACCGAATCCGATGAGCAGCGGCCAGCGGCTGCGATCCTTGAACAGTGCCCTTGCCAGTATCGGGCCGATACCCGTACCAAGGCCGCGGGCGGCAAAGAGCAAACCGATACCGATAGCGTGGGCCTCCGGGCTGATCGCCTCGCCCAGAAGCGTGAGCATAAATACGAGCGCCCCACCGGCGACGGCCGATATCCCTTTGGCCAGTGCGATCCGCCCAACGTGGGGGTGGGTCCGCAAATGGCGCCATCCGTCCATGATTTCGCGAAACAAGGCATGCACGGTCACGGCTGTCGTACGGGTATCCTGCGGGATTACCGTCCGAAAGATGAAAAAAGCAGACACAAAATAGCTGGCACTATCGATGAGAAAAACCGCCTTTGTCCCCAGCAAGGCCGTCGCGAAACCTCCGAGCGCTGCGCCGACGGCCAACAAAGCCGACCAGGTGGCGGACATGAGCGCGTTCGCCGTTAGCAACTCGCGCGCCGAAGTGACGTTGGGGATTGATGCACTCTGTGCCGGCGGAAACACCGACCCGATGACCACCTGAAGTGTCGTCAGGACGTAAATCAGGTACACCTCCCCGGGTTCATCGACGAGGAGAAAGCCCAGCACGACAACGGCCCGCAAGAGATCTGCGGTGAGCATCACACGGCGGCGGCTGAAGCGGTCGACGATGAGGCCCGCAAAAGGCGAGGCCAGCGCCCATGGCAGCATCTTCGTGATGAAGACGGCTCCAAGCGCAAACGCCGAGCCCGTGAGGTCGGTGATCAGGCTGTACAGCGCAATTGTATTGAACCAGTCGCCAAGAAATGAGACGATATTGCCGAGCCAAAGCCGTCGGAAATGCACATTCTCCCGTACCAGTTCCGCAAAGCCGGCTTGGTCATCGTGGGGGATGGCGGCGGTCATGAGGCTGGGCCTTCTTTAAAATCGGATTCCCTATAGGCCGGCATCGATCGCGATCCATGACGAGAGCGAGCGTTAAACGAAACCCGTCACAACGTTCGAAACCTTAATAGGCGTCTTCGGCCGTGGCGGCGGCCGCTTCGGGTCGAAGGAGCGGGAAGAGGATCACGTCGCGGATAGAGGACTGGCCCGTCATAATCATGGCAAGTCGGTCGACGCCGACGCCGAGGCCGGCGGTGGGCGGCATGCCGTATTCGAGTGCGCGGAGGTAGTCCTCGTCGATCTGCATGGCCTCATCGTCGCCGCCGGCGCGGAGGCGGGCCTGCTCCTCGAATCGGGCGCGTTGGTCGGCCGGGTCGTTGAGTTCGCTGAAAGCATTGCAGAGCTCTTTGCCGTTGCATATCGCCTCGAAGCGCTCGACGAGCCCCGCCTCGCTCCGGTGCTTTTTCGCGAGGGGGCTGAGTTCGACCGGGTAGTCGGTGATGAAAGTCGGTTGGATCAGCTTCGGCTCGACGAATTCCCCGAAGATCTCGTCGATGATCTTGCCGCTGCCCATCGTCTCGTCGATCACCAGTTTGAGCGATTCGGCGATGTCGGCCAGCTCGTCGCGGCTCTTCCCATAGAGGTTGTGGCCCGTCTCCCGTTCGATGGCTTCGAGGAGCGGCAGGCGCGGCCACGGGCGTTCAAACGAGATCGTATGGTCGCCCACCTGCACTTCCGGCTTGCCGTGAAGCGTCGTGGCGACGTGCTCGACCATCTCCTCGACGAGGTCCATCATCCACCCGTAATCCTTGTATGCCACATAGAGTTCGAGCATCGTGAACTCCGGGTTGTGGAAGCGGCTCAGTCCCTCATTGCGGAAATCTTTGGCGATCTCATAGACGCCGTCGAAGCCGCCCACGATGAGGCGCTTCAGGTACAGTTCATCCGCGATGCGGAGGAAAAGCCCCATGTCGAGCGCATTGTGGTGCGTCGTGAAGGGCCGGGCCGCCGCGCCGCCATAGACCGGCTGAATCGCCGGGGTCTCGACCTCCAGATAGCCGCGCTCGTCGAGGAAGCTGCGGAGCGTTGTGATCATCTTTGCCCGCAGCCGGAAGACGTTCCGGACCTCGGGGTTGAGGATGAGATCGGCATACCGCTGCCGGTACCGGAATTCTTTGTCCGTCACCTCATTGTACACCTTGCCATCCTGCTCCTTGACCACGGGGAGCGGGCGGAGGGATTTCGACAACAATTCGATCCGCTCGGTGTGTACCGATACTTCGCCCATCCGCGTCCGAAACGCAAAGCCCTCGATGCCGACGATGTCGCCGATGTCGAGCAATTTCTTGAACACCTTGTTATAAAAACCCTCCGGGAGGTCGTCGCGGCGGATGTAGATCTGAATTTGCCCGGTGCTATCGAGGAGATGAAAGAAGGCGGCTTTGCCCATGATCCGGATCGACATGATGCGCCCGGCAATGGAAACGCGCATCGGCTCGGCGCCGTCTTCTCCGGGTTGATGGCGGGCGTCGTCGAACGTGTCGAGAATCGTGGCGGCATGACTGGTCACGTCCCACGCATAGGGGTACGGGTTGATGCCGGATGCTTCGAGCGGGGCACGCTCTTCGCGTTGCCGGATCTCATGTTCGGACAGCGTTCGGTCGGTCATGGGTCGGGATGGATAGTGATGACAAAAGATAGAGACGTAGTGCGGGGCCAAGCCTTCGTAATTAAAGGCGAACGACCATGGCGAGTTGTCCGCAACGCATTGATTTTTGGGAAACTTGTATGGCTGGAGGCTCATGGCCCGGACGGTCCCGTTCAAAACACGGTCATTCTGAACACAGCGAGAGATCTATGTCTGAGGTCTGTCGCGAGGTCGGAAAAGATCGCCCGATGCCCGTGTCACCCCTAGTCCTTTCAGTCTTCTTTCGGGCGTTTGGCTATAAACGTGTCACGGCTACGGCTTTCGGGATGGTCGCTTTCTTCCACCGGATTGTAGCCGCAGCCTTTATAGCTGCGCCACGGCGAACGTTGTGTCGACGAAGGATACTGCTATTTTTCTCATTGGGCTCGTCGCTGAGAAGGCAAAGCCTCTCGGACTCCGAAGCCGTGATGAGTTCCTGGGAAGTGATGGTCACCTGCCGCGGCGCCTTTCCATCGGATGCTTTGCCCCTCCCGTACGGAATATCTAATGAGTGGCAGGGCCGAAGGCCGGGGCAAGAAGCGATACGCCGATCAACTTCCCGGCTCGGGGTGATAATCAGCCAATGGCTTGACCGTCATCTCTATTCGCTTGATCGGCTGGTCGAGCAGGGCAGGATTTCCACCCTTGCCAGAACTGCGTGCTGTCTCAGTCTTTCCGATCTTATCGAGCACATCGAGGCCCTCGACAACCTCTCCGAAGACGGTATACTGCTGATCGAGAAACGGCGCGCCGCCGTCCTTGAGGTAGTTGGCCCGTGCTTTGGCTGAGAAATGAAAAGACGAATCGGGTATGGAGCTCCGAAGTTGATGCTCAATCTGGTCGAGCATGGCGTCGTCGATGGGGTTAGTGCCGTGCACGATATAAAATTGGCTCCCGCTCGAACGCCGTTCCGGATTCACGTTGTCGCCGGTGCGGGCAGTGGCGAGGGCGCCTCGCTTGTGATACAGGTTGGGGCTGAATTCTGCCGGGATCGTGTAGCCCGGCCCACCCTGACCATCGTTTGTCGGATCGTCATCTTTCGAGTTTGGATCGCCCCCCTGAATCATGAACCCCGCGATTACGCGATGGAACGTGGTGCCGTTATAAAACCCTTCAGCCACGAGTTTTTTGAAATTATCTCTATGGTGCGGAGTTTCGTCGGAGAGATGAATGACCATACGGCCTTCAGGCGTGTCGATCGCGTAATAATTGGTAGCCGGAAGTTCCGGCGTCTCGCTGGGCGTGGCCATAGGTTGCGTAGATGTGGAATCAGAGGGAGGAGAGTTGGTCGTCGTGGTAACGGCAGGGGTGGTCTGCGACCCGCATCCGGCGAGGACAAAGAGTGCCGGGAGGCCAGCGAACAATAAACGTTTCATGGATGAGGGTTGGGAAGGTGAAAGTAGGCGTCAGGCATCTGTGAGGGCTTGTTCAAAATGACTTAGGACTGCCAAACGTAGTAATTTTTCCTGTGCTTCGATGTTGAGGCCGGGTAGCGGGATAACGCGTTCCCATATCCATGCGCCGTCTTCCTCCATACCCGTGCGCCGGTACAGCCCGATGGTTTCGAAAGCACAATAGGTTCCCTCCATTATGATGGCTTCTTTTTTGTGCCGCGGGATATTCGGTTCGAAGCCCTTACCGCGTTCTTGCAGTCCGATGAGAAAGAGGATCCCTTCAAGCGTTGCTGCGCGTTCGAAGCGTTTTTGGACCCAGTCGGCAAGGTGTAGCCATCTCATTTCGAGGGTTTCATCGTCCGTTTTTAAAAGCGCATCTATCTCCGGGCTAATCATCCCATCCACTCTTCGGCTTCGTGAAAAAAAATATTGTAATGAGCGTGGAGCATTTGGGTAACAATGCCGCCAAGGGTTCGATTCGGTCCCCATTTCGCTTGACAGGCCACTGTAGCCGCCACACGATTAATCCCATCTTCGAGGGTATGTAGGGCGTCGGCGAGGGCGAACCACCAGAGCGACTCCGGTGTCTGTTCCACTTCCGTCTCCGCGTGGAGGTTGCGCATCATGCGTCCGGAAGCATTAAGAATCCCGCAAAGGGCTGCAATATTGGCGTCTAACGAAGATGTCATTTCTTTCAGTCGCTCACGCTGACCAAGCGAGGCGGTTGCCTTCAGCACATTCGTTTCCATTTGGCGTACCCGTTCCAGTACACGGAGCACAACCACGACGACCGATTGAAAAGCGGCACTACCTACATCCTCATGGCCCGCAAGTGCTTCGATACGAGCCGCAAATTGGCAATAGGGCGTCACTGCGTTTGCAGGGTTTCCGCCACTGAAGCGCCCTACTTTTTTCCGGCGGCCGTGATGATGCCGGAATCGTAGAAAGGCCGGAGAAGCCACTTGGGTAAAGCCGTTATTTACATCGACTTTAACCATTATCAATACCTGTGTGTTCAACAAAATAAGTTAGGCGCGAGCGAACCCCTTCGGGCAGACAAGGTTCCGAGAACGCAGGCCGTTGATCCCAGCGCAAATCTGACCGATAAGGATCTGGTAGACATATTCGACCGTTTCTTTCAATTATACTTCGCACAACGAGTAAACGAAGGCTCACATATTCATTGACGCTAATTCTTGGCCGGCATAAGCCGAAGATACATTAGAATCTCAAGGCGTTCTACCAGGAAATGGCATATGGGTGCAATGGGTTTACAAATTATCGACGACCGCCGAGAGCACAGATCTGGCAATTATCGTACGTCATCAAGGCGGGCACGATCGTCTCGTTTACTCTCGCCCATGATTGATCTTGATTCAATCCGCTGCGTAGATCATAAAATTTGGGAAAAGGACGGCCGACATCGCTTCATAGGTACGCCTCTTCGTCCGGGTCAAGCGCGCTGTGGAGTCGGCTGAGGAGGCTGCGAGCATCGTCCGGAGACAGGTTGCCCCCTCTTACGGCCACGCGGATCGTCTCCGTGGCCATCGCGATGTACAACGGGCGCAGATGCGGAAGGTCACATGCGAGAACTTCGAGGTGCGAGGTCACGGTCTGCATGTCTCCCCTGGCAATTGGTCCGGTGAGGGCATCCTCAGGAAGATGCCCGGACAGGTTCTGCCAGGTGCCTTCGATGAGCGGGCGGAGCATGGCCATTCCCGTGGGGCGGTCGATGCCGGCACCGCCGAGGACCTCGCCCGCAAGGGCCATTAGCGTCACGAAAAAGTTGGAGGCCATTGACGCTGCGAGATGATAACGTGCACGTGCCTCAGCTGGAATTACCACCGCATGCGCGCCTAGCGAAGTTGCCAGAAAGCGACCGAAAGCGACAGCAAATTCATTCCCTTCGAGGCCCACGTAAATATCCGAGAAGGCGTCGGGCGTACTCGACCGTGTAAAGGCTTGAAGTGGGTGAAAACTGAGCGTTGTCGCGTGCAAAGCCGACAGCGGAGCCAACACTTCGGTGGTCAGGGCGCCTGAGGTGTGAAGCACCAGACATTTGGACCAATCTCGCGGCATCAAATACAGGGCTTCAGAGAGATCGGGAAGTACATCGTCCGGGACACAACACAGCACCAGCCGAATATCCTCGGGGAGTGGCCCGGGAAAAGCGTCCCAGGCAGGGGCACCGGTGGCTTTGGCCAGTCGCCGGGCGTCCGATTTTCGGCGCGAAATCACGCTGCCGATTGGAAATCCGGCAGCAGCCATCCGTCGGCCTAGTGCACTCCCGACGGCACCTGCTCCAAAAAGCGCCACGGGCCATTGAGCGGGTACGATGTCGGAGGGAGCGGTCATTTCTTTGGCACGTTCACACGATGGATAATAACACGGCTTCGACCGGATTCGTACCGGAAAACAAGAATATCTGCGCTATAATGTCTGTGCCTGGCTCGGAAGGAGGCCTTTTAATAATTCCAGAAGATCGGGCTGTTGTTTCATGGTGCGAACAAAGGCATGGATATCATCTTGATATTCTGGACGCCATTCGATCGTGGCAAGAATGGGAGTTGGCTCCGCCAGTACGCGTAGTGCATCGGGATTAATCGACTCGGCAAAGCCATCGCCGTACTGACCGTACCCGTTTAGTACAAAGCCACGTGGCTGTACGCCCATCACGAGCATCATTCGGTACGTGAGGATACAGTGGTTGAGGGTACCGCGCCCGGATCGCCCGACAATGATAGACGGTAGTTCGAAGTCTTTGAGCAGGTCGATCATATCGTAATGACGGGCGATAGGGACGAGCGCTCCTCCGCCTTCCACAACCACGAATTTACCCTGCTCGGTAAGCTCATGATACGCATCAAGCACCTTTCGAAGTTCGAGCGGCTTGTCTTCGATCATGCTCGCAACGAAGGGCGCCGCTGCAGTCTCGAATGTGATCGGCATTACCAACTGTCGTGGGTCTTCAACGCCAATCTCACGGAGCAACGCCGTCGCACTTTCGACCGAGCCGCCGGTCAGGATAGGTGTCATCATGGTGGCATCGACACCCAATTCGCGCAACATGGCCACAAGTCCCACGCCTATCAGGGTTTTGCCCACTCCCCGATCCGTTCCCACCAGAAAAAGGCCTTGTGACATGTCGTTCTGCCCCGCTCGCCGGGAGGTGAATGATAACGATAGACGTCAGAACCCAAGGTAGTATGCCATTCAACATCCATGCAAGTGAAAGGCCTCAGGATATCGGGCGGAGGGCGAAACGGACGATCCCACACCGCCGAAATCATCAGACGGGTGGGATGATTAAAAAGATATGGTCGCCCGGGGCCATCTCATACGTTTGGTCGAAGACGGGTTGAGGGCTTCCAATGGGGTCGGCCACAAAACGCAGGGTGCCCCCGGTCCGGATGAAAGACTCGGGGATGGTGAATTCTTCCGTACCGTTTCCCACAACTGTCCCGAGCCTCAGACGCTGCCCGTCCCGATATACGTACATGTCAATATCGAGAAAATTGTGGCTGGAGATTTTTACGGTGGCGGATTCATCGGCTGCGCTCGAGCCCGCATGAGTATGCAGACAACCGCCGGAAGACAATAGCAAGAAAAAGGGTATTAGAAGACGCATGACGCATGCTGGCGGGCGATGAGCATGAATATCCGGCCTCATGCCCTTCAGGATTCCGTGTGTGCCGATGTGATCTTTACCCGGATTATTAGCATGGGATCCCGCCTCACACTCTCGGGGAGTTGGCCGAAAGGCTCGGAGGGAAGTCGGCCGTCTTCGTCCCTGTCCCAAACGGCAGTTCTGATCCACAGTATAGACATTGTATATTCAATAGTTTACAACGTAGGTCGACATCGGAGTGAAGGAAGAGGGCATCGAACTTTCCGACGGACCTAAGTCAAAAATCAAAAATGCCTTGTGGAAGTCCACAAAAAACGCTAATTCCCCTACCGGCCATGTGGCTCATTCGCACATGTTGCAAAAAAACCGGAGGAAGCATGCCCGCTATTCAACAAACCAAAGTCTACGACGTGTGCATTGTTGGCTCGGGAGCCGGGGGCGGAATGGCCGCCAAGGTGCTTGCCGATGCCGGAGCCGAAGTGATCATGCTCGAAGCCGGCGCTCCATGGGATTCCGCGACCGACGGTGACATGTTTACCTGGAATTACGAATCGATGCGACGGGGTGCTTCTACCATTGATCGACCGTTCGGAGAATTCGATGCATGCACGGGTGGATGGGAGATAAAAGGCGAACCCTATACACGGGCGAAAGGCACGGCGTGGGACTGGTTTCGCGCCCGGATGCTTGGCGGCCGCACGCACCATTGGGGGCGTATTTCACTCCGATTCGGTCCTTATGATTTCAAACCCTACAGCCGAGATGGTGCTGGAGATGATTGGCCCATAACGTATGAGGAAATTGCGCCGTATTACGATCGCGTTGACCGGCTCGTCGGGCTTTTCGGTAGCCGGGAGGGTATGATCAACGAACCGGACGGTATTTTCATGCCGCCGCCAAAGCCTCGCTGTTATGAGATGCTTGTCAAAGGCGGTGGCGACAAGATGGGCATTCCCGTGATAGCGTCCCGCCTGTCTATCCTCACGCAACCATTGAACGGGCGACCCTCGTGTCACTATTGCGGACAATGTGGACGCGGTTGCGGCGTTTACGCAAACTTCTCCTCGCCGACGGTCTTATTGTCCCCGGCGCTCAAGACGGGCCATCTAACAATTCGTACCGGCGCCATGGCACGCGAGGTCACGACGGACGCCGAAGGACTGGCTACCGGCGTCGCCTTCGTGGATACGACGACCTTTCAAGAAGAACAGGTCCGCGCTCGCATCGTGGTGCTTGCGGCGAGTGCCTGTGAATCGGCACGCCTACTGCTCAACTAGTCCTCTGCCCGCCATCCTAACGGGCTTGCCAATGGCAGCGGTACGGTGGGCAAATATCTAATGGACTCCACCGGTGCCGACGCGGCCGGTTTTTTTCCCCAACTAATGGACATGCCGCCACACAACGAGGATGGAGTGGGCGGCGCACACCTTTATGTACCATGGTGGCTTGCCGAGAAAAAGCAGGATTTCCGGCGCGGCTACCATATGGAACTCTGGGGAGGGCGCGGCATGCCGGGCTATGGATTCGGGTGGAATATACACGAGCTCAATGGACGGACTACCGACGCGGACGGTTCGGTAAAGCCGCGCAGTGGAGGCGGGTATGTCCCAAACCTTAAAGAGGATTATCGCCGGTATTATGGCGCCGTCATCGGCCTCTCCGGGCGTGGCGAGATGATCGCACGAAAGGAGAATTATTGCGAGATTGATCCCGGCGTCGTGGATAAATTCGGTATCCCCGTGCTCCGCTTTCACGCATCGTGGAGCGACGAGGAATACCGTCAGATCAAGCATTTTCAGACCACAGCCCGTGAACTCATTGAGGCGGCAGGTGGGACACCACTCGGTGAGATGCCGGACAAGGAAAACGGGTATGGGATACTTGCGCCGGGCCGCATCATTCATGAAGTGGGCGTCACGCGGATGGGAGCCGATCCGAAGTCTTCCGTACTCAATTCTAACTGTCAGGCACACGAGGTGAAGAATCTCTTCGTCGCTGATGGAGGGCCGTTTGTCTCGCAAGCCCATAAAAATCCAACGTGGACCATCCTGGCGCTCGCGATGCGGACGTCGGAGTATATCGCAGATGCTAGGAATCGTTTGGATCTCTAGGCTGGGCCACCTGTCGCTCACGCGCGTGTAGCCAATGCCGGCGGACGACGATGAAACCATTGCGCACTCTAAATTACGAACGACCATGAATAGACGGGAGACGCTAAAACTGATGGCTGTGGCCTCGCTGGCGGGACTGACGGGATGCACCAAAGCCGACGTGGAACGGGCGCAAGAACGAGTTGCCGAACAGGCTGATCTGACCCAGTATGAACCCGCGTTTTTTAATACGCATGAGTACGAAACGGTGAAAGTGCTTGCGGATCTCGTGATCCCTGCGGATGACCGCTCGGGAAGTGCGACAGACGCCGGTGTGCATGCCTTCATCGATTTTATCATGATTGACTCTCCCCGCTTTCAGACGCCTATAAGGGGAGGATTGAGGTGGCTTGACTACCGGTGCCATCTGCGCTCTGGGACGACATTCCTGGAGAGTACGTCCCCACAGCGCACGCAAGTCCTGGAAGAGATTGCGTATCCCGACGACGCGGCACCGGAGGCAAGTCAGGGCGTTGTCTTCTTCACTTTGTTTCGCAACTTAACGGCGTCCGGGTTTTGGTCGAGTAAGATGGGCGTAGAGGATTTGAAGTTTATGGGCAACGTGGCCCGGCCCGCGTGGCCTGGTTGCCCCAAGGAAGCCCTCGATCATCTCGGCGTATCGTACGATTAGTCCGAAAGACCACTGGAAATGGATTGGAAGGGACCGAATAAATCGTGACGAAAAGATACTTTCGTTCGCTAAATCCAGGATAAACTCAATTATTCTGGACGGAACAGGCGATCCTGTGAGTACGTCGCCTTAGATGCCACGCAGAGTCGGACTGGGCTGATTTACCATCAATGAACTTGTAAGCTGCTGCTCAATCGATGCCCGGTCGCCTATGATAGAGCAAGCAATAGTCAGATCGTTTTTTCCGTCAAGTCTTCCATTGATTTCGCTATTTTAGGTGTATCTTTATCCATTATGATCCGTCGAAAGGACGCTTCCGACTTTTTTGCATCTATGAGCTACGCTTGAATGAACCGAGGAACTCCAACATGAAGAGATTAGGCCCGTTTTTGACATTGTTGTTGATGACTGCACTTTTCGCTGGGTCAGGAATGGCACAGACGCTGCGAACTGACGACGCACCAACCCTGGCCATGACGGGCTTTGGGGCGACGGTGGCGATCGGTGACGGCGAAGTCTTTGCCGGGGAGCCAATGAATTCATCTACGCCTGGCGTCGTCTATGTCTATCACCGTGATGGGGCCGGCAAATGGGTGGAGCAGTCCCATCTCACAGCTTCCGACGCCGTTGCCGGTGACCGCTTCGGTGCGTCAATTGTGGTCGAAGACAATCGATTGCTCGTTGGAGCCTCTCGTCAGCATGATGGTGCGGGGGCCGTCTATATTTTTGAGCGAAAGGCAGACGGGATGTGGGCCCAGGTGGCGCAAATGACAGCGGCGGATGGCGCAGACGGCGATAATTTTGGTGGCGCCGTTGCAGTATCGAGGAATGTGGCCTTGATCGGTGCGCCGGGGAACAATGACAATACCGGTGCGGCCTATCTTTTCAATCGTGATGAGACCGGCGCATGGGTCGCGCGGACTAAGCTTACCGGAAGTGAGGCGGAAGCCGGTGACCGATTCGGCTCGGCACTGGCACTCGAGAGCGGGAGGGCACTCGTCAGTGCACCGCGTCAAGGTGAGAACGCTGGTGTCGTCTACGCTTTCCGGCAAAATGCCGGTTCATGGGTTGAACAGGCTCAACTTACCGGGAGCGGCGTTGAAGGCGATGCGCGTTTTGGGTCGTCGTTAATCCTGCGTGATGGCCATGCTGTCGTGGGCGCACCGCGCGTCAACCGCTTCGTTGGCGCTGCTTTTGAATTTGTCTTTGATGACGAAGCCGGTGAGTGGAATCAGGTGGGGATGCTCGTTCCGTTTGACGCCACTCCGCAGACGCGTTTTGGTCGTTCGCTGGCCGTCAATGCCGGGGAAATCTGGGTGGGTGCACCTGGTGCCGGTCGCTTTTCAGGGGCTATCTATATCTTTAAACGTGATGACCACGGTACCTGGCAGAGTGCTTCCAAACTCAGCGCGGGCGACCTTCAGAGCGGTGACTTCTTCGCCGGTACAATGGCTGTCCGTGGAAACGTAGCAGTGGCCGGCGTCCCTGGTGATGACGGCGGCGAGGGCACGGCTGTAGTCTTTGAGCATCAGGCCAATGACTGGAAAGAGACCGCAGTCGTCTTCAGCGAAGCTGTAGGACCTGCCTCCATTACAGGTAGCTTGGTAAAGTGTGATAACGGGGTGGCAGGGACCTTTGGGTGTAGCAATGTCGATCTTGTCGGGTTCCTTGCACTCAAAGATATAGGTGGTGGTCGTGGCGTGCACATGAATGACATTTGGGGCTGGACCGACCCCGATACGGGCAAGGAATATGTACTGGCTGGTCGCACGGACGGCACGGCCTTCGTAGATATTACGGATCCGTTTCATCCTATCTACCTCGGAGACCTACCCCTCCATGCGGGTGCTCATCCTTCCGCATGGCGCGACATCAAGGTGTACAAAGACTATGCGTTTGTTGTCTCGGATGGCTCCGGACCTCACGGCATGCAAGTTTTCGACCTGAAACAACTTCGCCACGTCGAAAGTCCACCTGTTCATTTTGAAGAGACGGCCCACTACGACAAAATCAATAGCGCCCACAATATCGTTATCGATGAGGAGACGGGATTTGCCTTTGCCGTCGGCAGCAGTATGGGTGGCGAGACGTGCGGAGGCGGCCTCCACATGATCAATATTCAAGATCCCATCCACCCGGCGTTTGCGGGCTGTTTCAGCCATACTGGTACCGGTCGTCAGGGCACAGGCTATACGCACGATGCGCAGTGCGTCGTATACCACGGCCCGGACACTGAACACCACGGGCAGGAAATCTGCTTCGGCGCCAACGAGACGGCCATCAGTATCGCCGACGTGACCGACAAGAAGGCGCCGAAAGCGCTGGCACAGGCCGCCTATCCTAATGTTGGCTATGCGCATCAGGGTTGGCTGACCGAGGATCAACACTATTTCTTCCTTGATGACGAACTCGACGAGATCCAAAAGAAGGTAAATGGAACCCGAACGCTCATCTGGGACGTGTCCGACCTCGACGACCCGCAACTTGTCAAAGAGTATTATTCGGGCAACAAGTCCACCGACCACAACCTATACATTAAAGGAAACCTGATGTATCAGTCGAATTACGTCAGCGGGCTTCGCATCTTCGACATAACGGATGTGGAGAATCCGGTGCCGGTCGGCTATTTCGACACAGTCACGGCGACCCCGGATGCGCCTGGTTTTGACGGCTCATGGAGCAACTATCCCTACTTCAAGAGCGGCGTCATCGCCATCACGAGCATTCGCGAAGGGCTTGTGCTATTGAAGAAGAAGGACGTTGACATCTGATCCCCCGATTTTGCATCGCTGTCAAGAGGAGATTTGCTTCGGTAAGTCTCCTCTTTTTGTTTTGACGAACCACTAGCTTCCGGCTTGCGAGTGCATCGTAGCAATGAGGCCCACGAAGCTGCCAAGTCCGCACTTACAAATAAGGATGGCGCAATGCGAAAAACCGGGGGTAACGCACAGGGCTGGGGCATAAAAAACGTCCTCGCAAAACACTCATTTGCAAGGACGTTATGTGGGCCCGACGGGATTCGAACCTGTGACCTCTCGCGTGTGAGGCGAGCGCTCTAAACCGCTGAGCTACGGGCCCGCAAGGAATATTTTACGGGGGCGGAACGATACGGTGCTCCGTTGCGAATGTCAAGGTGATGCATCCAATCTTTGCAAAGCGATTCTGCTGCTGTCGTGGGCTAAGAAAGGAGAGGAAATGTCGAGAAGACGGGCCGGAGAAGTGCCGGCAAGGGAGCGCTGGACGGAAATAGATCGGAGGGGTGATACGCGGGTTACGGCCGGGCGGTCGACGTTGCCAAGGGCGGGAGACGACGGGACTTCAGCCATGAGTGAAGCGCCGGCAACCATTCCAACGATGACGATGATCAACATCGCCGATGTCCAGTTTGCGTATTCACTGAGGCGATTAGCGACTGATTGCATGGCCGGACGCTGCGCATGCATCATTTCACAGGCGAGGCGCTGGCGAAAACGGGTCTGGAACCCGCCCGGAGCATGACAGCACCCGTAATGACAGAGCATTTGTCGCGCCTCACACAAGCACTCAACATGATTGAGCAAATCAGGATTACCACGAAGGTATTCCTCGAATGCCAATCTTGCCGCCGGATCCATGGTCCCGTCGACATATTCGCAAAGGAACTCTTCTATCCAGGCGTATGCGGCGGGCTCTTTTGGTGTGTGGTATCCTTTCGACATAGACAAGTCTATCACAGGGTGTCGGTAAGGGGCTTCAAATTCCACATATGCGCCTGCTCCCAGCATGATCCCTATGCACAACAAAAAAGGGGCCGGTGGTTCATTAACCATCGACTCCTCAGAAAAAAATTATTGAGCCTATTCGGCCTGCGGCGTATAGATGTCCTTGAGAAGGGACTGAAGCTTTGTTCGGCCACGGTTGATGCGGCTCTTTACGGTGCCCATCGGCAGGCCTGTGATCTCAGCAATTTCTTCATACGCCAACTGCTGAACATCGCGCAGTACCACTACTTCCCGAAATTCCTCCGGAATTTGCTTGAGGGCCTCCTGGATGTAGTGATCCTGAATGGTGCTCTCAGTGTGTTTGTCCGGCGAAAACGTTTCGTCGGGGATCTCCACCTCGTATTCTTCGTCGTCCCGATTGACCGACTGCAGCGAGTAGAGCCGCCGCCGTTTGCGCTTGCGGTATTCCGAACGCGCCAAGTTACCCGCAATGGTATAAAGCCACGTCGAGTATTTGGCGATCCGGCGATACGAGTGACGATTGCGATATACCCGCAGAAACGTTTCCTGCAAAAGATCCTCGCATTCTTTCATGTCACCGAGAAAGCGATAAATATAATTGGTCAGTGGGTCCTTATACCGGCTTACGAGTATGTCAAAGGCCTCGACCGTTCCAGCCTGAAACTGCGACATCAGGTCCTCGTCGCTCATCTGGGTGAGGGCGTCGTAGTGCCGGTTATTAGGATGACCCGCCCCCTTAAAACCCTTTGCGGTGTTTTTCAGGGTCAGGGTCTTTTTGCTGATCTTTCTTGGTTTCAAGATAGGGTTCATAGCATCGCTGCTTATATGGAAAGGGTGCGGGCACCCTAGGGTGTTATATTCATTACGTTGAGGCCGGCGCAAAGGCCAGCCTACGGAGCAGAAGATCTAGTACTAACCATTCGTTACGGCTAGAACCTCCTTTCAACTCATAGTCTGCGGCCAGAAGAGTCGTAAAAGCCCGCTCGATGTCGGACGGCTCGTACTGCTTCAGACTAAAAAGGTACTCTTTTATGAAGTAAGGTGAAACCCCAATACGCGCCGCCATGGCTTTATCGGACATGTTTCGGGTCTGGCAAACTGTCAGTTTCCACAATTTTGTAAAGAAAGCAGTCAGTATTGCTACGATCATAAGGCCTTCGCTGCGGGGATTTGTTGCCTGTCGCAACAATCGTTCCGTTATACGCATTGCGTCAGGATGGCGTTTTTCCCCGATGGCTCGTTGGAGTTCAAAGACGTTATATTCTCGGTTTTGGCCGCTGGCCGCCAAAACGTCGTCTTCTGTGAGCTGTTCGCATTCACCGGCATAGGTAATCAACTTGTCTATTTCACCAGCAGCCGTGTACAGGTTGTTACCCACATAGTCAGCGAGCATCTGAACGGCTCGTGGCGACATACGGCGTCCTTTTGCATTTACCCGCTTCTCAATCCACCCTGGCATCTGCTTTTCATATAAGGGCTTGAACTGTCCCCAGACCGCTTTCGCTTTCAACGCCCGGTATGGATGCGCCGAAAAATTAGGCTTTCCTCCACAAATAAGCAGAACGACAGCAGCCGGGTTGGGCTGCTCAGCATAGGCCTTAAAAAGCTGATTGTTTTTGATCTTATCAAAATCGCGTACGACGACTACCCTGCGCTCAGCCATCATTGGATATGAAGCACACAGGGCGAGGACCGACGGCGCATCGATCTCTACGCCATACACGACGTCAAGGTTGAAATCGCGTTCGTTCTTTGCCAACGCCGAAGAAATTAAAACTTCCTGTAATGTGTCAATCAGAAACCGCTCGTCACCATAGAGCAAATAAAGCGGTTTGAAGTTGCGGTGCCGAAAGGCGGTCTCCAGCGCCTCATATGTAAGACCGGCGTTTGCCATATAGTATCGTATCGACGAACTGGAAGTATCGTTTTAGTAGGGACGCTTCCTATATATTATCCGATCAGTTCGAGACCTCCAGGGGATCGCACGGATGAATAACCGCGTTCAGTAACTATTTGCCTACAACAAACGCGGACCGAGCCAATTTAGTATGCCCCTCGTCAACTCGACCTTCGGCGGGCTCGTTGTGCTCCCGCAAACTCGCTTATAAGTTTAACGAATCGCCGGGCGTGTTACAGGCTCATTCGGGCAGATCCGTCTGCCGTTGGGTCAAATCGCTCTCGTGAAGTCGTTGCCCAACATCACGAAGACAGTCAGCGTCGTGCTGAATGATCGCGTGTACGTGGGTGTACAAATCTCGTTGCGTTTCACCAAACTGACCCGAAAGTACCCATGACGAAGCCGGCAAATCACTAAGCAACGCTACTAATTGAGTGCGCGCGGACTGAAGCCGCGTCAGGAGGTCTGACACTGTCGCTTCCGCCCAAGGCTCCATCGACCATAAGGCTTCATGGTCCGGCGGTTCGAGTTTCGGTCCGGTCCCCGCCACCATCTGTTTTACCTGAGGCAGAAAAACACGTTCGTCGGCAGCGGCCAAAAGGCCATACATCTCTTTGATCGTCCACGTTCCGGCGAACGGCCGGCCTTCGAATGCCCAGGCCGGAAGCCGGTCCATGAGCGGTTTCTGTGCTTCGAGTTCGTCTATCAAGTAGGTCATTTGGTCGATCAAAGACGCACGCAGGCGCGCGGTCTCGTCCCGCAGCATCGAGAGCGAATCGGTCATCACACTTCGGCCCGTACTTCATCGGTGGCATCCGCCTCCAGCCTCGCCACGTCTTGCTCCGAGAGCCAGTGCAGAAAGCCCCGGTCCTTGAGGCTGTGAATATTGTTGGTGCGCTGAAAATCGTATTCTTTGCCGAACTGCGGATTGCTCTTGCCGTGCAGGAAATCCAGCCGGTCCGTCAGACGCTCGGCCGGTACCAGCAGGCGGTCCAGCCCGAAGATGGCCTCGTCACGGCTCTGAAACGTGAGGTCGTATTCCTTGGACATCACGATGGCTTCTTCCGGGCAAACTTCTTCGCAGAAGCCGCAGTAGATGCACCGTAACATGTTGATCTCGAACCATTCGGGCTCGCGCTCCTTCGGCCCGTCGATCTCGTGCGACTGCATCGAGATGGCCATCGGGGGACACGAACGCGCGCACAGGTTGCACGACACACACCGCGGCCGGCCGTCCTCCTCAACGAGCACCGGGCGGCCCCGGTAGTTATCCGGCGGATACCACTGGTCCTCGGGGTATTGAAACGTGTACATCGGCTCCTTCACGATCTTGCGGAAGGAGTAGCCGAGACCTTTGAAAACCTCTGGCAGATAGAGCCGCTCCCAGAAGTTGAACTGCCGCTCGTTGGGTTTGCCTGTATTAGCCGGAATGCCAGACATCGTCGCTTAGGTGGTTGAGTATGGTCCAGAAAAATAAGACAAAATCGGCCAAATGCGCGCACGTGGTTTGGTAAAAGATGTTGAATATGGCCGGATTTTCAAAAATGGTTGAAAATAGTAGTGGGACGTTTTTCGCCGTCTTCGCGCCAGCCAAATCGGTGAGAAACGCTGCCTCAGGGTGAACGAATGTTTAGGCGTTATTTCTGTTTGAAGACGAGCGTTAATGGAACGCCCCGAAAGCCAAATTTGGCGCGGAGTTGATTTTCGAGATAGCGACGGTAGGCTTCTTTAATGCCCGTCGGGTAATTACAGAAGAAGGAAAAGACCGGCGGCGCTGTACGTACCTGCGTGACGTATTTGATCTTGACGTACTGCCCGCGATAGGCCGGGGGATGATATCGCGTGATGGCCGCCAACATGATGTCGTTGAGCTCACTCGTCGGGACGCGCCGGTGCCGCTGCCTGCCGACTTCGAGCGCCGTGTCGAGCAGTCGATTGAGCCGCTGTTTGGTGACGGCCGAGGTGGTGATGACAGGGACGTAATCGAGCGTTTTCAGGCGTTCGTGCACCGTCTTCTCGTATTCCCGGGCCGTATGGGTGTCCTTTTCGATGAGGTCCCATTTGTTGACGGCGACGACGAGCCCCTTGTTCATCTGTTCGGCCTGCTTGAGGACGCGTATGTCCTGTGCTTCCAGGCCCTGTGTGGCGTCGAGGAGCAAAATGGCGATGTCGCAGCCCTGAATGGCGCGTTCGGTGCGCAGGTGCGAATAGAACTCGACGTTTTCCTTCAGCCGCGCCCGTCGCCGAAGCCCGGCCGTATCGACGAGGACAATCTCTTCGCCGTGGTATTTGAAGGCCGAATGGATGGCATCGCGGGTGGTGCCGCTGATCTCGGTGACGATGGACCGCTCCTTTCCGAGCAGAGCGTTCGTCACTGATGACTTGCCCACATTCGGACGGCCGATGATGGCGATGCGGAGCCGGTCGTCGTCTTCCTCCGGGGGGGCTTCGGGCGGCAGGGCGTTCACCAACGCATCTAACATTTCGCCGGTGCCGGTGCCGTTAATGGAACTGATTGGAAAGACCTCGGGGAGCCCGAACTTGTAAAACGTGCCTGTATTCCACCGGCGTTTCTCGTTGTCGGCTTTGTTCGCCACTACGAGCACGGGCCGATCCGTTCGGCGTAGCATGGCCGCCATTTCCTCGTCGAGGTCCGTGGCGCCGGTCATCACATCGACGACGAAGAGGATGAGATCGGCCTCTTCGAGAGCAATGAGGACCTGTTCGCGGATGGCACTCTCGAAGCGGTCCGCCGAGCGCGGCACGAACCCGCCGGTATCGACCACATCGAACGTGCGCCCGTTCCATTCGGCGTCGCCATAGATCCGATCGCGCGTGACGCCCGGCTCATCGTGGACGATGGCGCGGCGGGACTCGGTGAGCCGGTTGAAGAAAGTCGATTTGCCGACATTGGGCCGGCCCACAATCGCTACGAGGGACATTCCGATTTTGGATTTTGGATTTTGGATTTTGGAATGACCTTCGTTTGAGGCCGGTACTCCTGCCCGTCGCGGGCCGCACATGCACGACGGGTTGCCGTGTTTGATCCCTCCGATTGTTCAATATATCGCGCTTTTCACATGCAGCGTGGGGAATCGGATAGAGAATAGTGAAGGGCAGCGAGTGTGGCGGTCCGGGCATCCGTATGCGCTCTTTGCATGAAGCATATCGAACACGACACGAGGGCATGGCCCGACGGACCGAAGGTAAATAGTTGAATGACAAAGGATGTCCGATAGGGTCGTACCGGTACCCGTAGGAACGCAATACATGGTGCCCGTGCATTCGGGAATGGCCGGACGAAATACGGGGAATGTCACAGAATGCCGGTGACTTCGCAGTCCTCCGCGATGCCCCGGTCACAAATCGTCACAGCCGCTCTTTGCGCTCGATGAACAGCGCGCGGAAGATCATATAGGCGGCTTCGGCGGTTTCGCTGGTGAACCAGTAGTTGATGCCCGCGCCCACGGCCGCACCGGCGATGGGGATGGTCTGCGCGAGTTTGCGCCCGACGATGTTCTTCGCGATTTCACGGGGGAAATGCCGGGTCTGCTCATTGAGCGTGCCGCTCACCCGGCCCTTGTATGCGAGGTCGTTGGCCACGGCCGCCGCGGCGACACTGACCTCCCGCAAGGCCACATGCTTGGCGTCTTTCGTCCCGGAAGCCGCCACGTTGAAGATCGAGAGCACCAGCGGGCGGTACTCGGGTCCCTGCATCGGAAAGCCGAAAGCCCCGCCGATCTGCTGAATCAGCCGCAGGTTGATGGTGAAGAGCAACGGGATGTCGGCGGCGATGAGCACCGCCCCGCCCAGCCCCGTGCCGCCGCCCTCGACGGCGGCCATGATGGTATGCTGATTGAACAGGGTGCGGGCCAACTTGTCGAGGGTTTCGAGCGGGGCCTCACGCAGATCATCAATCGATTCCACCTCCAGCCCTGCCTTGCGCGCATCGCTGAGGAGGCCGTCCGCGTCATAGGTCCAACCCGAGGCGTCGTTGAGGAGCGAGAGGAACTGCTCGACAGCGGCGCCGGCCTGGTCCTGTATGTCGGGCGAGACGATTTGGCGGACCACCCAATCCATCGGCTGCATAGCCCAGTTGAAGGCCTGCATTACGATGGACGTGTCCCCGTGTTGCCATTGTTCGATTTCGCGTTGGACGTTTCGTTCGTATGAAGTAAGACGCATAGTAGGGTTCCTTGGCGCGGGTTCGCGGCCCGCCCCGGAGGTACCCGGAACATGCAGTTCGCCGTAGCCTAATTCATGACTTTGTATTTCTTGAGCAACCGGTACATCGTCGCCCGCCCGATGCCTAATTCGACGGCGGCCCGATCGACATTCCCTTCGCACAAGCGATAGGCCCGTTTAACGGCCTGCTATTTCAACGAATCCAGCGAGACGATGTCCCCGCTTTCGTCGCCGAGCGTAATACCGGCAATATCGGCGTTCTGGCCATCGCCACCGGGTGTACTGTGCGTCACCGGCGCATGTTGCGTCGGCTCGAAGCGGTGCTCGGCGGCTTCAGCCAGCGTCATACGCTCCGACCATGGCGAGATGACATTGCGGCCATCAAGCATCAGATCACTTACCTGAATGTCGTCGTGGTCGGAAAGTAGGATGGCCCGCTCAACGGCGCTCTTTAGCTCACGAACATTGCCGGGCCAGGTGTGCCCCAGGATTGCACGGCGCGCTTCGCTCGAAAGCCGTCGACTCTTGAACTCAGGATGGACCTTAGTATATTCTTTGAGGATGAAATTTGCCAGCAATAAGATGTCCTGTCCACGGTGACGCAGTGGTGGAAGCGGAATGGGGAACTGAAACAAGCGGTAATACAAATCCTCTCGGAATGTCCCTTTTCTGATCATCTGAAGTATGTCGCGATTGGTGGCGCTTATGACTCGGGCATCGAATGTGATGGTCTCGGTTCCACCGACGCGTTGAAGCTCCCCTTCCTGAAGGGCGCGGAGCAATTTGGCCTGAAGGTCGAGGTCGAGTTCGCCGATCTCATCGAGAAAAATGGTGCCTCCGTCAGCCTGTTCAAACTTACCGATCTTGCGGGCATGGGCTCCCGTGAAGGACCCTTTCTCGTGGCCGAAGAATTCGCTCTCCATTAATTCCCTAGGAATGGCAGCACAATTAACGACCACAAATCGCCCTTTTTTTCGCGAGGAGCCAAAGTGGATCGCCTTGGCCACAAGCTCTTTGCCCGTCCCACTTTCCCCCTGAATGGCCACCGTGATATCGCCGCGCAGGGTCTTTTGGATCATGTTGTAAACCTTCTTCATCGACGGACTCTCACCGATCAGGCCCCCCTTTCCATAGCGTCGCGATACCTCCGATCGCAGCGTATCAAGTTCCTTCGTCATCGACACCTTCTCCAGTGCATTACGCACCACTTTGTCGAGCTTGACGAGGTCGTCTTGCCCTTTCGTGATGTAATCGTAAGCGCCGAGCTTCATTGCTTCCACGGCCGTATCGACAATTCCTTGGGCGGAGACCATAATCACCGGGAGGTTCGGTCTTCTGGCAATGATGCGGCGTAGCGTCTCAATACCGTCTACACCCGGCATCATTATGTCGAGCAAAACGACGTCCGGCTTGTCGTCCGGCAAGGCGGCAAGGACTTCTTCGCCACTGTTGAATACCTTAACGTTATACTCGACATACTTGTCGAGGCGGTAGCTCAGCATGCGCGCGTAATGCCGGTCGTCGTCAACGACAAAGATTCGGTATTTCATTGAATAACCGGAGGGAGTCCGTATTTGATTTGAATCTGGGAATGACCGTGGTACCCCGTACGAACGGTAGAGCCTGATCCGCGAGGCATGACGTCTCAAAATGGGATCGGCCTTTTCACGAATATCTTAAGACGATGCCGGATCAGTGTGCTGAACTCCGGCCGGGCATTTCTTTGCCTTTCATTAGTTCCTTTGATAATATTGTCCGGAATAAATGAATATGAGTCGGAATCATGCTATCATCAGAACACCCGATTTCTGCGACATCCTTTTTCGAAGAGGGAGAAGAACAACAGATCATTCGTCTTCTTGAGGTAATCCTGCGGACGGCCCTACTGGCGGTCACAATAATTTTGCTGATCAGCACATTCTATCGTGAGTGGCAAATTTTCTTCTCTCTCTTAATAAGTGACTGCTTACTTGTTGTCGGATTATGGCTTGTCCATCGTGGTACAAAACGATTTATTGGGTTTGCACTTATGCTTGGGATACTTTGCCTCATCGGTTACTATCATATTATTGGGCAAGGTATCCATGACGTCGGAATGATCATGTACCCGCTTGACTTGATGGTCGGTAGCCTCGTAGTCAGCCGTCGGGGTTACTTTCTTCTCGTTGCGCTGGCCGTCGGCATGGTGGGAGGAGTGGTCTTCGGAGAAGTCAACGGATATATCACGACCGGATTTGGTGGGGCCACATCATACGAGGATTTCTTCACCATTTCGGCAATGCTCATCGTTATAGCCGTCTTCATCCGGCTTGTGGCAGATAGTGCGACGGGTAGCCTCCGGCGGGCGCGCGAAAACGAACACGCACTCACCGAGGCTAACTTACACCTGGCACAACAAGCAGACGAACTGCGATTGTCCGAAGCCCGTTGGCGATCGCTCGTGGAGAATGCGCCAGACATCATCATGGTCGTTGAGCGGGATGGGCATATTGAGTATTGCAATACCGAGGATTTTGCCTCCGCCCCCGGTCCAGTCTCTCTCTATAAATTTGTTGAAAGCGATCTTCATGATGTGGTGAGGGAGGCTATCAATGACGTTTTTCTGACGGGTAATACTGGACGATTTGAGTTGCTTGGCAAATATTCCGGTCTACGTTGGTATGACGCTCGCTTCAGTCCTGTCATGCATGACGGCGAGGTTGTGAGCTTCACAGTAATTGCGACGGATATGACGGAGCAAAAGCAAACGGCGCGCGAACGTGAACGAATGATTGTCGAACTGGAGGCCAAGAATGCCGAACTGGAACGCTTTACTTATACCGTCTCGCATGACCTGAAAAGCCCCCTTATCACAATCAAGGGATTTCTCTCGCTCCTTGAGGAAGATCTTCGCGACGGTAAGGACGATCAAGTGCGCAATGACTTGGCCCGTATTGGCGGTGGCGCTGACAGGATGACCTTGCTGCTCAATGAACTACTCAAACTCTCGCGAATCGGCCGAATCACCAATCCGCCGGAGCTGGTTCCGATGCGGGCGCTCGTGGATGATACGCTGGCGCTGGTAAAAGGACAGACCGAACGAGCCCACGTGCAGATCCGTGTCGAGGACAACTTGCCGGAGGTCTGGGGTGACCGGGCTCGCCTAACGGAAGTCCTCCAGAATTTGATCGACAATGCGGTGAAGTTTATGGGCGATCAGATTCAGCCTCTCATCGAGATCGGGATGGAACGTACCGCCGAATCACTTGTTTTTTTTGTGCGCGATAATGGCATTGGGATTGACCCCCGGTATCACGAAAAAGTATTCGGGCTATTAGATCGGCTCGATGTTTCGGTTGAGGGAACTGGCGTCGGTCTCGCGCTCGTGAAACGCATCATTGAGGTTCACGGGGGCCGTGTGTGGGTTGAATCGAAGGGTGAGGGGACCGGTACCACGATTCGGTATACTGTGCCGGATCGGGCTGAATAATAATGAGGGTTGGCAATCCCCCTCAGTCACTGCCTCCACGTCATCTCGACGAACAAATTTTAAAGAGATCTCATCGGCGATCCATGTATATTTTTTCCCAGTCCATCGCCCTCGGTTCCGGATTAGTTCTCGCGCGTCTTCCATGAGCCATCAGCCGCCAACCACGGAATTACATCGAAATCGATCCTTTTCGAAAATTCGTCTTTCCTATGATGGCATTAATGAGCGAGGGATAACCGGCGGCATTAGCGGCGCGGGCGCGGGCAAAGACGCTCGCGACTTCCGCGGGGTCTTTGAGGAGAAACCCCTGCGCCCCGAAACCTGCGGCGACACGGTGGTAATCGGTGGGAGAAAGTACCGTACCGACGTCGTCCTTCAGAATTTCGATCTGTTCGCGGGCGATCTGTGTCCATCCGGCATCATTGCCCACGAGCGCTATGACGGGTAAGCCGTGGCGGACGAACGTGTCGAACTCGGAGAGGCTGTAGCCGGCGGCGCCGTCGCCGAAGAGCACCCACACCTCGGCCTCGGGGCGGCAGAGCGCGGCGCCGAGGGCGAACCCCGCGCCTACGCCGAGCGTGCCGAACGCGCCGGGGTCGAGCCAGCGGAGCGGCCCGCGCGGGCTGACGGTGTATGAGGCCGTCGCCACGAAGTCGCCGCCGTCACCGATGAGGAGGCTCCGGTCTGTGAGCGTGTCTTCGAGCGTCGAGAGGAGATGGATCGGGTTGAGCTTGCCCCCGGCCGGGGCGGCTGCCTGTTCGCGGATCTCCGCATTGCGGGCCGAATCCCGGGCGCGGAGGTTCGCCCGCCATTCGCGCCATCGTTCGCCTTCATCGAAGTGGTCGGCGAGGCCGCGGAGGAAGAGCCCCGGATCGGCGTGGAGGCCGAGGTCGGGACGACGATTCTTATTCAGATCGGTGCGGCTACGATTGGCTGAGACGTATGTGGCACGCCGGCGAATGTGGTAGCCGTAGTCGAGCCGGAAGTCGCACGGTACGCCGGCGAGCATCACGAGGTCGGCTTCTTTGAGGGCCATACGGCGTTTGTGGCGCATCTGGGCCGGGTGCCCCTTGCCGAGCAGCCCCCGTGCCATGCCGGAGAGGTACACCGGCACGCCGATTCGGGCGACGGCCGCCGCCACCGCGTCGATGTTCGGCGCGTCGAGGGTCGCCTGGCTGCCGACGAGGAGGACGGGCCGCTTGGCCTGCCGGAGCTTTGCCGCGACCTTCGCCACGGCGCCTGCGTCCGGTGGCTGTGCCGCGACGCTGATGCGGCGGGGCGCGGAAGGTGCATCAGCCCCCGCGAACATCCGGTTCACATGGCGGCCCAGATAAAAATTGAGCGCCTTTGCCGTCAGGCTTCGCCCACCCGATGCCGCGCTATACCACCCGCGCACGAGCGTCTCGTTATAGAGCAGATCCACCGGGCACTCGACGAACACCGGGCCGGGCGTACCCTCCTGTGCCTTACGAAACGCCGTCTCCATGGCCGGACCGAGATCCCGCACCCGCCGCACCGCCTTCGACCATTTGACGATGGACTTGAACAGGGAAAGCTGGTCGATGTCCTGAAGGGCGCCACGTCCCTTGAGGGCCGTTGGCGCCGCCCCACCGATGAGCACCACCGGCGAATGGGCCATCTGGGCGTTTTTCACCGCCGTGATAGTGTTCGTGACGCCGGGGCCGGCCGTCACCGCCGCCACGCCGGGGGCGCCCGTCAGCCGCGCCACCGCGTCGGCGGCAAAGACGGCCGTCACCTCGTGCCGCGTGTCGATGACGCGGATGCCGCGCTGTTTGCACGCGACGAGGATGGGGGAGATGTGCCCGCCGCAGAGGGTGAACAGAAAAGGGACGCCCTGCGATTTCAGAACGTCCGAAATGCGGTCGCCGCCGTGCATGATGCAAGTGGGGATGGTGGAAATGAATGGTGCTCGGGAAGATAAGACGTGAGGGGGATGCATGCCTCCGGCAAAAGGTCGTTCCACGTGGGGGTACCCCGGAGTGGACGCGCCCTCGGGGCGACGCATGGGGCATGTCATGCAGTGAAAATCGAGGCCACCCGACGGGGAAGTGGTTTGGTATCAGGCGGGTATTGTTTGATTACCGGCAATGGAGGATCGCAAAATTGTGAAGCCTTCCATTGCTTCGTACCTTCACCGCGAATCCGGGGGGCACATGCCGTTCGAGGAACCGGCCCGTTCCCCCAAATACCGTGTCGATTGCCGGTGTGCGCGTTCTATCCGCTTCCCACTGCGGGCCCTCTCGTTCGCGTTTCCACATTCCCCAAAACAAGTGACAGCCACCATGCACAAAATCGTCCGCATCGTCATCGCCGCTATTCTGTTCATGTCTGTCCAATATTTTGCCGGAGGCATGGACGTCGCCCGTGCACAGGGCCCGTCCGGGATATCACCATTCGCCGATGCCCGCCACCCGACGACGGCCGAACTGGCCCGCTGGAAGCGGCAGGCCGCCGATATCACCATCACGCGGGATGACTGGGGGATTGCCCACGTACACGGGAAAACGGACGCGGATGCGGTATTCGGAATGGAGTACGCCCAGGCGGAGGACGACTTCAACCGGGTCGAGACGAACTACATCAGCGCCATGGGCCGGCTGGCGGAAGCAGAGGGCGAAAAGCAAATCTGGCGCGACCTCCGCATGAAGCTGTTCATCGATCCCGACTCGGCGAAGGCGCAGTACGCCCGTAGTCCGGCGTGGCTGAAAGAACTCATGGACGCGTTTGCCGACGGACTCAATTATTACCTCTACACGCACCCCGAGGTGAAGCCGCATGTGATTCACCGCTTCGAACCCTGGATGGCGTTGACCTTCACCGAGGGGTCCATCGGCGGTGACATCGAGATGGGGGTGAACCTCCGCGAATTGGCCGCTTTTTATGGCGACAACAGTGTCGGTATGGCGCCCCCTTCGTGGCGCGGCGAGCCGAGCGGCTCGAACGGCATCGCCATCGCGCCGAAGAACACGCTGGACGGGCACGCACTCCTCTACATCAACCCGCATACGTCCTTCTATTTCCGCTCCGAGCTTCAGATGTCGAGCGATACGGGATGGAACACCTACGGCGCCGTGACCTGGGGACAGTTCTTCGTCTACCAGGGCTTCAACCGCACGGCAGGGTGGATGCATACTTCCAGCAGGGTGGACAACATCGACCTGTTCACCGAGACGGTGCGGAAGCGGGACGGGAAATGGGAATATCGATACGGAGAGGCGTGGTACCCGGTACGTACGCGAACCATTACCGTCCCGTACGCGACCGACGACGGCATGAAGTCGCGCAGCTTCACGGCCTATTACACCCGGCGCGGCCCCGTGATCGCCCGGGAAGGAGACAAGTGGATTTCCATCAGCCTCATGCAGAAACCCATCGAGTCCCTCATACAGGATGTCACGCGTACAAAGGTGAAGAACCTGGCCGAATTTCGGAAGACGATGGAGCACTACACGAACTCTTCCAATAACACGATATATGCCGATGCCGACGGGAATATCGCCTATTTTCATTCCAACTATATTCCGCGTCGCAGCGATGCGTTCGACTGGACGAATCCCGTTGACGGCAGTGACACGACCACGGCTTATCACGGCCTCTTGTCCATCGATGAGTCACCCAATACCATCAATCCCCCCGTCGGTTGGGTCTATAACTCCAACAACTGGCCCTGGTCGGCCGGAGGCCCCGACAGCCCGAAGCGGGCCGACTTTCCGAAGTACGTCGAGAGGGGGTATTACGAAACCCCGCGCGGGCATCATGCTCTCCGCCTCCTCGAGGGGCAGCCGCACCATCTCGATATCCATTCGCTGACCGCCCTCGCCTTCGACCCCTACCTGCCGTTCTTTGCACGCACGGTTCCGTCGCTCGTGAAGGCCTATGATGCGCTCCCCGAGGCGGACTCCCTGAAGGCGAAGCTGGCCGGGCCGATCACCGTGCTGCGCGGATGGGACCATCGGTGGGGCATCAATTCGGTGGCGACCTCGCTGGCCGTGTACTGGGCGACCGCGCTACAGCCCGTCATGTACCGCGGCGCCAGCCAGACGGGGATGGCTCCTGCTGCGTTTGTCGCCGAGCGCATCCCCCCGCGCCGATTGCTTGAGACCCTCTCGGGCGCCATGCAGCGGCTGACTGCCGACTTCGGCGACTGGCGTACCCCGTGGGGCGACATCAACCGCTTCCAGCGCCTCGATGACGCGATCGCATCCCACTTCGACGATTCGCAGCCCTCCATCCCGGTACCCTTTACCTCCGCACGCTGGGGTTCTCTGGCTTCCTTTGGTGCGAGGCCGTATCCGAACACGAAAAAGTGGTACGGTAGCAGTGGCAACAGCTTCATCGCCGCCATCGAATTCGGCGACCGCGTCCGGGCCCGCGGGATCACGGCCGGCGGTGAGAGCGGCGACCCCTCCTCGCCCCATTTCAACGACGAGGCCGTGCGCTACGCGACCGGCAACCTCCGAATTATCTACTTCTACGCGGACCAACTCGAGGGGCACACGGAACGCGTGTACCATCCGGGGGAGTAGAGGGCTCGTCGTCGTCCGCTGAGCGGATGCCGGCAGTGCCGGCGAAGTAGCGTGGTGCTTTGCGACGGGGGAAGGTGGCTCACCCTTTCAATACCAACCGCCCCGTAGAGACGCGCCAGGGCGCGTCTCTGAATGTGCCGCGGTATGTGCTTCCGCAAAGTCGCCCCCTTAGATTTATGCGAAATAACTTCATTTCGAATAATCAGGATGGAGTTTGTCATCGGGCCAACGTGCCGGATTATCCATGATGTACCGGCGGATTGCGAGCAAGGCACGTTTGTTCCGGATGATATGATCATGAAAGCGTGGCTGCCATGCAAAATCACGGATTCCATGATGGCGTATACGCCTTGTGCAACGCCCTTTGTAATGATTGATGACTGAGGAAATAGAATCGGGTCGAAGGGGGCCAAACTGCACGGCAGGCTTTCTTTCCTCCGAATGGGCTTTGTCCATCAGCCCGAGAAGACCGTGTACGTGGTTGGGCATGACGATGAATGCATCGAGCACACAGCGGTCAAAGCGCTCGGGAATCATCACCCATTGTTTGCATGCGATATCACCGGTAGGCGATCTCTTCATTCGCCCGTCGATGACGGCTCCGAATGAGGACTGCCTGTTCCGGGTGCAAATGGTAATGAAGTACCATCCTCCCGATGCGTAATCCCATTCCGCGAGTCGGGCCGTTTCGATCCGATATGTGCTCTGATACAGGGCCATAAAGCCATTACTAACTACTGAAGCAAGAGAAAATAAGTCTTTTGCTTCAGGGCTATGGGCTGTTGGCTATGAGCTATTGGCTTCAAAAAAGAAACTTTCAGCCAATAGCCGAAAGCCAACAGCCGACACGAAAAGGACGAAATACCTTTGCACGAATACTTAACCAATGCCTCGTCCCTGAATGCCCCTTCACTGATTGGCAGGTCTTCGGACCGGTGAAGGGTAGACTGAGAATGTTCAATTGTATGTGGAAGGCTTGATCAGGGATCCGTATTCGTCCTGTATCGGCGCTATTCCTCCCGTAGAGACGCGCCACGGCGCGTCTCTACCATAGGGGATGTCCCAGGTTCGAGAAGAAGATGGATCACAAGAAACTCGCCTCCGGGTAAAGGGCATTATCTCTCCCGCCAAGAATATCGAGATGCGTCCGAGCGGCCGGTCTTTATCCATGGGGTCCCGACAGCGTGCAATGCAGTCGTGACTCCTCACTCATCCAGCACCCGAAAGTGCAGCATCATCCCCGCGTGGAGGTGCTCGGCGATGTGGCAATGTGTCATCCAGTCGCCGGGGTTCGACATGTCCACCAGGAAATCCACCGTTGCCCCCACCGGCACGATGGCCGTGTCTTTCCACACCAGGTTCCGGTTCGGCACGCCGTCCATCGAGAGGACGAGAAAGCGCTGCCCGTGGATGTGGATGGGATGGTTCATCGGGTGGAAAGTCTTCGGGTCGTTGAAGATGCGGATTTTGACCACGTCGCCTTTGTGGAAGGTCCAGTCGATGTCCATGTTCTCCTTGCCCGTCTCCGTGTCGCGGAGGATCCATGTCACCTCCTTGTTCGTGGAGATCCAGTTCATCATCGGCATGGCATCGTTCCATTCCATCGGCGGGCGGTAGAGCGTGTCGATCGCCATGGTGAGCACCACGGGCAGCGGCAACGCCTTCACGCGCACCGATAGAACGAGTTCGTGGTCCACCGGCTTGTTGAAGTAGGGCCGGAACGCCGCGATGTCATCCTCGACGTCTTTATTCTCGCGAAGCTTCTCGAACGAAGCGGCATGGTCGTCGGCGACGGCCTCCGGGGCCACCTCGACGAGGCCGAGGGTATCCACTTTCGGATAGAAGAGCCCGCGGAAATGGTCGATGGCCTGAATGGAGTTCGTGAGGGCGAATGTGCCGGGATCGTCGAATCGGGCCTCGACGACGTACCGCTCCGCCGGGGCGACGGGGACACTGTCCACCCATTCCTCGCGCTCGAACTTGCTCACATCGGAGGCGACGATCTTGACCTTCGCGCCGCCAAAGACCACGTTAAACGTCCGCGTATTGGCGACATTGGTGAGGTAAAACCGCACCACCTCGCCGCGTTTCACTTTCAGCCGGTAATCGGTGCGGCCATTGATGAGCATCACGTTGCCGAATCGTCCCATGAGCACGTGGTTGGTGCCGTCTTTGCCGTAGGGCAGTACCCCTCGCTCGTCCATGAGGAGATCATCGAGGATGAGCACCTCCTCGTGATTCACCGGGCTGTAATAATCGGGCCGGAGCGGATCGACGAGCATATTGCCGTAGAGGCCCAGGTCCTGCTCGATATCCTCGCGGACATGAGGGTGGTACCAGTAGATGCCGTCGTCAGGGAAATGAACCCGATACGTGAACGTCTTGCCGGACTGAATGGGAGCCTGCGTGATGCCCGGTACGCCATCGAAGCGGTTGTCGATCCTGATCCCGTGCCAGTGCACCGTCGTCGGTAACTCGATGTTGTTGGTGAATTGCACGGTGATGGTGGTGCCGCGTTTCACCCGGATGAGCGGACCCGGGTATTGACCGTTGTACCCGTACATAATCAGGGTCTTACCGCGGAGGGTCCGCCGCACAAAGGAGGCGTTGAGTTGAAGGGTATCGCCGTCGGCCAGGCGCATGATCTCACTGGGACGCGCTTCGGGCAACCGGCTGGCGTCCATGCCCTCGCCGGCGAGGAAGGGTTTCACGATCGGCACGCGCCCCATCATGCCGGGCAACATCGGCATCGGCCGGTCCATCGGCGGCATCCGCCATGTGAGGCTGTCGCCCATCGGCATGGGCATCATGTGTTGCCGGGCCTGTGCCGGAGCCAAAAATGCGGAGAGTAGGATCAGGAAAAAGAGTTTGGGCATCCACAAATATCAATTGTATCCGTAATTGGCGCACGGTTCCTGTTGATAAGGTCCGTGCCCGGCCATGGTGTGCATGAAGCCGCTCTTCGACATGCCACGCAGAACCACCGGCCCCTGCCATTTTTCGGCGAGATCGTCCGCCGAGGGTTCCAGTGTGATGACGACAAGGAACTTGTTCCAGTCTACGGTTCCGGTGGTTTTCATTTCGGCATCGAGCGGGCCGATACGCCGGATGGTGTCGATCTCGGGCGTCGAAACCCACGCGACGTACACGCCGCGTTTCGGTGGGGCCAGGTCATTGACCGCGATGGACAGGTCATACACATAGTGTCCCTCGGATGTCACCGCCACGCCGAACGGGGAACGCCGAAACATCACGCTACCAATTCCTGCGGCACGGCGCGTTCCCGGCAGCTTCCGCGTCGAGACGAGGTGGATTTGATAGTACGGCGTACCCGGATCGGCGCACATACCGGCATCGGCATCCGTCGAATCACCGGGCGCGGGAGGTCCGACCGCCGTAATCAAGAGCGGCAGCGCGAGCGCGAGGGTCCATCGTGTAATTCTATGTCGCATGGGGTGTTGATTGAGGGCAGAAAGGCGTCAGTCATCCGGGTTGCAGGGGCGCATCGCGATGCGCCCCTACGGGTACCGCGCCAACCGCGTCAGATATCCTTCGACATTCAATGTTCACTACTCGTCATTCACTTCTCATTCCCCCCATTTTTGGGCGCTTGAGACATCCGGCACGCCCCAGTCGGCGCCGTTCCAGCCGCTGAAACCGTCCATTCGGAAGGCCCAGAAGCCGGTGGTCATGTCGCTCACCACGATAAGGCCGTCGGCATTGCGGACATCGACACCAAAAGCACCGTTAAACATCGGGGGTCGGTCCATATTCGCCGCACCGAGGTAAGTGTCGTAATACCCAACGGTCACCGGGTTTTTCGGATCCATTAGGCTGAATACCTGAAAGCCGTCGAGGTAGGCGGAAACGAAGACGTACGGCCAGCGCATCTCGTGGTTGTGCGAGAGGTGTTTCCAGTCGGCGGTCCATGCGGAGATGGGCCGCGAAATGTTGGTCGTCTTGCCGTCGAGGGCCGGTTTGAGGTCGAAGATGCGGAGCGGTGAATACTGCTCTTCGGTCTCGCCGACGGCATAGCGTCCGTCCGGGCTTGGCGTAAAGGTGTGGCCCCACGTGAGGGCCGGAATGCCGGTGAGTGTCACGACGATTTCGGGGTGCGCGATGTCGGTAACATTGTAAACATAATACCCGCCTCCACCACCGCCATAAAAACGGTCCTCTCCGCTCTCAATATGGAAGCCCACATAGAAGTCGTGATAGCCTATGTAATCGGGGCGGCCGGGGACATCCTTCGGGATCGGTACTTCACCGACGAGAGAATTTGCACCTTCACCCTCAACGATTTTTCCGAGGTCGTATATATAAGCCGTTGGCCCCTGTGTGGTGGCAAAGAGGAGCACGCGGCCGTTCGAGTGTTTATAGACGAAGATGTTGTGGAATCCGTTGGGTCTGTCCTTCGCACGAATTTCAGCCACCTTCTTAACGCTGTTAGGATTCGGAAGACCCGTTACGTCGAGCACGACGGCGCCGAGGTCGGTGTCCGGGTCGCCACCGAAGAACTGCAGACTTTGTACCACATAGTACCGGTTCCTCCATTTAAAATACTTCACGTCGAGCCCGCCGAGTGGTGTATGAAGGTCTTCGTTCTCAATCCGCCACCGATAAATAACCTTCGGATGATGCACGTCGGATAGGTCGATGATGTCCGTCCCTTTGGGTCCGTCGGTACCGTAGACCATGCGGGCCACATAGGCATACGGTCGTGAGATTTCCTGTTCCAACTCGATGTCAGCAATGCTCAACCGTGGGCCAAGCGGTAAATGTGAGAGTACGGTCACATTATCGCTGCCGGGTTGGTCGGTCGTCCATTGGGCGAAAGCCGGGACGGTTATTAATAGAAGGACCGTGACGGTGAAGAGGTGTTTCATGTTGGCAATTGGCTATTGGCTCTTGGCTGATGGCTGGAGGCTGGAGGCTGGAGGCTGGAAGCTATGGCGCAGCCATCGGAACGGGTCATCCTGAGCGAAGCGAAGGATCTATGTCGGCGGTCGTGCGAGACCATAAAATAAAAGGGAACAGACACACCCCGAGACGCCCCTACCGGAGCCGATCCGTCCGACCTGGCACCCCTTCGACATTCAAAATTCACTACTCGTCATTCCCCCCATTTCTGGGCGCTCGACACATCCGGCACGCCCCAGTCGGCACCATGCCAGCCGTTGAAGCCGTCCATGCGGAATGCCCAGAAGCCAGTGGTCATATCGCTGACGACGATGAGGCCGTCGGCATTTCGTACGTCCACGCCGAAAGCGCCGTTGAACATCCCGTATCGCTTGATATTCGGAGGCCCGACGTAGGTGTCATAGTAGGCGACGGTCGCGGGATGTTTGGGGTCCATCAGCGTGAAAATTTGCAGGCCGTCGAGGTAGCCGGAGACGAAGACGTACGGCCAGCGTACCTCATGGTTATGGGCGAGGTGACGCCAGTCGGCGGTCCAGGCCGAGATCGGCTCTCGGATGTTTTTGTTGTCACTTTCGAGCGCCGGCTTGAGGTCGAAGATACGAAGCGGGGCATACTGATATTCCGTCTCGGCAACTACATACCGGCCCCGGGGTCCGGGGGTAAACGTGTGCCCGTAATTGACGCCCCGGATACCGGTGAGTGTGGCAAGGAGTTCGGGATTAGCGAGATCCGTAATATTGTACACATAGTAGCCACCCGTGCCGCCACCGTAAAAACGATCTTGACCGGTATCGGAGTGGAAGCCGACGTAGAAATCGTGATAGGCCCTCCGGCCCTCGTTGGGGTTGGGGACCTGCCCGGCGTGAGCATGGGCCGCGTCGCCTTCGACGATGCTTCCGAGATCGTATATCTGTGCGTTGGGGCCGGAGACCGTGGCGAAGAGCAGAACGCGTCCGTTGGAATGTTTATACACGAAGATGTTATGGAAGCCGCCCGGCATCTCCGGCTCGCGAATCCGCGCTACCTCTTTCACTTTCGACACATCGGGCAGGTCCGTCACGTCGAGGATCACCGCGCCGAGATCGGGGTCCGGGCCTCCCTGCCGGAATTGGAGCGACTGCACGACATAGTACCGGCCTTTCCATTTGAAATATTTGACATCCATGCCGCCGGTGCCCGCATGGAGATCCTGATTTTCGATGCGCCAGCGGTAAATGACCCTTGCGTGGCGCGGGTCAGAGAGGTCGATGATATCCGTGCCACGGGGGCCTTCGTCGCCATAGACCATGCGAGCCACATAGGCATACGGCCGCGACAGTTCTTGTTCGAGTTCAATGTCGGCCACGCTCAGCCGGGGACCGAGCGGGACGTGCGAGAGGACCGTGATGTTGTCGCTGCCCGGCTTGTCGGCCGTCCACTGCGCGAATGCGGGGAGGGTGAAGAGAAAAAAGGTGGTGAGCGTGAGAAGGTGTTTCATTTGGCTGATGGCTATTGGCTGATGGCTGGAGGCTGGAGGCTGGAGGCTGGAGGCTGGAGGCTGGAGGCTGGAGGCTGGAGGCTGGAGGCAACTGTTGCAAGAAGGTAGCCGCACCCTTCAGGGTGCGCCCGATAGAGGTGCAAAGACGCATCACGAGGCACCCCTACCGGAGCCGATTCGTCCGACCTGGCAACCCTTCGACATTCGACATTCATAATTCACTACTCTACATTCACTACTCATTCCCCCCATTTTTGTACACTCGACACATCCGGCACGCCGTAATCGGCGCCGTTCCATCCGTCGAAACCATCGAGGCGGAATGCCCAAAAGCCGGTCGTCATGTCGCTGACGACGATGAGGCCGTCGGCATTGCGGACGTCTACGCCCCAGGCGCCGTTGTACACGTTCCACGTATACGGGCTGCCGGCGGGCTGCACGGCCCGGTTGTTATGGATACCGTTGAACGTGTCGTAATAGGCGATGGTACAGGGGTTCGTCGGGTCGGTCAGTGTGAAGACTGAGAGCCCCGTCTGATACCCCGATACGAAGACATAGGGCCACCGCACTTCGTGGTTGTGGGCCAGGCTGTGCCAGTCGGCGTGCCACATTCCGATGGCGTGGTCGATATTCTTGACCTTGCCGTCAAGGGCCGGCTTGAGGTCGAAAATGCGCAGCGGGGCATACTGAAACTCGGTCTCGCCCACGGCATAGCGCCCATCGGGCGATGGCGTGAAGGTATGTCCCCATGGCACGCCAGGTACGCCGGTGATCGTCGCGAGCAAAGCCGGGTGTGCGAGATCAGTCACATTATAGACGTAATACCCCTCCCCTCCGCCGCCATAGAACCGATCCTGTCCCGATTCCGGGTGGAAGGCGACGTAAAAATCGTGGTATCCCTTCGACCACATGTTCGCGGTCTTCGGCACCGGAATCCGCCCGACGAGCGCCCGGTTGGGATCGTCGATCAAGGGATCCATTTCGGAGCCGCTTCCCTCCAGAAATCGCGCCATGTCGAAGACCTTGGCGTACGGGCTCGATGTAGCGAATAGAAGCGGATGACCGTTTGAATGACGATACATAAATGTATTATGGAATCCGCCCGGCGTATCGGGTTGACGGATGCGCCCTACTTCGGTCATGTGGTCGGGAAGGTCGGTTACGTCGAAGACGATGGCCCCCACGTCCGTATCCGGCCCGCCCTGCCGAAATTGGACGGACTGCACATAATAATACCGGCCTTTCCATTTGAAATACCGGCCATCCATCGCGCCCCCTTGATGGAGGTCCTGGTTCTCGACGCGCCACCGCTTGATGACGCGGGAGTGGTACGGGTCGGAAAGGTCGATGACGTCGAAGCCCTTTTCGCCGACACGCCTTCCGACGTAGGCATACGGCCGGGAGGGATCCTGTTCGAGTTCGATGTCGGAGATGGTATCCTGGGCGCCGAGCGGGATATGGGACAACACCGTCATGTTGGGGCTGCCGCGTTCACCGGGTGGTTGCGGGTGCGGTGGCTGGACGAGGCAGGTCTGTGCCGTAGCCGCACAGGCGTAGCTCGCGAGGAGTATACAGCCGGCAAGCGCGATTCGATGGTTCATGGTTGTTCCCCGCAGGAATTGGTCGTCAATGTGTCGTCTCCCGGCTCGTCCAATGCTGAGCGCTGGAGACCTCCGGCATCCCCCATCCCGCACCGCTCCACCCCTGGAATGCCTCCATCCGGAAAGTCCAAAGGCCGGTTTCGGCATCGCTCACCATGATCAGCCCATCAGTGTTGCGCACGTCCACGTGGTTGGCTCCGCGAACCGCGCCCTCAGAGGCAGTATGATAAAAGCCCGTAGTGTACGGATTGTACGGATCGCGCATGTTGAAGACCTGAAGCCCGTCCGGTCCATTTGCGACGAAAACGAACGGCCAGCGGACCTCGAATCGTTCCGCATGGCGCTTCCAGTTGGCGGTCCAAGCCCCGACGGCCGTCCGTACACGACCATGATCGCCGTCGAATATGGGTTTGAGGTCAAAGATGCGGAGCGGGGAGCCGTCGTATCTGGCGCCGGCGACGAGGTACCGGCCGTCCGGCGATGGGGCGGAGGCGTACCCTTTCCGGATATTGGCCTGGTTGACCTGTCCGATGAGCTTGGGCGCCGACGGGTCAGAGACATTGAAGACGTAATAGCCCCCGGAGCCAGCGGTATACAGAAGGTCCTGGCCCGTATCCGGATGATATCCCGCGAACACATCATCAAAGCCCGCCTCTCCGGTGAAGCGATGCTCGGGTACGGGAATGGAGGCGAGGTGTCCGTCGTCAGCCCCGGTGACCACACGGGCCATGTCGTATACATGGATCTCGGTCGCGTCCGTGGCAAAGAGGAGGACACGCCCGTCGGAATGCCGGTAGGCGAACAGGTGGCTCAACCCGCCGTCGCGACGGATGCGGGCCGTCTCCGGAAACGAACCTGACGGATCCGTCACGTCAAATACGACCGCCCCAATGTCCGATACCATTCCATCCGCCGGGCGAAAGGCTTCGACGAGGAAATACCGATCACCGAGTTTGAAATACGTGATGTCGCCGGTTACGCCGGTGCCGGCTACCGACCGCGGCGCGTGGATGCGTGGCGTGCCGGGGTCGGTGAGGTCGAGCGCGATGAAGCCCGCACCACCGGCGACATAGGCGAAGGGCCGGGCTGGATCCTGCTCAAGGACCAATCCCGACGGGCCGCCCGGTGCTTCGGTCAGCGCGACATGGCTCACCAATGTCATATTCCGGCTGCCGGCTTGCCGCGCCTGTGCATTGGTCAGTCCGAGAACGAACAACCCGGCGAGGAGAAACACCCCGGTGCATAAATGGCGGTGTAGTACTTTCATTGGCGGCGAGGATAAGTTCGCAACGAATTCGCCGACGGGATACGTTGTCGATGAATCGAATGGGCCACGTCAGCAGCGTATGCTCGCATCCATGCTCGATCGTACGTGCGGAGGCCAAAGATGCGAGAGCATAAAGAACAGCCGGTGTAAATGCAATACAATGCCGGGGAATATGGATGCCTTATTACCTGTTCGGCTTCCGAAACTCGACGAAGTTTTCTTTTGCACGCACGGAGCCGATTACGTAAGATGTCCGAGAAAAGCGCTTTTTCAAGGTCGCACGGTAATGCGGCGGGATAGAACTTCAAAACGAGAATATAGATATGGTACGGAAGTCTTCTTCGATTCGATTGATTGGTGTGCCGATGGATCTCGGCCAAAGCCTGCGCGGCGTGGACATGGGGCCGAGTGCGCTACGTTATGCCGGTCTGGCGAGGCGGCTCGAGGAGATCGGGCATACGGTGCAGGATTGCGGCAACATCGAAGTGCCCGTACGCGGTACGCTGGCGGAGAAGAAGAACGGGCTCGATTATATGGCCGAGATCAGCGAGACGTGCGAGAAGATCTATGAGGCGGGTCGGCAGGCTGTCGCCGACGGTTGTATCCCCCTGTTCATCGGCGGCGACCACTCCATCGCGGCCGGCACCATTGGCGGCGTCACCCATGGCGGGCCTTCCGGGGTGCTGTGGATCGATGCACACGGTGACTATAACACGCCGGAGACCTCCCCCAGCGGAAACATTCACGGGATGCCGCTGGCGTCTCTGATGGGTATCGGTGCACCCGCGCTGGTGGACCTCGGGCGGCCCGGTCCCAAACTGCGTCCGGAAGACGTGATGGTAATCGCCCTTCGCGACATCGATGCGAAGGAGGCCGAAATGCTCCGCGAGAGCCGCATGGGCCTCTATACGATGAGCGAGGTCGACGAGCGCGGTATTGCCGAGGTGACCCGCGAAGCCCTCCGCCGTCTCCGCCACTGTGACCGCCTTCATGTCAGCCTCGACATGGACAGCCTCGACCCCATGTACGCGCCGGGCGTCGGCACGCCGGTGCCGGGAGGACTCACCTTCCGCGAGGCCCATCTCCTGCTTGAACTCGTCGCCGCCGATGGCCGCGTGGGCTCCATCGATGTAGTCGAGATCAATCCGATCCTCGACGAGCGCAACCACACAGCAAAGGTCGCCACTGAATTGCTCACGTCTTTGCTCGGGAAGTCGATTTTATGATTCCCATTCAGATGATCATTAAGACCTTCATCAGTTGATAATGTATTTACACATCAAGAATACACGCCACGATGACGGATTTCGAATGGGACGGGCGAAAGAATCATGAGAACCTCAGGAAGCACGGTTTCAGCCACGCCAGGACGAAGACCAATTTAGAAATCGTTGTAGCCACAAGATAGACGATAGGCGAGATTGTGATAAGATTCGAATAGTCTAGCCTTGCGAGCATGGCCGATGGCGAAGTCGCTATTGTAATTCAGACGGAGCGCAGGAACCGAACGGGTCTCATTTCGGCGCGTTTTACAACCATGATTGGCGGGGAGGTCTACAACGCCCGCGAAGAAAAAGACAGCAGATAATCTGGATTAAAGAAGGACCAGAAACGCGACCATGTTGATACTCCCGAGACCGATGCCGCATTCTGGTCCACGGCAAAAGTGATGGGTCCGGTAGCTAAGGAAAGCGTAACCATTCGCGTGGACCGGGACGTTTGGAGTTCATTCAAGACAGGCGAGAGGGGAAAGCAAACGCGTATCAATGCCCTTTTGAAGGCCTGCGTAAAGGCTAAGCAATCGCGAAACGGGCTCTCGGTACTTCCTCTTTAATTCGCGGCAAAGGGAGGTCGGGCTGCTTAAGCACTCTTCGTCAGTACGGACCACTCTTTTGCACGCTGGTAAAGTTCCTGGCGAGAGTCGAAGCGGAGCCGGCGTTTTACCGCACTCATATAATTGTGTACCGTCTTCTCGCTCGTATTTAGAATCGAAGCGATTTCCGGCGTTCTTTTGCCCTCTCCGAGCAATAGAAATACGGCGAGTTCACGGTCATTCAGGAGGTCGGTCGCGCTTCCGCTATCACCAAGGTCGGACAACTCCGTCATGATTCCTTCGCTGAAAAAAAGGTTTCCCCGTAGGACCTCTCGGATCGCCTGGATGACTGTTGAGGGTTTAGCATATTTCGTCACATAACCAGCTGCACCAAATTTACGGGCGCGAGCCGCGTAATGGCGTTCATCGTACATGGTCAGTACCAGCATCCGGATCTTGGGGTATCGCGAATGGATCAGTCGCATCAACTCGAAGCCGCTTGAGCGGCGAAGTTGGAGATCTACGAGTACCAAGTCGGGCGAAGCGCTTTTGATGCCGGTCAGCGTTTCGGATACGTCAGCGGCCTGACCGCAGACATGCAGGTTAGGTTGGCCGTTGATGTGTGGGATGAGTGCCGCGCGGAAAATGGGGTGATCTTCCACGAGAAATATCTCAAATTGCATTTCGGGCACTGATTGCTCGTGGCGAATCCCGACATGCCTTAAAACACGTACGGGCCCTCTAAAAATCGACGACACAACTCACTAAAAACGTATGTTGGTATGTGATCGTCTATTCACTTAGGGGGTCCCGACTCGTAGGAAAATATACGCTAAATATAATGGCTTATCAACGGTATTTTTTGTTCAAAACGTGAAATACTTGGAATGTCCTCGATTGCATGTCGTCTCTTGGATCAGTTCATGCACACGATAACAAACGCCCGGTGCCATACAGGAGCCGGGCGTTTGTTTGTCTCATTTTAGATGATTACGTAAGGACCAAAAAATCGCTGATTGACAGCCAGCGAGGCCCCGGCGGTATGGATTTAACGGTAGTAATTTTGCACGGCGGATACCAGATCGATCATGTAATCCGGCTCAAAATATTCCGGACCGTAGTGATCCAGAACGGCACTCAACACCATCGCCTGAATCTGTTTGTCCTGCGGGACCACATGCAGTCCCAGTTGCTGCATCCCGCCTTCATCGCCGATGGCATGCAGCGCAGCAACCGATGCCCGTCGGTTGGTGTGGCTCGGGTCGTTCTTATAGATGTCGACGAGGGTCGGCACGGCTGCCGTCAGGTCAATCCCGGCATGGAACTGCACGAAATAGTTGACCTGTTCCAGCGCCGAATTCCGGATCTCCTCCACGGGCGACGTAAGCGATTGCTGGAGTTGTTGACCGATGTTGGCGGTCCATACAGCGGGGGCCGGGAAATCTTCCGGTGAGGCAAATGTGTGTTGGGCATAGGCTGAGGCCGAAAGGCAGAGTGCGAGGGCCATCAGGATAACAAGGGATTTCGTCGGTTTCATAATCATTCCTCCATAAAGGTGCAAGGGGCTCGTCTACGGGGTCATGCGTGGCCCCTTTTCCTGTATGGCGATAAACCGGAGGCAAACCCTTCATCGGTCCTAATTTTTTTCGTGGCTATCGGAGGTCGGCATTCTGCGGTCGGTTTTTCTTCGCGCCTTTCACGGATGATCCTTCAGCCGGAAGTCGGAGAAAACGCCGTAGGCGTGGTATGTCTATAGCTGAGGGCCAGAGAAGACAGAGAAACGCCGTAGGCGTGGCATGTCCTCTTCTCGACCACGTGCGAGCCCTCAAGCATAGATCCTTCCCCTTCGGTCAGGATGACCGGGTAATGGCGGGGTGCAGTCGGCTATTGAGGATCAGTCGTTCTTTGCGTCCTCTGCGCCTCCTTCGCGCCCTTTTCGGTTAAGCCCGCTGCCACAATCCCCCGGCAACACGCCCGGCCAAGAGCCGTGAGCCAAACGGGCTGGTGAATCCGTAATAATCTATGCAGCGGGGGACGAATGAGGGGAAAAGCGGTATATAACCGGGAGGGAGCCATGGAGGAATCGGTAGACATTACACGACAATTAGAGGCGCACGTGGACGGCGATTCCGGGGCACTCGGCCGGCTCTTCCCGGTGGTCTATGAGCATCTCAAGCACCTGGCAGGCCACCGCCTGCGGCAGGAACGCCCCGATCATACGCTCAATGCTACGGGGCTGGTTCACGAAGCGTTTCTGAAATTCAGGGACCTCCGTGAGGTGCGCTACGAGAACCGGGCACATTTCTATGCCATGATGTCCCGCACGATGCGGCGTATCCTCATTGATTATGCGAAGCGGCGGCGCGCACAAAAAAACCGGGGTGCCGCGCCCCATCTCCCGCTCGACGAAGAGTGCCTGATTCCTGATGCCTGTGCCGAGACATTGCTGGAGTTGAACGACTTATTGCAGCGCTTCGAAGCGTTGTACCCGCGGCCCGCACAGGTCATTGCCCATCGGTACTTCAGCGGGCTGACGAACGAGGAGATTGCGGTGGCCATGGAGGTGAGCCTCTCCACCGTGGAGCGCGACCTGCGCTTTGCCCGCGCGTGGCTCTCTCGGGCGTGGAAGGCATAGCGTTCAGACCTTTACGGTGACGGCGGGCAGGACCGTCTCGGAGGGGAAGCCGCGCAGGTTGTATGCCGAACTCATTGAGTGGCCGTAGGCGCCAGCGGTGGCGATGAGGAAGAGGTCGCCCTCTTCGGTGGCCGGCAAGAGGCGGTGATGGCCTAGCACGTCGCCCGTCTCGCAGATGGGGCCGACGACATCGGCTTCCATCGCCGGTGGCGCGTCGAGGCGGGTGAGGTTTACGATCTCGTGATAGGCGCCATAGAGGGCCGGGCGAAGGAGCGTGTGGAACCCGGCGTCGAGGCCGACGAAATGACGCCCCCCCTTTCCTTTGACCTGCGTCACGCGGGCCAGCAAAATGCCGGCCTCGGCGACGATAAATCGCCCCGGTTCCATCCACAATTCCATGCCGGGGACGGCGGCCTTGAACGCCCGCAGATGCGCACCCACGGCATAGAGGTCGAGCCCGGGCGCGCCGCGTCGTGGTGGCACACCGAGCCCGCCGCCGATGTTGAGGATACGCGCATCGGGAAAGGTGTTGGAGAGACGGGCCAGCACGGCGGCGACCTCGGTCCAGTTGTCAGCGTCGAGGATGCCGCTGCCCACGTGGGCGTGCAGGCCGATGATGCGCGTGCCGAGTGCTTCGGCGCGCTCACGCAGCCTCGGCAGGTCGTCGGGCAAGATGCCGAACTTCGACTGCGATCCCGCCGTGCGCACATACGGATGGTGCCCCGCGCCGTAGCCGCTGTCCACCCGCACGACCACCTCGCGTCCCTCGAACACCTCGGGCCGGTGTTCGAGCAAATAGAGATTGTCGATGGTCACAAAAGCGCCGGCATCGAAGGCTTTGGCATATTCGTGGCGGGGGGCGAAGTTAGGCGTGAATAGGAGCCGCTGCGGTTCGATGCCCGGAAAGCGCGAGCAGACGAGGTCGAGCTCGCCCGGCGAGACACATTCAAAGCCGAGGCCGGCGTCGAAGCATCGCTGAAGGAGGGCCGGATGGGGATTGGCCTTGAGGGCGTAGAAGATGCGGTCGAGCGGGAGCGACGAGCGGAGGTGGTCGATGCGGGCATCGAGCGTGGCTTCGTCGTACACATAGCGCGGTGTGGTCTGTGTGCCGAGGGCGAGAAGATCCTCCCGGCGCGTGACCCACCACGGCATATCCGTCGACACGGCAGCGGCGGCCTTGCCGTTGAGTGCGTTCCACGTCGCGCCGAGGTCGGTGTCTTCGACGCGATTGTCGAAGAGGCGGGCATGGAGACGGCGGACGGTGCGCTCAACCTGTTCCTCATCGACGACGAAGCTGAAGTTGAGGTCGCTCGCGGCTTGTGAGATAAGGTAGAGTTGGCGGGCATCGAAGGCCTCGAAGACCTGCGCCAGTTCGGGAAGGATCGAGCGGATATGGCGGCCCACGAGGCTGATCACGGCGCACGGCGCGATCACACGGGGGGTGCAGTGCGGCGCGAGGTCCGCCACCAGCGCATCGAGGCCTTCCGGTGTCAGCGCGTTGGCGGTGGGATCCAGCGACACCGTGACGTTCGCTTCCGAGGTCGCCATCAAGTCGACGGACACGCCATGCCGTTTGACGACGGCGAAGATATCGGCCAGAAAGCCCACTTGTCGCCACATCCCGAGGGTTTCCATTGAGATCAGCACGACGCCCTTTTTGACCGAAATAGCCTTGACTCTTGGCCCTTTGTCGGTGGCCTCGTGAGAGATGACGGTGCCGGGCAGGTCGGGGGCACGGGCACTGCGGATGTACAGCGGGATATGATGGCGACGCACTGGAGCGAGGCAGGCGGGGTGGAGCACGGTGGCACCGGTGGTGGCCAGTTCTTGCGCCTCGGCATAATCGGCCTGTGTGATGAGCCGCGCGGTGGGGATGGCATGAGGGTTGGCGGTGAACAGGCCCGGCACGTCGGTCCAGAGTTCCAGCCTGCAGGCCTGAAGCCGCGCCGCGAGACAGGCGGCCGACGTATCGGCGCCGCCGCGCCCGAGGAGCACCGTCTCGCCTTCGGGGTCCCGGGCAATAGAGCTCTGCGTGAGGATGATCGGGTGGGTGAGGGCCGTATCAAGGGCGGAATCGGGGGCGAAGTCGCACGTGGCCTCCAGATATCGGCACTCCGGAGACGTGGATGCCGGAACGGGCATCGCTGTGAGTAGTTCACGGGCATCATGCCATTGCACGTCGAGGCCGTTCCGGGACAAGAAAGCCGCACCCAACTGCGTCGTCATGCGCTCGCCGAGTGCGAGGATGCGAGCGTGCGAACGGGGCGGCACCTCGCCCAGCAGCCCGATGCCGGCCACCAGCTTACGCATTGTCTCGAAGTGAGGAGCGAGGAGCGTGGTGCCTTCGACGCCGAGTGCTTCGGCAAGATCGAGGTGCCGCTTTTCGAGATTCGCAAGTTCTTGAGCTCCCGATCCTGCGGCTGCATGATGCACGAGTACTTCGAGTGCTTCGGAAATACCACGCGAGGCCGGGCAGACGACCACCAGACGGAATCCTTCCTCGCGCCGTCGCCGGATGGTTTGCGCGATGGTCTGCCAGTGAGGTAGGCCGACGAAGTCGTCGCAGAAGAGGAGGACCACTCGGTCCGAGGATTGCGTCACGATGCCTTTTGAAAATGTTCGATGAAATGGGGAGGAATGCCCGGCGGATATTACGGTACGACAGGGGAATCCGCAGAAAAGAAAAGCCGAAATGATCTCTGATGGCCGAAAATCTCGTTAAGAGAAGAAAGACGAGATGCGTCCAGGCGGCTATCGGGTCTTCGGCGGCCGCCAGCCCCGAATATGTTTTTCGCGTATAAATTTGTAAAATAAACGTGTGACCCGATTCGCCGCTTTCAGGCGCCGTAGTTCGGGTCAGGCAGGGAAGACGGCGATCACGCTCGTAAACCGCCGGAAAGACGGATTGGAGAAGGCCCCCACCACCATCGGGCCAGAACGACCACCAATGGAACCGAATCACTGGAGCAGGCTGAGAACGTTGTTTGGGCAGGCGCTTGAAGTGCCTCCGGAGGGGCGTACGGGCTTTTTGCACGAGGCCTGTGGCGAAGAAACAGGCCTTCGAAGCCGGCTGGAATCACTACTATCGGCCTATGACGAGGCATCAGCTTATTTCAGAAATCTTGGACAAGGTCTTTTGGGAGATGATTCGTTCTCGGCAGAACACGCCAGCCGAATCCGGCAACTCTTCGATGAAGTTGTGGATCTCGACACGGCGTCGCAGCGGCGCCGACTCGATGCAATTGGGGAAGAAGACTTCCGCCTGCGGCGTGAGGTGGAAGCACTTGTGCTAGTCTATGCCGAGGCCGCGAAACCAATGCCCGATCTTGATGGCGCGACGCCTTCGGATCCGAACGGGCTGGTAGGCCGGCGTATCGGACATTATGAAGTGCTCGAAAAATTGGGCGGCGGCGGGATGGGTGTCGTCTATCGGGCCGAAGATACGCGGCTTCATCGCACCGTGGCCCTCAAGTTTCTACCGCCGGCTTGGAGTCGAGTTGCTTCGGCTAAAGAGCGGTTCATGCGAGAAGCTCGGACGGCCTCGTCCCTTGATCACCCAAACATTTGTACGATCCACGAAATCGGTGAGACAGAAGACGGCCACCTGTTCATTGCCATGTCGTGCTATGCTGGCGAGACGGTGAAAAAGAAGATTGCTCGCGGCCCGTTGCAGGTTGAGATTGCCGTCAGTTTTGCCCTTCAAATGGCCCACGGGTTAACGCAAGCCCACGCCACTGGCATTATCCATCGCGACATCAAACCGGCCAACGTAATGGTCACCGGACCGGTGTCAGGGCTGGAGGATTGTGGTCTCGTCAAAGTGCTTGATTTTGGACTCGCTAAACTAGCTGGGTCTTCCCAACTCACACGCACGGGCGCGACGATGGGTACCGTCGCATACATGAGCCCCGAACAGGGGCGGGGCGAAGACGTGGACCACCGCACCGACATCTGGTCGCTGGGTGTGGTCCTCTTTGAAATGCTCACCGGGCGACGCCCGTTTCAGGGAGATTACGATCAGGCCATCCTCTATGCCGTCATCAACGAAGATCCGATCCCGCTGGGCAGCCTTCGCCCCGACGCCCCACCCGCACTCGAAGCCATCATTGGGAAATGCCTGGCAAAGAAACCGAACGAACGGTATGACAACGTCGAAGCGCTGGAACAGGATCTCCGGACGCTGACGGCTCCGGCGCCCGCGGTATTATCTAAACCTTCATCCTCCTATCAATATTCTCTCTTGCTCAAGCGCGGGCTCGTGGGGATCGCTGGCCTGATCCTGCTCTTGCTTGCCCTGGTGCCTGGGTTGAGACAGGCCACGCTTCAAGGTCTCGGATTTGACGTTTTACCCGAACAGAAACACCTGGTTGTGGTGCCCACCATCAACGTGGGCGACGACCCGGCCAACCAATTTTTCGTCGATGGCTTTTTTCACACGCTCACAAGCAAATTGGGGCGTCTCGGGCAATTTCAGTCGTCGATCTGGGTGGTACCGGCCGGGGATGTGCTGAAATACCTCGTCACGAGCCCGCGGCAGGCCGCCGAACGGCTCGGGGCTAATCTGGTGATCGAGAGTTTCATTCAGCGCAATGGCGATCGGGTCCGGTTGGGACTGAACCTCATTGACACCCGGACCTTGCGCGTGCTCGATTCGAAAGAGATCGAGGAAAAACCGGAAGAGAATGGAGCCCTTCAGGACAAAGCCCTCAGTCGCGTGGTGGCCATGCTCAATGCCTTTCTCTCTCCCGAAGCGCGGAATGCGCTGCAGGCCGACGGCACCCAGAATGGGGAGGCCAACACGCTCTACCTCGAAGGCCGCGGATATCTCTCCCGGTACACGGAGGGCCTGCAAAACATCGAGGCGTCGATCAACTTGTTTGAAGAGGCCGTAAAGCTGGATACGTCATTTGCACTGGGTTATTCGGGCCTCGGGGAGGCGTACTGGCGCCGTTATGCCCGTACTGGCAATGTAAAGTGGACGCAACAGGCGCTGCAGTTCAGTCGCCGAGCTGTTGCCCTGCGGGACGACCTCGCGCCGGTCTACATTACAATGGGGCTCATCTACGCCGGGCAAGGGCGATATGCGGCGGCACAGGAGGCCTTCGGCAAGGCACTGTCGCTCGAACCCGGCAACGTGGAGGCACTGCGGGAACGAGCCAAAGTATACGCCCGTCAGGGGCAGGATGAGACGGCCGAGGCGACCTACCGTCAGGCCATTTCGCTCAAGCAATCGTACTGGAAGAGCTATAGTAGTTTGGCGGGATTTTACCTTACACGTGGTCGACTCGATGAGGCCATTCCATTGCTGAGCGAAGCACGCAAACGGGCGCCGTGGAACCGAAGCGTCCTCAACAATCTCGGCGTGGCGTACTGGCAAAAAGAACAGATCCCCGCAGCCATTCAAATGTTCGAGCGGGTGCTGGAAGTCGCACCGGATTACCTCCCCGCCAACAACAATTTGGGGACCGCCTATTTCTATACCGGACAATTCGAGAAGGCCTCCGACCGGTACGAGAAAACGTCGGCGCTCAATCCGTACGACTACCTCGCGCTGGGCATGTTGGGCGATTCCGATGTGTGGGCGGGTAAGCCCGAGAAAGCCCGGGCCGCGTACCGACGAGCCCTCACCATTGCACGCAACCGGCTGGCCGTCAACCCCGACGATCCGGATGTGCTGGGTAACATTGCCTGGTACCACTACCAACTCGGCACGCCCGATTCGACCCGCCTCATTTTGCAGCGGCTGGAAGCCATGCCCCGGAACAAGGTGACCGAGGTCTGGGGCATCGGTGAAATGTATGAACTGTTGGGCGAGCGAGACCGTGCACTGGTTTGGATGAAACGCTCGCTAGAAGCCGGATACGGGCGAATGCAAGCTCGGTATTCTCCATGGCTGCGGGACATTCGGAAAGACCCGCGATTTCAAACGATCATGAATGAAAATCAATGAGGGCCACCGAAAAATTGCGCACGGGTATGATGCCGATATCGGAGGAGAGCTGTGGACTGTCATAGGCAACCATAAAAACGAGAACGATCATGCAATCTTTAATTCCAAACAGCGGAAAAATCAACCGGACCGTATATCTTTTCGGGATACTTGGGGCGGTCCTTTCTCTCACTGCGTATACGAGTATCGGGACCGATGAAGGGCTCAATCCGGACGCAAGACGCTCGGCGACCCCCAGAATTCAATTTATCGGAGTGGCCTTCTCCCAGAGCGAATCAGGGGGTGCCGCGTGCCAGTATTCACTTGCAGGCGTAGAAAGCGAGGATTTCACCCTCTCAAAGGGGGGGCTTCTTTTGGTCCGCCCTTTCAGTTCGGCGAGCGTCGAAAACTGGAGATTGAATATTTCCGTCCAAAAGAATGCCAGTGGCGAAGACCCGGTAATTGGCAATGCGAGTCAACGATCGAGCGTGAGACCGAATGCAACGGAAATGTTCAGTCTGAAATCTAGCCTAAAGAATGAGTCGCATCACATCAAGCTCGACTGTGTCTCACCGTCCGGAATCGTTGTGCCTGCCGTATACGCCCCCGGTTTCACAATGACTCCCGATACGACCGGTGTCGTCGAGGTAGGGCTCCCACCCGTTCCGGGTGCTGCAGCTACCTCCGGCGGCCCTACCATGATTATTGATGATTGAGCAAATCGGCAGTGATGCGATTGGCATGCGTCGTTCGCGAAACCCCTTTTTTTCGAAGCGGTATGATGGGCTAAACATGGTCGATCAAAAGCATGAAGCTGCCTGTCTATCTTGATTTTAACGCTACCACACCGGTTGACTCCAGGGTCTTAGCGCGCATGATGCCGTTTTTCGGCGAGCATTTCGGAAATGCATCGAGCGTGGCACATGCTTTTGGGTGGGCAGCAGCCGAAAGCGTGAAGGTAGCCCGAGAGGAGGTGGCCGATATCCTTAGCGCAACACCGACGGAAATCGTCTTTACAAGCGGTGCCACTGAATCCATAAACATGGCGATAAAAGGTGTGGCTGAATGTTATCGTCGCAAGGGTCGTCAAATTGTCACGGTGGCTACGGAGCACAGCGCGGTGCTCGGAGCCTGCCGAGCGCTCGAGCGAAAAGGGTTCATATTAACTTATCTCCCGGTCGATGCTAATGGGTGTGTCTCGGTGGAGACGGTCGCGAAAGCGCTCACGGATGAGACCATCCTTGTGGCGGTCATGTGGGCCAATAACGAAACGGGCGTAATCCAGCCCATCGCGGAGATCGGCGAGGTGGTGCGGTCGCACGGCGTGCTGTTCCTTTGCGATGCCACGCAGGCCGTCGGGAAGGTGCCCGTGAGCGTCGAACAGGTGGATTTGATGGCGTGTTCGGCGCACAAGTTCTATGGCCCGAAAGGCGTGGGCGCCCTCTATATCCGTCGCCGAAACCCACGGGTGCGTCTCGTACCGCTGCTCGACGGCGGGAGTCAGGAAAACAGGTTGCGGGGGAGCACCCTCAACGTGCCGGGCATTGTCGGGATGGGAGCGGCGGCCGCCCTCGCCCGGGCTGAGGTCGCGGCGGATCGGGCACGTCTCGCCCCGCTTCGCGACCGCATGGAACAGGCTTTTATGAAGTCTTTGCCCGGCGTGCGAATCAACGGGAACGGTGCCCGGCGCCTGCCGCAGACGGCCAACGTCACGTTCACCGGAACACGGGCCGCCAACCTCATGACCGCCCTGCGCGATCTTGCTCTCTCGGCCGGTAGCGCCTGTGCCACGGGCTCGACGAACCCGAGCCATGTCCTCAAAGCCCTCGGCCTCAGCAACGAAGACGCCGCCGCTACCCTTCGTCTCAGCATGGGCCGCTTCACGACCGCCGAAGACGTCGATTATGCCACCGTGAAGGTTATCGAAGCCGTTCGCAAGCTCCGCCGCGAGCCGCACGCGGAAGCGAAACCGGCATGACCTGATGATGCGGCTAGGGAATATCAAACACGACTCGAGGGCGTATTCCGAGTGACCGAAGGTCAATGCCGAATATTGAAGGGTGCCGGTAACGATGCCCGTGGCACCCGCAGGGACGCAATGCATTGATTCACTATCATGTGCCGGTCGCCCGGGAATGGCAATCCAAAATCCAAAACCTAAAATCGAACCATGGAGCCCATCGTGAACCGCGTCGCCGAGAGCGACATTGAAGTGTATAATCTGGAGGCGTTGTGGGATGGCGGGCCGGTGGTCGCGTTCGACTTTGCGCCGTTTCTGGTGGAAGGTATGGTGTTGCGGGAAAAGGTCTTCCGCGAGCACGTGAAAGCGCACGACTGGACGCAATACCGCGATCAACATGTGGCGATGCATTGCTCCGCCGACGCCATCGTACCGACGTGGGCCTATATGCTCCTCGCCTCGAAGCTCACCGGCATCGCCCGTTCCGTCGCCTGTGGACACGAGGCGGATCTCGTCCGAGATCACTTCGTCCGGGCGATTGAGGCCGAGGACTGGTCGAAATACCGGGACCGCATCGTAGTAGTGAAGGGGTGCGGCAGTGGCGTCGTGCCGGTGGATGCGTATGCGCTCGCCACACAAAAACTGCAGGCCGTCGCGCGCAAGCTGATGTACGGAGAGCCCTGTTCATCCGTGCCACTCTGGCGCCGACCAAAGGCGAAACGATAAGATGCTGCCCCTGCCGCGTTCCGACGAGCGAGCAAAAACGCGGCGTTTAACAAATCTGGCGCTTGTACCGATATGGGGAAGGTTGGTCCCGTCGCAATTTGGGGTCATTTTTATTCTCAATATGGAGTGCAGCATGACCGATCCAACCCCCGACTTTGTCGCCGTCATCCATCGTCTCGAAAAACTCGAACGCCAAAATCGTCGTCTCAAAATGGGAGGATTGGGCCTAATCACCCTATTTCTGATCGCCGGAGCGTGGGTCTCTCATAACTATTTGACATGGATTCGGCAGGATTATTACGGTGGTCATGGCTTTAGCCTCATGGAAATGCAAGAGCCATGGACGGTGGGTGATGCCATGAAAATTGCCGTCGGGAAGACCTTTCCCATCGCAGACGATCGGGTGCAATTCGGAGGCGGAATCTCCATGCGGAAAGGGAAGACGGGATTGAATTTCGTGGGCGACGACGGGCAAGCGACGCTCTACGCAGGACGCAAGGGCAGCAACCTGGCGCTGGCCGATTCGGCCGCTCATATCTTTATGGGCACCTCGCTCTATGGCGACAAGACGATGCTCGAGATGCAGTCCCGGGACGGGCGGTATAGGCTGCGCCTCGGGGTAGATCAGGCCGGGGGGTCCTTCCTCGACGTGGTTCGTGACGGACATGAGACATCACTCCTCGACGAGCCGGCTCGCCCGTAGCCTCACTGCACACGCATGATGCTCCGCTCGGCGGTGAAGGACGCACTCTGCACGCGAATCCCGTACAGCCCGGCCGGAAGGTCGCCGGCATCGAAGGTGAAGCGGTGTGTGCCCGCGGCCAACGATCCTTCGTGGAGAACCGCCACACGCCGCCCCCGGACATCGTAGACGAACACGTGGGCGGTCTGATCGCGGGCAAGGGAGAAGTCGATGTGGGCAAGGTCCGAGAAGGGGTTGGGAAAGGCGGCCGAGAGCGTGAATGGGCCCGGCGTGTCGAGAACGACCTCCGCGACCGGACTCGGGGTCATGTGCCCATCGAAAGCGATCTGTTGGAGGCGAAAGTAATGGTGGCCCGGCGCGAGCCCGTCGATCCGGTGCCGGTACCTTTGTGGCGTCTCGGAGGTGCCCGCACCCGCCACGAAGGCCATGAGGCGAAAGTCGGTGTCCGTCGTGCGGTGTTCGATCCGGTAACCGGCATTGTCCTTCTCATGAGCAGTCTCCCAGCGCAGAAGCACCGCTGCCCCATCGGCGACGGCCTCGAAGTCGGTAATGTCGACCGATAGGGCACCCGTTACGCTGATGACGCCGGCCATACCCAAGCCTCCAGGCGCACCATGAATTTCACAGTAAAATGGGATGTCGCCCGGGGTGCCGAAGGTAATAGTCGCGGTCCAGTTTTCGGTTGAAGGATTGCCGTTGCCCCCTTGCCCATCGCATCCATTGGCGCATCGGAAGGCATCATTGTCGGCACGAACGTTGTGTGAGCCACCGCCGAAATTGTGGAAGCGGACCGTGTCACCCGCGTCGATAGTCAGGGTGGCGGGACTGAAGAAATTGTTCTGGACCTGAACGTCGTGGATAATCTGCCCTGTGCCCGGAAGCGGGGTAAGGATCCATGCGAAAAAAGAAAGGCAGGAGGATACGAACCGAGTAGCGAAATTGAACGGCCGCATAAGTCGCGGAGTAGTGTTTGGCGGCGGAACGATAGTGGCTCCCCGGGGGTTGATGTGCCGAACTCACTGATTTCGGCCGACGGCTTTCAGAGGATAAGCTAACAAAATCGGCCAACAGTGTTTCTGATTTGCCTACATCGCCGGCAAATTGTGTGAAGTCGACACCGAATTACACTCTTTTCGACGCATTTCTTGTATAAACGTGATATATGAGGATCGAAGGCCGGGACTGGTAACACCATCGCGGTGCCAGGATACCAAGATGTTTGGAAGATCAAATCACCCAAAGGCTGTCCGAGAGGAGACATCCAAATGCTAAAGAAAATAATCACCCCAACAATGTTGGCGCTTGGCGTCATGGTTTTCGCGGGTTTTCAAGCGGCCGGAATGGTGCAGGAAGCCCCCGAAGCGTCCGGAAACCCCATCACTTATAAGGCGGACAAGGCGCACTCGTCGTTTTCCTTTAAGGTGCGCCATCTTGGGATCAGCAACGTAGTCGGGGAATTCAAAGATTTCAATGTCTCCGTGGAAATGGAAGGCAACGACCTGAGAACGCTCAAAGCAACGGGCAAGGTCGCCACAAACAGCCTTGATACGGGTGTCGAGCGGCGGGACAACGATTTGCGTTCCCCTAATTTTTTCGACGTAGCCGCGTATCCTTCTATGGAGTTCACTAGCACAGCCGTGCGTAATATCGATGGCGATGCTTTTGAACTCATTGGCCATCTGACCATCAAGGACGTGACAAAGAAAGTTGTATTTAAGGTTGAGCGCGTGGGTGTAGCAACGATGCGGGATCGACGGCACGTTGGATTCTCCGCCCAGACGAAAATCGACCGGAAGGCTTTCCACCTGATGTTTGACAGATTGACGGAAACCGGGGGATTCGTTGTCGGGCACGATGTTCGGATAATGCTCGAACTTGACGTCGTTCAGCAACTGTAGTATGTCCATAAATTAAAGGCCGGCTCGTCGAATCCGGCCGATGGGTATTATTGTTCGTTTTCATTCAATCCCGTGTAATTTGTGGTGAAGTTAAAGGAGATCCAATCGTTGCATCGTATTTTTTGATTGCTTTGCCGCTTCTTCTTTCCATCTCGTCCCGATGAGCATCACCTTCGGCGTAATCGTCTTTCCCGGCTCGAATTGTGACCACGATGCCTATCACGTGACTCGTCATGTACTGGGGCAGGAGGCTCGCTTCATCTGGCACAAGGAGCCTCATCTCGGCGATGTGGACGTAGTGATAGTGCCGGGCGGTTTTTCCTACGGCGATTATCTGCGCTCCGGCGCTATAAGCCGTTTTTCTCCTGTGATGCCCGACGTAATTAGTTTCGCCAAAAGTGGCGGACTGGTCATCGGGATTTGCAACGGGTTTCAGATACTTTGCGAGAGTGGCCTATTACCCGGTGTGCTCATGCGCAATGAGTCCCTGCGCTTCGTGTGCAAAGACGTATTTCTGCGCAGCGAAAATGGAGAGACGCCCTTCACCCGGGCAGTTGCGGAAGGGCAGGTGCTTCGCGTTCCGGTCGCCCACGGAGAAGGGAATTTTTATGCGAGCGAGGACGTGCTTGACCGACTCGAAGCTAATCGTCAAGTGGTCTTTCGGTACTGTGATGCCGAAGGAAAAGTCTTGTCCGGTGCCAATCCAAATGGGTCGTCTCGAAATATCGCAGGCATCGTAAATGAGGCGGGCAATGTGCTAGGCATGATGCCCCACCCCGAGCGCTGTGCCGAAAACATTCTCGGCAACGAAGACGGACTCCATCTATTTCGGTCCATTCTGCAGCATTTCGCCGTCGAGACGGTCTGAAACTCGCCGGTCAAGACATCCTTCTCTCACTGGTGAATCCGGGCTTCCGTTTGGGCGTAGACTCGCGCGCCATGGTTTCTCCAATTCTAGAATAAGAAAGGTACCCGTATGCTTGGCCTATCGTCTTCGCCGTTGACCCTTATGCTTCTGCTCGCCAATGTACTGGTTAGCGGATATGCACTATTTCAAGATCAGTCCCTCATTGACCGGTTGTCGTTTAAGCCGCGTCGCATCCTCGATCAGCGAGAGTACTACCGCCTGATAACCGGTGGCTTTGTGCATGCGGGTCTTGGCCATCTGCTCTTTAATATGATCACCCTCTACTTCTTTGGGCCCTATCTTGAAATAACGCTTGGGTCGGGCAGATTTTTCCTTGTCTATTTTGGGTCCGAATTGTCGGCACATGGCCTGACCTTGTGGTTGCAGCGCAATAATCCAAACTATTCGGCGGTTGGGGCATCTGGTGCGATCAGTGGCATCGTGTTTGCATTCTGTCTATTTAATCCATTTAGCCAGATCGGATTGTTCTTTGCCATCTGGATTCCAGCATGGGCTTTTGCACTGGGTTTTGTCGCTGTCTCCATCATCGCGATGCAAAAACAAAAGGCGGGAACGGTGGGAGGTCTTGCCCATGAGGCGCATTTGGGCGGGGCACTCGGTGGGCTGTTAATTACGATTGCCCTGGCGCCGTATTCACTACAGATATTCCTGGGGCAGATCGGGCTATAAGCCGTTATTGTGTGAATGTGAAATGCAATAAATTTAAGATTATATCGCCCAATAAGCCGTTATTGTATTTGTAAAATAGCGAGCATTGACCTATTTTATCTATACCTCATGCCGCCTGGCCCCTTTGTACTGGGTCCCTCAGTCGCATCAGTTATATGGGCAGCAGAAAGCCCGGCTCGTGAAACAGCCGGGCTTTTTGATCCAAGCGCATCTCCCATAAATCCAGCATCAACTCCCCTACGTGTGGATATCTGTGTTCATTAATTGTGGATTATTTCTGATACTTCCTACCTTGACAACAGCGACTTTCCGCGATATAATAAGCGCAGTGCTTTCGGGCACAGTTCCTTGACGCGACTGAGTCTCTGGGCTGCATGAGGCAGCCCACAACAGGTCGAAAGACCTGTCGGAAAATGCGACGCTCCGCGAACGTATGAACTCGTATGCGGCCTTCGGGTACGCTTTGGGACATGCGCGGCGGGTATCAACGTCGAGCGAGACCGAATTCTTAAACTACAATCATTGTTCGCAATGGCTGCAAGAGAGAATGAGATCCACGTTCAACTTTGGTGGTGTCTGACATGGGGGACGCGAAGGCGTTTCGGCGTCGACGTGGAGAACATGATGGACAGGTAGACGTCAGCCGACATTGGGTCCTTGATCCATTGCCGGCTTGCTTGAAACCGGTATCGCAACCACCCTGGTAAAAATCCTCCGGGATAGGGAGCCGGGGAAAGGGCGATACATGAGCGGAGAGCGAAATCTTGTAGTGGAAACTGCGAAGCTTCGGCATCAACGTGAAATGGCAAGGTTTCGGCGGAAAGCATTCTGCGAAATGCAATCTTGGGGTGTGTCGAAAGGCAGACAACAGGGGCGGATAAGCAATTCCGACGTGGGTTGGAAAATAAAACCTATGGTGAAAGCCCACCGTGTGCCCATGCGGTGTGGACGCGCGATACCGGAAACGGAATCGCAGCGCAAAGCCAGCCTGAGCAATCCTTTGGGATCGTAAAGGCGAGACGGGCCTTCCATCAAACGGAGGAGGGAAATCACTTCGGTGATGGAACGAAACCGGGGAGGCCATTGCGTTGGGGAATGTTTTGTATATCGGAAAGAGCTACCCATCGACGGGCGGCTTTTTTTGTATATGCCGGTGATGCATAAAATGGACCTTTTTGGGTGTCGTTGTGCGGCTTTCCCAGAGAACGCGAGACCCTCCCCGAACATCGCTTGGACCACATCTCATCACCGAAACAACGGAACTTCCGCCAGTGGCAGACGGAGCTTTTTGCGTGAATCGTGACTCTACCGGCGTGGCGCCACATGGTCGCAGAAAGATACCCTTACCCGACCAGCGAGAGAGGGGGAAAGCTGGAGCGGCCGTATCAACGAATGTGAGCCACCAGCCACCGGCGATTAAATTCGCGCCCCCACCCCTAATCTCGACAAACGAAGTGACGAGAGACCTCATCGGCCAGGCATTGCGAGACCTTATTGGGGAGATCTCTCCACTTGCGGTGCGCAGTCGAGATGACGTTGGGAGGTGACGAGCCCTCAGCCATGAGCCACCCGCCTTCAACCCCTGCGCAGCGCGTGCAGGTAATGGCGAAGCTGATACAGTCGCCCCTTTACCCCCAGTCCATATCCGTTTCTTTCGACCGTCCCGCGACCCATGTGGTAGACGAATTGATCCACGGGGAAATCGACCAGATTGAGGCTACGCTCGGCGGCGGCGCGTTCGTTGGCCAGGCACGGAACGCCGTGCTTCTCGAATGCAGGCAACGTGCCGTAATCCGCCCTTCGAACCAGCGCACATTTGGGGTGAATGTAACGATGGGTCGGGGTGTCCGGTGGAAACTCAGGGGTCAACGTATATCCCATATCGTCCACCAGGACACCTCCACCGATCATATAGGCACCGGGCGCGTCCGGGAGTGCGAGCATGGCCTCCAGCAGTCCCCCCCGAAAGAGTATGCAGTCTGAATCGAACAAGAGGATCCACTCCGCACGCCCCTGCCTTATTACGAGGTCGAGCGAGGGACCGTGATGCAGATTGTCGTCGCGCGGGATCAGGGTCAGGAACCCCGCTTCATCGGCAAGCGCCTGAAGTTGCGCAACGCTCGCAGCCGTCGCGCCGTTGTCGACAATGGTGATGGGGAGCGTGGGATAGGCACTGCGTAGGGACCAGACGGCCCTCGTGGTGAGGTCGGTCGTCCGGTAATTGGCAATGGCCACCTCGATGTGCCGCGTATCCATTCAGCCTGTTTTCTGAAAGAAGTTGATGTCCTGCCGAAGATGGGGGAGATCCCTGCTCTCAATCATCTCGATGAGATGAAACCCGGGCGGCAACGCCTATTCCACGTACGGCGCCAGGTGATAGACCGAACACAGATTTTCCCCGTCGGCATTGGGAAAGGTAACCACCAGTCCTCTGTGATGAAATCTTCGCTTATGTTCCTGATCCAGTCCTACCGTTGGTGGGCGTTCCTATGTGGAGAAATACAAAAGACCCTGGAGCACGGAATTATCACAGCCCTTTCTTTCATAATGGATGCGGCTATCTTAATTGGCGGTTCAGCCGACAAAATGGCACCAACCGAAGGGTGGACGCATCACCGATGAACGTGCTCGGGGATCAGATGCGCGACGAGGGCGGGCCATTCGCGAAAGGCGAAGACGCCGGGCTCGCCAATGTTCTCGGTATACCAGGCCACACTCCAGCCGGCGGCGAGGCCGCCCTGTACATCCGATGTGAAGGAGTCGCCGACGTAGAGGATGGCTTCCGGCGGGGTGGCGGCGGCTTCGGCAGCATGGGCAAAGAGCCGGGGGTGGGGCTTGAGCACGCCGATGTCCTCGCTGATCACCAGTGCCCGGAGACGGTCGTGGAGATCCGGGAAGCGGGCCAGCTTGGCGTGCTGAACTTCGGCGAAGCCGTTGGTCAGAATACCGACGGGGAAATGGTCGGCGAGGGTGTGGAAGGCCGCCTGTGCCCCGTCGATGAAGGACCAGTGGGGCGCATACCGTTCGAGGTACCGTGCGCCAAGCGCGTCCGGGTCGCCGTCCTTCCCGAGCGCGTCGAGCAGGCGGGCGAAGCGCAGGTGTTGGGCCTGGGCTTTAGTGAGGTCTCCGGCGGCATAGCGCCGCCACACCTCGACGTTGATGGGGTGATATTCGGCCTGCACCTTCGCCGGCGGCAATGCGCCGAAATGCCCCTCGCCACACAGATCCGCGAGCGCCAGACGCTCGGCCTTCCGGTGATCGAGCAGGGTGTCGTCGAGGTCGAAGTAAATGAAGCGGATCTCAGGCATAATGTAAACGGTACGCGCGGGGTCAGAGTGCCTTTTCAAGCAAGGCATACTCTTTGTCGACGACGCCGCCGAGCGACTCGAGCGCGTTCAGGAGGGCGTGGTTGTTATCGAGCACCCAACTCATTTCGCAGCCCACATAGCCCATGCGGATGCCCTGATCGATGGTCTCCAGAATCAGGAGCGCATCCAGCCCGCGGCCGTGATATTTTTTACGGACCCCCATCAGCGGCATCCGGATGTCGTGGATCGCGCCGAACTTGGCATAGGCTAGCAGTTTGAGCAGTCCGAACGGCAGCAGACGCCCGTTGGTCAGATGCTTGATCGCGTGGTTCATGTTCGGGAGTGAGACGACGAACGCCACCGGCTCGCCCGCATCCTCGACGAAGTAGATCAGTTCGGGCTCGATGATCTGCTTCATGTCTTTAATCAGATGGCCGAATTCATGCTCGGTCATCGGCACGTGGCCCCAGTTCTCCGACCAGGCCTCGTTGTAAATGTCGAGGATGATGCGCGCTTCTTCCTCGAACCGGCTCATGTCGATGCGCCGCAGGGCAATGCCCGGGTTGCGCTTCTTGACGATGGCCACGCCGCGCCGCAGTTTGCCCGTTTTTACGAACTTCTCATGGGCGTAATAGGCCCACATCGTCATGGCCCGTTTGAAGCCATAGCGGGAGAGGAAATCCTCATAGTACGGCGGATTATAGGGCATCAACAGCGAGGGCTTGCGGTCGAAGCCATCCACGAGGAGGCCGGCGATGTCGTTGAGGCTCGGATTGGCCGGGCCGCGTACGCCCGTCAGACCCTGTTCGCCGAGCCATGCACCCGCCGCATCGAGCAGTGCCTCGGCGACCGCGTAATCCTCGATGCATTCGAAGAAGCCGAAGAAGCCGTTGCCATCGTCGAATTTCTTGAGGTGCATCCCATTGACGATGGCGGAGATCCGGCCCACGACTTGCCCTGTCACGTCTGTCGCGAGGAAGGATTGGATCTTACCGTGCTCGAAGAAGGGATTCTTGCGGGGGGAAAGAATGTTGGAAATATCCAGACGGAGGGGAGGGACCCACGCGGGGTTGTCTTTATAGAGCCGAAAGGGGAGATCGATGAAGCGTTTGAGGTCGCGCCGCGAATGGATCGGGCGGACGGACACGGAAGTGGCCATGTACAAATCGTCAGGGATTAATCGTAGGGAGAAAGACAAAACGTGAAGCGGGAGCAGAAGGCGCATCGAAAGGGCCGATCCACTCGCGTTTCACGTCTTGCATTACAAAGAAAGCAGGGATAAAGGGACTTCAGGCGACACCGTTGGTCTTGATGACGCCGTTTTTGCGGCCCACGCGTTTGAAAGCGTCGAGGATGAAATCGAGCTCGTCGTTGGTATGTGTAGCCATGTAGGAGGTCCGAATCACTGATTGGCCCTGCGGCACCGCCGGCGGGACGACCGCATTGACGAAGACACCTTCGTCAAGCAGATCTTCCCAGAACCGGAAGCACGTGTTCATGTCACCCACGATGACAGGAATAATCGGTGTCTGGCTAGCCCAGACGTTGAAGCCCAACCGCCTGAAGCCGTCACGCATATAGTCCGAGATTTCCCAAAGGCGTTTCACGCGCCAGGGTTCCTCTTCGAGGATGTCGAGGCATTTGATAACGGTGGCTACATTGGCCGGCGGCATCGAAGCGCTGAAGATATGGGCGGAACTGGTATGGCGAATAAATTCTATCACGTCTTCGTCGCCGACGCAAAAGCCGCCGAGGGAAGCAAAACTTTTGGAGAACGTGCCCGTGGTGAGGTGGACGGCCTTTTCGAGGCCGAAGTGGGAGGCACTGCCCTGTCCACCGGGTCCCACAACGCCGACGGCGTGGGCGTCGTCGAGCATGAGTACGGCGTTGAATTCCTCTGCCAATGCCAGCAGTTCCGGCACCTTTGCGATCATGCCGCTCATCGAGAAAACGCCGTCCGTGACGATGAGCCGACCGTCTTCGGGGCGTTCGCGCTCGGCTTTCTCGAGCATGCGCCGGAGGTGAGCCATGTCGTTATGACGGAACCGCCAGGTCTCGGCGGTGCTGACCTGTGTCCCGGCGACGATGCAGGCATGATTGTCTTTATCTGAAAAGATGATGTCTCCCTTGCCGGCCAGGGCCTGAATTACACCCTGGTTGGTCATGTAACCGGTCGAAAAGAGGACACATGCCTCTCGGCCCATAAAGAGTGCCAGCCGTTCCTCAAGCTCAAGATGGAGGTCGAGCGTACCGTTCAGGAAGCGGCTTCCCGTGCACCCGGTGCCGTACTGTTCGATGGCTCTGCCGGCGGCCTCTTTCACCCGAGGGTCCGAGAGCAGGCCGAGGTAATTGTTCGACCCGGCCATGATGACCTTGCGATCATTGATCAATGCAGTAGTGCCGTCATTCCGCTCGATGGGGCGGAAATACGGATAGAGGCCGGAATTCTTGACCTGGGAATAGATGCTGGAGGGTTCGAAGAATCGGAGACATTTATTTAGCAGGGCAGGGACGGGCTGGGCGGGGGCCTGAACTTCCTCGGCTGGCGTTAATGTATCTGGCTTGTGGTAGCCTTCGGGCATCATAGGATGGCCTCGCAGAAAATGGTTACTAAAAAACGCTCGGTCCGTCGCCTGTACCAGGCAGATCATTCAAACGAAATGTAAATATACGGTTTAATAATAAAGAGTATGTGTAGACCCGGTAAATCGTGAATCAAAGAAAATTGGCGCGTCCTTATCTCTTGAATAAGTTAAGATATGATCCGCTTTACGCCGCCTAATTTAGGCAAATAACAGGAATCTTCTTTCTTTGAATGGATTCAGTTATTAACGGGTCTTGGCAAGCAAGGCCGCGATAAATGCGCGTGGAGAATTGATTGTTCCCAACGCCTCGTGGCGCACCCTGCAATCCGATTTGCGCCGCAATTTATCCTCGGGATAGGCCTTATCTTAAAATGTGATACGCATCCTCGCGGTAACACCGCCGGCCGCCGGATCCGGCATTACGCCGAGTGTCAGGTCTTCTCCCACATCGAAATCCGCTAGGTGCGCACTAACGAATGCATCAAGAATTTGGAGGCTGTATACCAGGCCGATGCCGAGGATGGTCAGGTCGCGATTGCGGCGTAGATTGTCCCGGCGGCTGCGAATGGGCGACGACGAGATGGGTCCGAATTTAGCTACCAATCGGTCATATGAGGGTTTAAAGTCCGCTTTTGGGTTGGAGTCCCGCGCACCGCTTTCAACCAATTCCTGAAACGCTTTGTACTGAAACGCCTCGCGATAAAGAATGTAATCGTGGTGGAGATTGATTGCCGTCGCGGTCAGGAATCCGAGGCCGAGATAGACCACAGGCAACTTATAGTACTGATGGTTATACGCCTGGCCCCAACCGGGAATGGCAGCGGCGCGCCAAAGTGCACCTCGAGGCGAAGGGAAGGAACGGACGGAGGTCGTATCGGACTGTGCCAATACAGAGGACACCGTAATTTGCACGAGGATCAGTAAGATGATCCAGCATCGGCAGGCGGCGCCGGAACGTCTTCGCCGAAGGAAAGGATTCGGTCTCGCGTCAACCACAGCGTAGGAGAGCCCCATGCGTCGTGTCACAGCCTTCAGGGGGTCAACAGTTCCATAAGGCGTTCCAGATCATCTTCAGAATAATAGGCCATTTCGATGCGCCCGCCGCCGCGGGCATTGTGTCGAATCTGAATCTGCGTACTAAATCGGGAGCGCAGTCGGTCGGTTAGCGCTTGGATCTGCAAAATATTACGATCTGACGGTGGGGGTAGTGTGGGTCCGGATCCGGAAGATTCCTCTCGGGCTTTGTGCCAGGCTCGCACTTGCTCTTCAACGTCACGAACGGAAAGGCCCTCAGTCAGAATTTGGCCAAGGATTTCCTTCTGTACCTGATTATCCTGCACGTTGATTAAGGCCCGCGCATGCCCGACCGTGATAGAACCATCGCGAAGTGCCGCTTGAACTTTTGGAGGGAGCTTAAGCAATCGAAGAAAATTTGCGACCGTGGCCCGGTTCTTACTGACTTTTTGGGCGACGCGCTCCTGGGTCAAATTGCACTCTTCAATAAGGCGCTGGTATCCGACCGCCACTTCTATAGGATTTAATTCCTCCCGTTGCACATTTTCAACAAGGGCCATTTCCAGCATGGCCTCAGTGTCTGCGTCACGTACGTAGGCTGGAATTCTTTTTAGATCGGCACGACGGGCAGCTCTCAATCTCCGTTCGCCCGAAATTACCTCAAAACGACCGTCACCCATATCTCGGACGGTAATCGGCTGAATAATACCAAGCTGCAAAATAGACGCTGCCAGTTCATCCAGCGAATCCTCATCGAAATGCTGGCGAGGCTGATACGGGTTGGGGCGAATATGCTCCACCTCAATCTCAGCCACACGCCCTACCCAACGATATCGATCCTCAAAATTATAGAGTTTGCTCTTTGTGAATTCTGCCCCCTGTCGTGGCTGAAGGGATTCATCCTCAACCGACGGTAACAAGGCGCTAAGACCTCGCCCGAGAGCCGCTTTTTTTGAAGCCATAGGAGCAACCTTTGCTGGATGAGATCTCGTGTGAGAGGCGTCAGACGTGAATGCCTAGAAGACAAAGCCGTTAGCGGGGGTCGGAGACGCCAAGGTAAACACATCGTCCGGACGTTTGCCGTCTCGCGTGGGGTCGGCACCTTCCTCAGACACTTCTTCGGACGCCTGGAGCAGGCGTCGGTTGTTGTGCAAGATCTCCCGCGCCAGTGCGATATAATTCCGCGCTCCAACCGATGTCGCATCGTAGAGCAATACCGGCTTACCGAAACTGGGAGCCTCAGACAACCGCACATTGCGTTGAACAATCACGTTGAAGACTTTTTCGCCAAAATAACGCCGCACCTCATTTGCAACCTGATTCGAAAGGCGCAGCCGGGTATCGAACATTGTCATCAATACGCCTTCGAGTTCCAATTCCGGGTTCAGATGCTGCCGAACGATCTTGATCGTATTCAGAAGCTGGCCCAAGCCTTCAAGTGCGAAATATTCTGCCTGAACCGGAATGAGAACTGAATTCGAAGCAGTCAAGGCATTCAATGTCAGCAAACCAAGTGACGGAGGGCAGTCGATGACGATAAAGTCGTATTTCCGACGGGTGCGCGTGATAGCGTTCTTTAGGATCCGTTCCCGATCCATAACATTGATCATCTCGATTTCGGCCCCAACAAGGTTGATATGGCTGGGAACCAAGTCCAGGAACGGCATATCAGTCGAACGAACAGCGTCATCAATCGGCGCATCCCCGATAAGCACTTCGTACGATGAGGCTGAGACGGTACGGGGATCAATGCCAGTCCCGGAGGTACAATTTGCCTGGGGATCAAAATCGATCAAAAGCGTCGGGTGCTCGGTGGCAGCCAACGAAGAAGCGAGATTTATCGACGTGGTAGTTTTTCCAACGCCGCCCTTCTGATTTGCAACCGCTATTACTTTTCCCATTCGATCATTTGGAAATTCCTTAATTGGGGGCGCAAGAGATGAAGCGGGGACGCACGAGCGCGCTGGGCATGAACGATTCAAGGTATGAACAATCCGCCTCCCATTCCAGTTTGTGCCGGGTGAAAAACAGACGGAAACGTCCTTCGACTTCTATATTTTGAGGAGGCATTAAAGACTAGCGAGGACGTTGCCCCGGCTGTCCAATGCTGCTATCGAATAATTCAATTCTGGATCGATATGATCTATCGCGTCCCAGACGAGGAGATTTTGGTTATTTTGATTAGTGATTCCGTGGATCCATGTAAAACGGAAGCGCAACCTTTGGATTTGATTGTTATGTAGCGGCTAGCGTGTAATGCGGAAAAGACATTCCGTTTTCTCCCAACGTATCTAGATAAATTATTTGTCGAGCCGTTCGATTCTGTACTTCATTGGCTATTTTGTCCCTGTGAGGTAAAGATCGACTCGCATTGGACTGTATTTGTGCAGTCTCTGAATAACCCGTGATGAATACCCCTATTGCACTAATTGCTCATGGCTCGCCGATTCATTCTCAAATCCGACACCCACGCCGTTGAGCGCAAGTTAACGATCGACTATGCCGGGGAGCTCAACCCGCAGCAATATGCCGCGGCGACGGCACAGGGCGGGCCGGTACTCGTCATTGCGGGGGCAGGTACCGGCAAGACCCGTACCCTCGTTTACAGAGTTGCGTACCTCGTCGAGACAGGGATGCCACCGGAGCAAATCACTTTGCTAACCTTCACGCGGCGTGCCGCCCGCGAAATGCTCACGCGCGCCGCCACCCTGCTCGATGGCCGATGTAACCGCGTTCAGGGTGGCACTTTCCACTCGTTCTGCGCCGGGATCTTGCGCACCTATGGCCCCCGCATCGGTTTCCCCAACAATTTTTCTATCCTCGATGCCGCCGATGCCTCCGACGTGCTCGATGTGCTTCGGACCGCCGGAGGGTACCATAAGTCGGGCAAACGATTCCCGCGCAAAAAGACGCTGCTGAACCTGTTCTCAACAGTCGTCAACCGGGGGCAAACGCTGGCCGAAGTGCTCGAAGAAAAGTACCCGCAATTCGTCGACTATGAGGAGCCACTCCAGGATATGATGCAGGCCTACGGGTGGTACAAAAAGGCGCATGCCCTTATGGATTACGACGACCTCCTCCTCCGGACGCTCGAACTCTTCGACACCGACGATGGCGTCCGGCGACGGGTAGCCGGGCAATGCAGGCATGTACTTGTCGACGAATATCAGGACACCAACCGTCTGCAGGCCGCCCTCGTCCGGCAATTTGCCTCCGTCCACGGCAACGTCATGGTCGTCGGTGACGATGCGCAGAGCATTTATCGATTCCGCGGGGCAGACTTCCGCAACATCTTTGCCTTCCCCGATCAGTTTCCGGGCACCCTCATGTTAAAGCTCGAACACAATTACCGGTCCACGCAGCCCATTTTGGATTTGGCCAACCATGTGCTCACGCACGCCCGGCAAAAGTATGAAAAAACCCTCTTCACCGAGAAGTCTACCGGCGAGCGGCCCGCGCTTATTCCTGCGCCGGACAACCGCTATGAGAGCCGCTTTGTTTGTCAGGTTTTGCTCGAGTTACGGGAAGAAGGGGTCCCCCTCAATAGGATGGCCGCGCTTTTTCGGAGTGGATTCAACTCATATGACCTCGAAGTGGAACTCAACCGGCGAAACATCCCCTTCGTCAAATACGGCGGGCTAAAGCTCAGCGAGGCTGCCCATGTGAAAGATGTACTGGCCTATCTGAAAGTGGTCGACAACCCGAGTGATGCCATCGCGTGGAACCGTATCTTGCAATTGATCGAGGGTGTGGGGCCGAAGACGGCACAGGATCTCATCGAATGGATAACCTCCGGCGACGAAGACCCGTTTACCCTTCAAGAACGGCCTTACGGAAAGCGGTATATAGCGTCACTCAAGGCACTGTTTGAAATGTTGCGTGCCGTTCGTAAACCCAAGGCTACGATGACGGCACAGGTTGAAGGAATTGTTCGATATTATGAGCCGATTCTCAGACGCAAGTATTACGAAGACCATCCGAAGCGATCCCAGGATCTGGAGCATTTCGTGGCGCTCGCCGACGGGTTCTCGACGCGGAACGAATTGCTATCCTCTCTCGCCCTAGACCCTATCGAATTGACGGCGCTGGACGTGGATCCGCTCAATGACGACGAGGCACCGTTCATTCTCTCCACGATCCATTCGGCGAAGGGGCTGGAATTCCACACGGTTTTTCTCATTCACGCACTCGAAGGGGTGCTGCCGTCGGCCTATTCAATGAAAGATGAAGACGCGTTGGATGAGGAATTGCGGCTTCTTTATGTGGCCGTCACACGGGCGGAGGAAAACCTGTTCGTGTCTTATCCGACGGTACAGTACCGGCGCTTCGAGGGGGACTATTTGTCCAGCCCGAGCCGCTTTATCGCCGACGTGCCCGAACGCTTGCTCGAACCTTGTTCGTTGGTCGAAGAGGCGGCGACGCCGCAACTCGGCCCCGCGGCTCCCCCGTCGGAGCAAGCCCCAGCCGATGGGCTCCCGTTCTGAACTCCCGAGCCTATTGGTGGTAAAAAGAGCGTCGCGGCAAAAATGGTCCACCAACCACCGCCGAATTTCCCATAGTGACTTTCCCTCCATTCACCCACGATGACTGGTTCCTCCGAATCCCCTTTCTATGCTGAAGATGATGTACAAGGTAGCCTTGGCGGGTTGACTATCGACGAGGTGGGCTCCAACGCTTATGGAACCCTGTTCAGTCTCAACCTAAATATTTTCGCCGAAGAACGCATTATCAATACGTTCGACCGCTCCGACCTCATGATGCTAGTTGCCTTTCTTAATGGCTCGCCGGTGGGTTTTAAAATCGGATACCGGGAAAATCGCTTTACTTTTTATAGCGCGAAAGGTGGCGTGCTCCCAACGTGCCGGCGGAAGGGTGTGGCCCGTTCCATGTTATACGATATGATGCGGCGTGTCCGGCAGAAAGGCTACACACGGTTCGTCTTCGATACGTTTCCCAACCGCCACCCCGGCATGACTATTCTCGGCCTTCGGGAGGGCTTTCGCGTCATGAAAGCAGACTACAACCCGACCTATCGCGACTATCGGCTGCGCTTCGAAAAGAAGCTCTGACGCACACTCGCCTTCCTCGATCAGCACGCAACCGTTGTGGGGAACCTGCGTAGGCTGGAATGATTTTTTTGCCGTGGCGCGGGTCACGGCGGCACATCCGGTTTGTTTCAAGCTTAATCTTTTTGCACGTGCGCGTCATCTTATTCGAATTATGGGAAGGATTTCTGGTGGCTCTTCGGGCCATCAGTATCCATAAAATGCGGGCCGTACTGACGACCCTCGGGATCATCATCGGGATCGTCTCGGTCACCGCCATGGCGACCGTCGTGAACGGCATCGAGAACAAATTTGATGAGGACATGGCCGAACTGGGCACCGATGTGATCTACATCGAACGCTGGCCCTGGGTGCACAGCCCCGGCTTCAAATGGTGGGACTATATCAACCGGCCCAATATCACGGCGAATCTGGCCGATGCGGTTGAAAAGCATTCTAACTATGCCGAGGCGGCGGTGCCGGTTGCACAGACCCAGCGATCTATATCCTTTGGGAGCCAAACGCTTACGGACGTAAGTATCGAAGGCTCGCGGGCTCAGTATCCCGTAGTTCACACGGTCGATCTGGCTTCCGGGTATTTCTATAATGAATTCGACGACCGGAGCGGCCGCGCCGTATGCATCATCGGGGCAGGTATCGCCGACCAGCTTTTTCCAGTCGAGGAGCCGCTGGGTA